>Ga0194132_10006310_pt1 | contig 18476 bp, 8 predicted proteins | sample TA2KigOf80mmetaG_FD_148612 | JGI IMG/M metagenome (GOLD analysis project Ga0194132, IMG submission 148612) | Freshwater microbial communities from Lake Tanganyika, Tanzania - TA2015054 Kigoma Offshore 80m | ecosystem: Environmental > Aquatic > Freshwater > Lake | place: Tanzania: Lake Tanganyika...
CGATGGTCGAAAGAAGCCATCCGCAGGCACTGGCCCGCCCTCGGAAAGGGGATTCTGATCAAATCCGGCACGGGAGTGAGGCGTTGGTGTATACTGTCGGGGTCCGGGAGACCCAAAATGGAAATCCCGGTTGAGAGAATTGCTTCCTGCCATGATAGTACAGCCCAGGATGCCAGGACTCGCGGACGGCCATCGGCACCGCGGTGGGAGTATGTTACTGCACATTGAGATCATCAAACGGAAGGATGGGCTGGGTTGCTGCGCTGTACACTGCCCGATGGCAGTATCACCTGGCAGAAGCAGCCGCGGCGGCATGCGGTGCACTTCACTCACCACCATCTGACGAATTTCGCGATTGAAACGGCGCTGGGATACCAGCGCGGCTTTTTCGGGTCGCTGCGAGCGGATCTGTTCCGGCGGTGGGCCGCCCTACCGGAGGGCGGCAGGCTGTCGCTGGATTTCGGCGGGGCGGGCAGTGACCGAAATGCGGCTTAGTGCACCGTGCGGGTCTTACGGTTCATGTAGTCCATCAGGAGGTAGCGTCCGAGATTCGTTGGGTTGGCGAAGTAGGCCTTGCCCCGGCAGAGCTCGGTGACTTTCTGCACGAAGCTCACCAGGCCGTAGTCGCTGGCCAGCATGAAGGTATTGATCAGAATGCCCTGCCGCTTGCACCGGCTGACTTCTTCGAGCGTCCGGCTGATCACCAGCGGATCAAGCCCAAAAGCGTTGCGGTATGTGCGGCCATCGTCAAGGGTGAGCGCCGAAGGCTTCCCGTCGGTGATCATGACGATCTGCTTCATGTCCTTCTTCTCGGCCGCCAGCAGGCGCTGGGCGAGAATGAGGCCGTCACGCGTGTTGGTGTAATAGGGTCCGACGCGGGCGCGGGCGAGTTCATTCAGACGAAGCTCCTCGGCCGAGTCGTGGAAGAGCACGCAGCGCAGACTGTCGCCGGGATACTGGGTGCGGATGAGATGGGCCAGCGCGAGCGCCACCTTCTTGGCCGGGGTGAAACGGTCCTCGCCGTAGAGGATCATCGAATGCGAGCAGTCCAGCATGAGGACGGTGGCGCAGGAGCTGTGATACTCGGACTGGTGCACGTGCAGGTCGCCGTACTGCAACTCCAAGGGAAGGCGCAGGCCCTCGCGCTGGATGGCGGAAAACAGAGTCTGGCTGACATCCAGGTTCAGGGTGTCGCCAAACTCGTAGGGCCTGGAGGCGCCGCTCGATTCGACCCCCGTGGCAAGGTCGCGGGTGGCATGGGCGCCAAAGCTTGAGCGGCCGAGCGACCCAAGCAGATCTTTGAGTGTCTTGAAGCCCAGGAAATCGAGCGAGCGATCGGTCACCTTCACTTCCACCGGACCGTTTGACGCGGCTCCCTGAGCCGGGCCATCGAGCGAGACGTAGCCCTCTTCGGCCAGCTTGCGGACCAGGCGCGTGAGGAACTCGTCGAGTTCGGGCGCGGTCATGCGTTCGATGGCGCGGCCGATCTCCTCGGCCCGCTCCGGCGTGAACAGCTCACGGTTCAGAAGGGCTTGAAGGATGGCTTGCTTCAGGGCTTCCAGGCTGTCCGGGTTGAGTTCCTGCAGGCCGAACTCGCCGTAGGGATCCTCAAAGCCGCTGCGCAGGAAGAAGTCCGCGAGTGCCTGCAACAGGTCTTCGGCGTCGATGCCCAGATCGCCGCCCTCGTACCGCGAATAGTTGATCCAACGCATGGCAGGCCGATCCGAGTGTACCAGCTTGACGCCGGATCTTGTACGATTGCCGTTGTGATTGCCCATGCAAGGCGGGTGGCCCTGATGGTGACGGCGGCGCTGACTCCGACGTACGCCGAATCGGCCTTGAACCCGTGTGCGCGGTGTCACGGGGCTGCTGTGGAGGCGTATCTGCGCACCTCCATGGGGCGGTCGTTCGGCGAAGCGGCGCCCATGGCCGGCGCGCGTCAGGCACGCGGTGTTCAGGTGACGGGCACGATGCACCGGTTGGCGGACACAGCGGCCCGAAAGGTGGATTACCGGATCGGGTCCGGGGATCGCGGCAGCTCGTTTCTTTTGGCACGGGGAGACGCGCTGTTCCAATCGCCGGTCTCCTGGTATGGGGCGGCGCGGCGATGGGATCTCTCGCCGGGTTACTCTCCGGATATGGCGGGGGCATTTCGCCGCCGTGTGACTGACGATTGCCTCTTCTGCCACACGTCCACGGGGCGCCAACCCATTGGCTGCGAGCGGTGCCACGGCCCCACAGCCGCGCATCTGGCACAGCCTACGGCGGCCAACATCGTGAACCCCGCGAAGCTGAGCGCCGCAGCGCGCGACAGCGTCTGCGAGCAGTGCCACCTGGCGGGCGAGGCACGCATTCCGCATCCTGGACGTTCCTTTGACCGCTTCGCGGCCGGGCAGCCGCTGGAGGATACGTTCACGGTGTACGTCCGCGCCGGAGCGCCGGCCGGCAATCAACCGCTCCGTGTGGTGAGCCACAGCGAACAGCTTGCCGCCAGCCGGTGCGCGGCCGAATCCGGGGGAAGGCTTTGGTGCGGCACCTGCCACAATCCGCACCGGGAATCGGCCACGGTGGCGCGGCGCACGGCTTGCCAGGGATGCCACCGGACCGAGCATGCGAGGAAGGCAACGGATTGTTCCGGGTGCCATATGCCGAAGCGGGGGACGTGGGATGGGAGCCATACGGCGTTCACCGATCACCGGATCGCCCGGAGGCCGGCGGAGGCAGGTTCCGGAAGAGCGCCTGTTACGGCTCTGGTCCCGTGGCGGGAACCTCCACCGGCGATGGCTCGGCGCGGGCTGGGCCTTGCCTTCATCAGCGTGGCGGAGCGCGATGGCATCGCAGCGCACGGCGTGGAGGGGCTGAGGCTGCTGGAGGGCTTGCTGCAGCCTGACCCGGCCGTGGACGCGGCGGTGGGCCTGGCGCTACTGCGGCGCCAGCAGGCGCCACGCGCGCTTCCACGCTTTGCGCGTGCCGCGGCGGCGCAACCGGACTCAGCCGAGGCGCGGACGAATCATGCCGCGGCACTGGCGGCATCGGGCCGGTTCGCGGAAGCGAAGCGCGAAGCCGCGGCGGCAATCCGGCTGGATGCCCACTGGGAGGCGGCCTACCGCCTGTTGGCGGAGTTGCACGCGCTGGAAGGCAATGCGGCGGAACGCGATGCCGTGCTGGCGGCCATGGAGCGCATGCTGCCGTGAGGCTGATCCTGCTTCTGCCGTTGGCGGGTCTGTTGATGGGCCAGCACCCGCCCGAAATCGATGCGCTGTACCGGGCCCGGAAGTTTGCCGAAGCCGCCCGCCGTCTGGAGAGCCATCTGGCGGCCCGGCCCGGCGACGTGAACGGAGGGTTGCTGTTGGGGTTGTGCTATCAGCAATCGGGCGAGTTGGAGAAGGCGGAAGCACGGTTCCGGGCGGTGGCGGCGGCGCGTCCGCGCAACGGCGCGGCGCACTTCCACCTGGGGCGAGCGCTGTATCTGCGGTCGAAGCTAAGGGAGGCGGAGGCGGAGGCTCGCAAATCGGGGGAACTGGGTGAGCCGGTGGCGCGGGTGCGCAACCTGCTGGGGCTGATTCTGGCGGCCCGTGGGGACCCGGCTGCGGCACTGCCTCACTACGCTCTGGCGATGGAAGCCGATCCCCGGTTCGGTGAAGCGCACTTCAACGCCGGGGTGTCGTTGTTCCGCCTGGGGCGCTTCGCGGAGGCCGCGGCGCGGCTGGATGAGGCGATCCGGCTGCAAGGCGGCGATGAAGCGAAAGCGTATCGCGGCCGTGTGGCGGCGGCGCTGCGCGAGGCGCGCCCGGGTGGAACGGCGGCACCGGGGGTGCGGTTCACCGACGTGGCGGCGGAGGCCGGCATCCGGTTCCGCGTGGACCATCGCCCCACGCCGGAACGCCGCCTGCCGGAGACGATGCCCGGCGGTGTGGCGGCATTTGACTATGACAACGACGGCCGGATGGACCTGCTCTTTACCAACCCGAACGGTCCACACGCGCTGTATCGCAACCTGGGCGGGTGGCGGTTTGCGGACGCGACGGCAGCAGCCGGACTGGGTGCGAACCCGGGAACCATGGGCGTGGCGGTGGGCGATTTCGACGGCGATGGCTGGAGTGACGTGTTCCTGGCCGGGCTCCACCGGAATACGCTCTACCGCAACACGGGAGGCCGCTTTGTGGATGTGACGAAGGAGGCGGGCCTGGCACACCACGGCTGGGCGACGGGCGCGGCCTGGCTGGATTACGACTCGGATGGGCGCCTGGATCTGTTCATCGTCAACTACGTGCGTTGGGACCCGGCCCAGGAGCCTTACTGCGGGGACCCGACGGCAGGGTTTCGTGTGTACTGCCATCCGCGCCACTATCGGGGACTGGCGAACACGCTTTACCGCAACCTTGGTCCAGACCTTGGTGTTAGCGGGGGTGGTGACCGGTTTGCCGACGTTTCGGAGGCATCCGGGATCGCGGCGCATGTGGGAAAGGGCATGAGCGCGGCCGTGGCGGACTATGACCTGGACGGAATGCCCGACATCTTTGTGGCGAACGATGCGGCGCCGAACTTCCTGTTCCGCAATGCGGGCAGCGGGCGCTTTCAGGAGGTTGCGCTTCAGGCCGGCGTGGCTCTGCCGGACGACGGAAAGCCGGTTTCGGGCATGGGAACCGACTTTCGAGACTTCAACAACGACGGGCTGCCGGACCTGGCCGTGACGGCTTTGAACGGCGAGACCTTTCCCCTGTTCCGGGGGCTGGGGAAGGGGCTGTTTGCCGACGTCACATGGCAAAGCCGTTCCGGTGCGGCGACATTCCGGCGAGCGGGCTGGGGGGTGGCTCTGGCGGACTTCAACAACGACGGGTTGAAGGATCTGTTCAGCGCCAACGGCCACGTCACCGACAATGTGGAGGCGTTCTCGCATGAGACCTACCGGCAGGTGAACAGCCTGCTGGTGCAGCAGCCGGATGGCAGTTTCCGGGATGAGCCTGGAGCGTTCGCGGGTCCGGCGCGGGCGCATCGCGGGTCCGCCGTGGCGGACTTCGATCAGGACGGCCGGTTGGATATCGCGGTGAGCGCGTTGGGCGAGCCGGCGGAATTGTGGAGGAACGTGAGCGATGCCGCCGGCTCCTGGCTGCGGGTGGAAACCGTGCCTCGGGGAGCCGTGGTCCGCGTGGCGGGCCAGGTGAATTCCACCGGCACAGCGGTGGGATACGCCTCGTCCGCCGATGCGGGGGCCCATTTCGGACTGGGAGCGCGCCGGGATGCCGCGGACATCGAAATTGTGTGGCCCGGCGGAGCCGCGGAACGTCACCACCAGGTGCCGTTAAGGCAGGCAGTGACGTTCCAGCGGAGCCGTTAGCGTTAGCGGAGGAGGCGGCGGCGGCGAAGGCCAGCCACCACCGCAATGCCGGCGCTGAACAGGATGACGGAACCGGGTTCCGGAACCGGAGTGCTCAGGTTGGCTGACTTCAGCGTGCCTTCCACGATCAGGGCGTAGCGATCATCATCGGCGCGGTAGTTCCAGGGGTTGCCGTCGGTCCGTCCGGCGGTGATCCCGAGATCGCCGGAATCGTTGAACCGCCAGCTTCCGTCGAAATTCCCTTCGCCATCCGCGATCACCCAGTAGCGCGTGTTCGCCATCAGCATGGTGCCGCCGGAGGCGATCGCCTGAATGCTGGCGCCGGCAACGATGACGTTGATCGACTCAAGGGTGGCGCCGATCTCACCGGCGTTGTCCTCAGCCACGCGGATGGTAACCGGGCCCGCCCCGCCAGGGAGCGCGTCCAGTCCCAGGGTGAGGCTGGTCAGCCAATAGCTGCCCGCACCCACTTCAAAGGTGGTCGCCTGGTCGACGTCGCCAATGGTGCCGACGCCGGGGCCCTGGACAACCCTTCCACCCGCGGACTTTGGGAAATTGTCGAAAATGACCGCCCCTTGGGCGGCGGGCAAGAGCGCCAGCGCCGCCAGAAAAGGCAAAGTCCTGATATTCATTCGTGTCATTTGTGGTGACTCCTTCAGTTTTCAGTTCAGGTTCCGGCGCTTGTGCGGCCGGACATCCCGAGCGTATCAGCGGGACCGCCAAAAATCGGCACGAAAGCCTTACGAATTTCTTACGGATTCCTTCTAAACTATTCCAGTGCAAACACTTCGGGCCCGGCCTTTCCGGACCGGGCCCGCAAGCGATCCTTCAGCGGCGCGAGTCGGCTACCAGAGGAGCTTCAATCCGAACTGAACGTTCCGTGGACCGATCTGCGTGGAGCCGATGCGGCCGAAGTTGTTAGCGGCGACGTTGGTGACGGGGTCTCCGAAGACGACGCGGTTGAGGGGATTCGAGATCTCCAGGCGGAACTGCGCCGTGAGACCTTCCTTAATGCGCGTATTCTTGATGGCCGCGAAGGACTCATCCCGCCGCGCCGGACCGCGCACGTGGAGATACCGGGGGGCGGTGCCAAGCTGGCCGGCGGCCGGGGTTCCGAAGGCCTCGCGATTCAGGTAGAAGTCGCGAGCCGGGTCAAAATTGCCCATGCTGACGTTTGACCGGAGGTTGCCGGACAGCAGATTGGGCCGCAGGCCCGCATTGAAGAACGGCAGGGTATTGTTGATGCTGGGCGCCAGACGGTTGCCGGAGTTGTAGGCGTTCACCACCGCGATCTGCCATCCGCCCAGAAGCCTGGACGCCGGGCCCGCGGCGAGCCACTTCTGGCCTTTGCCGAAGGGAAGCTCATACATGAAGCTCATGGAGACGATGTGCGGCAGATCGCTCAGGTGAAATGCGCGCTCACGCAGCAGTTCGTCCTGCTTGCCGGGCAAGCCGTCGAACACGGCCGCATCGGTGAGGAACTTTGACCAGGTGTAGGCGAAGGTACCGCTCAAGCCGCGGCCGTAGCGCTTGTCGAGCTTGGCCTGGAACGAATGGTAGCTGGAATTGCCGTACGTGGACCCGTAGACGCTGACATTATTAAACTGCGGGAACGGCCGCAGCGCCTGGTTGACGGTGGCGCGGCCGCCCCAGAGCGTGGCAAACCCCGGGAACGGTTCGCGGTAACCGGCGGCTCGGGCCGCGGGCGAGTTGATGTTGCTGCGCAGCACGGCGGGATCCACGCCCCAGTACTGTTTGGGCAACTGGTTCAACTGCTGGCCTTCATAGAGATTGGTGCCTTTGTTGGCCACGTAGGAGACGCTGGCGGCAAGGTCGTTGGCCAGCTGATGCTCAATGGTGAAGTTCCACTGGGTCTTGTAGGGCAGGCGGTACTGGTCACGGAAGAGGGTGTTGACATTCTGGCCGTTGGCCGCGGTGGGGTCCGTGATGGGGGGCCGGCGGAAGTTCTGGGGGAAACCGCCATCCCAGTTGAATGCCGGCGTGATGCCGTTATCGGCGGTGTCGAACGCGGCGGTGGTGGAGAAGCCGAAGGCCGGCAGGCCCAAGCCCTGGTTGATGTAGTTGGAGTTGAAGATGCCCGCGCCGGCCCGGACCACCGTCCGGTTGGTGACACGGTAGGCAAAGCCGATTCGCGGCGCCGGGTTCCACTTCAGGATCTCCAGGTAACGGTTGCCGAAGCCCTGGGGGCCGCCGTAGACCATGACGCCGGGCAGGTTGCCCGCACCCGGGTTCGGTTTGCCGATATCGGCATAGGAGATGCGGCCCAGAGGATCGCTGTGCGGCACCACCATCTCCCAGCGGAAGCCCAGGTTGAGGGTGAGTCGCGAGGTGAGGCGCCAGGTGTCGTCGACAAAGAGGCCGCCGATGCGATAGCGGCCGCCGGGAATGGAGGACCGGAAGAAGCCGGTTCCGGCGAAGACTTCGCCCAGCAGGAAGCTGGCCCAGGCATCGCCTGAGTTCGCCACGCCCGGCTGCCCGGTGGATTCACGGCGGAACCGGAAGGTGCCGCCGCCGTTGCCGAAGTTGCGGTAATTGTCCTGGTGGCTCTGAACTTCACCGCCGAACTTAATGGTGTGATTGCCGCGGATGAGCGTGGCGGTGTCGAGCACGGTGAACGTATTGAAGTAGTTGTCGCTGGCGATGTCGTCGCCGTAGCGTGTGTAGCCCTCGGTGTCGAACAGAACCGTGGGGAAGAGGTCGTATTGCAGGCCGCGCAGACCCAGCTTGCCGCCGTTCGGCTGCAGCCAGCCTTTCTGGAAGCTCTGGCTGAAGTTCGGGTTCCGGAACCGTGAGAATCCCAGGCCGATGTGGTTGAGGGTGGTGGGCGTCAGGTTGCTATCGATGTTCACATGGATGACGCGGGTGGTGACCACCTGATCGTTGTAGTTGGCCAGCGCCGTGGTGTCGCCGACAGGGATGAGGCGCGACGGTCCGGGGCTCTTGGTGGAAGGCCGGTGCGTGGCGTTGAACACACCGCTGATGCGGTGGTTCGAGTTGAACATGTGGTCGATCTTGAAGCCCTGCGTCAGTTCGTCGGCGGTGGGGCTTCCCAGCGGAGCGATGCTGTTGTTGGCGAAGCCCGGCAGTTCCGGCTTGGGATGGAAGGGCAGCATCACCTGGCTCACCCTGCTCCAACGGCTTTGGGGAATGCGCCCGCCCGCGAACGGCATGCGGCTCACCTGGCCATTGGCCGCGGTGGCGTTGGTGGCCGGGTCAAAGATGGTGCGGGGGAGTTCGGCGAAGTCGCCTGTCTGCATGCGGGCGGTGGGCAGGGTATTCAGACCCGCCAGCGGACCGCCGCGGCGGATGGACTGATCGACGGAATAGAAGAAGAAGGTCCGGTTGCGGCCATCGTAGATCTTGGGCAGGTTGATGGGACCGCCGACGGTGCCTCCAAATTCGTTCTGTTTGAAGGGTGAGCGGACAGCAGGGAAGAAGCCGCGGGCGTCCAACTTCTCATTGCGGATGAAGTGGAACGCCGTTCCGTGCACCTGATTGGTGCCGCTCTTCATGGTGAAGCTGGTGATGCCGCCGAGGGCGTGGGAATACTCAGCGGAGTAGTTGTTGGTGATGAGCTTGAATTCGGCGATGGCGTCGACGGAGGGGTTGACCTCGGCGTCGTTGGAGAGGTCGCCGCGGGAGAGCGCGATGCCATCGTAATAGGTCATGTCCTGGAAGGCGCCGCCGCCGGAGATCGATTTGGTCCAGGTGCTGCGCGGGTCGACACCGGGCGAGAGCTTGATGAAGTTCGAAGGGTTCCGGATGCCGCCGCCGAGGGTGAGCGGCAGGTCGAGGAACTGCTTGCTTTCGACCACGACGCCGACGTCTGAGTTCTCGGTTTGAATGAGCGGCACTTCGCCCTGCACGGAGACGGTCTGGGTGACATCGCCCACGGCCATGGTGATATCGATGCTCGCGGTCTGATTCACCTGGATCTGGATGTTCTGCCGGGCCGCGGTCTGAAAGCCCTGCGCCTTCGCGGTGAGGTTGTAGATGCCGATGGGCAGGTTGACCAGCCGATACGCACCGGTGCTGGTGGTGACCGTTTCAAACTTGGCGCTTGTCGCTACGTGGATGGCCTCAATGGCCACGCCGGGGACAACGCCGCCGCTGGCATCGGTGATCAGACCTGAGATGGTGCCGCGATCGCCTTGAGCGAACGCCAATGCGGCCATCGCCGTCGAGAGCCCGAGGAGTCTGAGGGTCATGGTACGCCTCCTTTGGGAAGTACGTGCCAATGCTATCAGAACTCTCTCTCACGGGAAAGCGGCGGAATTGATGGCGGAATTGATGGTCAGGCGAGAATTCCGCGCACTACGTGGCCGCTCACGTCGGTCAACCGGAACTGCCTGCCCTGGAAGGGGTATGTCAGTTTCTCGTGGTCGACACCCAGCAGGTGCAGGATGGTCGCCTGCAGGTCATGCACGTGGACACCGTCCTCCGCCACGTTGAAGCCGAATTCATCCGAGCTTCCATGCGAATGCCCCGCCTTCACGCCGCCCCCCGCCATCCACAGCGAGAATACGCGGCCGTGGTGATCCCGTCCATAGTTGTCGCGCTTTAGCGTACCCTGCGCATAGACGGTGCGTCCGAACTCGCCGCCCCAGATCACGAGCGTATCCTTCAGCATCCCGCGCTGTTTCAGATCAAGGATGAGGCCCGCGGCCGGCTGATCCGTATCCCGCGCCAGGGCTGGAATCTTCTCGGTCAGCCCGCCATGGTGATCCCACCCGCGATGATAGAGCTGGATGAAGCGGACGTTCCGTTCGGCGAGCCTTCGGGCGAGCAGGCAGTTGGCGGCGAACGTGCCCGGCTTGCGCGCATCCTCGCCGTACAGCTTGAAAACGCTTTCCGGCTCCTTCGAGGTGTCCACCAGATCGGGAACGCTTGCTTGCATCCGGTAGGCCATCTCGTATTGGGCGATGCGCGTTTCGATCTCCGGATCGCCCACGCGCTCATGGAGGCGCCCGTTCAGCGACGCCAGGCCGTCCAGCATTGCCCGGCGGCTCTCCCGGGTAACCCCCGGAGGATTCGACAGGTGGAGCACGGCGTCCCCGGCGCTTCGGAACTGAACCCCCTGATAGCGGCTGGGCAGAAACCCGGCGCCCCAAAGCCTGGACAACAATCCCTGATCGGGCTGGCCGTTCCCCGGCAGCGAATTGAGCACGACGAACGCCGGCAGGTTCTGATTCTCGCTCCCCAGCCCGTAGTCCACCCAGGACCCCAGGCACGGCCGCCCCGGCAACTGGCTCCCCGTCTGAATGAACGTGATCGCCGGATCGTGGTTGATCGCCTCAGTGTGCATCGATCGCACCACGCAGATCTCGTCGGCCACCTTCGCGGTGTGCGGCAGCAGGCTGCTCAGCCATTGGCCGCTCTGCCCATGCTGCCCGAAGGTGTACATCGTGGGGCAGATCGGAAAGCGGTCCTGGTGCGCCACCATGCCTGTGACGCGCTGGCCGCCGAACACCGACGGCGGAATGTCCTTATCGAACATCTCGCGGATCGCCGGCTTGTGATCGAACAGATCCAGATGCGACGGTCCGCCCGACTGGAACAGGAAAATCACCCGTTTCGCGCGGGGCGTGAAGTTGGGAAAGACGTTCGCCGCGCGGGCCCCGGCGCTCAATAACGCGCCGAGCGCGGCGGTCCCCAGTCCATACCCGGCCCGGGCCAGCATCTCCCGCCGAGTCGCCGGGCGTACGTAGTTGCCACAATCCACGGCATCACCCCTTTGTGATCACTTCATCCATATTCAGTATCATGCCAGCCACCGCGGCGTAGGCCGCCAACTCCGCCGGGTCCATGGCCGGATCGGCGGGTGATGCCCCGGTGGCGAGCAGCGCCCGCGCGCCTGGGGCATCCGCCCGGTACGCCGCCAGCATGCGGTCGAGCGTCTTTAGCAGCACCTCGGTCTCATGGGCATCCGCGGCGCGGCCAGTGGCCAGACGGAACGCATGACGCAGGCGCCCCTCAGGCGCGCTGCCGCCCTCACGCAGAGCCCGCTCGGCCAGTTTCCGCGCGGCTTCCACGTAGATGGGGTCGTTGAGCAGCGTCAGCGCCTGCAGCGGCGTGTTCGTGGTCGATCGCCGGACGACGCAGAACTCGCGATCGGGCGCATCGAAAACGGTCATGGTGGGATGCGGAACCGTTCGCTTCCAGTACGTGTACAAACTGCGCCGGTAGAGATCGCCACCAGTGCTGGGCAGGTACCGTGTTCCGGGATAGTCCGCCGCGACCACAATGCCCTTGTAGAGGTCCTGCGGCTGATAGGGAAACACACTCGGCCCGCCGGTGCGATGCGTGAGCAAGCCCGCGATTTCAAGCGCCTGATCGCGGATCAATTCGGCGGGCAGGCGGAATCGCGGCCCGCGGGCCAGCAGCCGGTTTTCGGGGTCGCGCGCGATCAGGGCGCTCCCCGCCGCCGAATCCTGCCGGTAGGTTGCCGACAATACCAGCCGCTTCATCAGCGCCTTCACATTCCAACCCGAGTCCGCGAAGTCGCGCGCCAGCCAGTCAAGAACCTCCGGATGACTGGGAAACTCGCCCTGCAGCCCGAAGTTATCGCTTGTCTTCACCAGCCCCAGCCCGAACAGTTGCTGCCAGAATCGATTCACCACCACGCGCGCCGTCAGCGGATGGTCAGGCTTGGTGAGCCATGCGGCCAGCCCCAGCCGGTTCCTGGGCGCCCCTTCCGGCCACGTTCCAAGGATCGATTCCGGAACACCGGGCGTCACCTGCTCCCCGGGCGCATTGTAGGCGCCCCGCATCAGCACATGCGTCGGCCGCGGCGGGTGGAGTTCCTGCATCACCATCACGAACGGGGCCTCGCGGCGCAGCGCCAGCCACTCTTCCCGCAACGACGCCAGCTTCGCACGGTCACGCGCGAACTCCGCATCGGTCATCGCCAGGGAGGCGGCGCGCACCCATGCCTGCTCGCCCGGCGCCGCCACGTTCGCACGCATCCGCCCAAGGGCATACGGCAGCGCCCGGCTCTCAAACAGAGCCTCAATCTCGGGCCCGTTGAGCCCCCGGTTCCACAGGGCCACTTCATCCAGCCGGCCCGCGAAACGCTTGCCGTTCGGCGCGTTCTCCCACCCCATCCGGAAGCGGTAGGGCGTTGGCTTGTCGGTCTTCGCCTCCGGCAGTGCGAGCCCGTCATTCATCACGCGCACCGGGATCTCGCGCCCGTCGGCGAAGATCCTTACCCACGATGCATGCACCCTCATCGCGGTCTTGTCCGCCGCGCCGGTGTAGACCAGCGCCACGTGCCGCCACTCGCCGGGGTTGATGCGTGCGCCTTCCGACCGCACGCGCAGGGAATAAGCGGGGAACCTCTGGCTGAAGCGGAACTCCAGTTCACCGCCGGCGAGACGGAACTCCATTCCGCCTCCGTAGGTGGTGGAGGCTGGATTGCGCGCGTAGTCGATGGCGGAAAGCAGCGGCGCGTCTTCATCCATTGCGCTCGCCTGGATCCAGCCGCTGAAGGTGAAAGGTTCACGCCGGGACACCGGAAATCCCTTTCCAGGCGCTTGGGCCCCGGGGCCGGGCCCACCCGTGACGCACGCGTTCCCCGCGATGCCCTCGGCCAGCGTCAACCCATTGGCCGGTTCGAACTCGCCGGTTGTCTCGCAATGCACTTCCAGTGCGGCGCCCGCCGGAACCCCGGCGCGGGCGGCCACGTCGCGGCCTTTCCACACCCAGCGCTTCTCCTTGCCGGCAATCTTCGCCGCCAGTTGTGCGATTGCCCGCTCAAGCCCGGCGGCCTTTTCCTGCTGCTGCCGGGTGGGCGCGGCGATCATTGGCACGGCGTTGGAGACGCGGCCATCCTCGCCGATCTCGGGCACGCTGTTGAAGAAGGCGTAGAAACGGTAGTGATCGCGCTGCGTGATCGGGTCGTACTTGTGATCGTGGCAGCGCGCGCATTCAAGCGTCAGCCCCAGCCAAGCCATTCCGAGCGTGCGCACGCGGTCCGCCACGTACTCCACGCGGTACTCCTCGTCGATGATGCCGCCCTCGGAGTTGATCACGTGATTGCGTCCGAACCCGGTGGCGATGCGCTGATCGAGCGTCGGGGCCGGCAGCAGGTCGCCGGCCAGTTGCTCGGTGAGGAAACGGTCATAGGGCATGTTCGAGTTGAATGCCTCGATCACCCAATCACGCCAGCGCCACATCGATCGTTCCGCGTCGTTGTTAAAGCCGTGGGTGTCCGCGTATCGCGCGGCATCCAGCCAGTCCATGGCCATTCGCTCGCCATAGGCGCTGCGGCCGAGCATCCGGTCCACCGCGGCGCCGTACGCCGCCTCGCCACTCTTCCGGGCATCGCGCTCGAAGGCGTCGATCTGCGCCGGCGATGGAGGCAAACCCGTCAGATCCAGCGAGGCCCGCCGAAGCCATGCCCCGGGCGCAGCCGGCTTCGAGGGCCGCAACCCTTCAGCGTCAAGCCGCTTCAGGACGAAGGCGTCGAAAGGCTGTTTCGCCCAGCGGGGGTCGCTCACGGCGGGCTCGGCCGGACGCACCGCGGGCGAGAAGGCCCAGTGCCTGGCGTATTGGGCGCCCTCGGAGATCCAACGCTTGAGCATGGCCGCCTGCGCTTCGGTGAGATGTCGATTGGAAGCGGCCGGCGGCATGCGCAGGGCAGGCTGCGCCGCCGTGATGCGCTGATAGAGAACACTCTGCTCCGGCTTGCCGGGAACCACCGCCGCGCGCCCGTTCCGGATGGCGGCCGCCCCTTCGAAGGTATCCAGCCGCAGATTGGCCATGCGCTTCTTCGCGTCCTGGCCATGGCAGTGGAAACAGTTCTCGGAAAGAATCGGACGTACGTCGCGCCCGTACTCCAGCCGGCCGCTTTCGGCCGCGCGTGCGGCGCCGGCCGCGGCCAGCGCACACAGAAGAACGCCCGTGATCGTCTTCATCACCTTCTATCATCGCAGCCATCGATCATTGAAGTTGCGATGGTTCAGCGCTGAATCGCTCTTTGGCGATCAGAAGATGAACTTCAGGCTCATCGTTGCTTGCCGCTGTCCGTGACCCTTCTCGTCGACGATTGTCCCAAAAGCCGTCGCTGTCGGAGTGGTGTTCGGCGCCGCGAACTGCACGTGGTTGAGGGAATTGAACGTTTCGAGCCGGAACTGCGCCCGCATCCGCTCCCGAATCGCGAAGTTCTTGAACAGCGACAGATCAAAGTTGTTGATCCCATCCGCCCGTATGCCGTTGAACCGCGCACTCAACGTGCGGATGTTGTTCGCCAACTGGTTCTGCGGATTCCTCTCAAACCCCGCGTCCGTGTTGAACCAACGCTCGGCCCGCCGCTCGCTCAACGGCAACGCCACATCCTCCAACCTCCCCCGGAAGATCGCGTTGCCAAAGCCCAGGGCATCGCCGGTCTGGCCTTCAAACCAGCCCTGGAACTGCCAGCCTCCCACCGCTCCGTTCACCCAGCGGTTCGCGTTGCCCAACAGCCGCTTGCCCCGTCCCACCGGCAACTCATAGATGCCGCTCAAGACAAACCGGTGCGTGAAGTCCTGCGGAGAAATCACCTTTTGCAGATAAGGGTCCGTGTCATTCAGGTAGTCCACGGCTTCCATGAACTTCGAATACGTCCAACTCAACTGGAACGACAATCCCGCCGAGTAACGCTTCTCCGCTGAAAGCTGCAGCGAATGATAGTGCGAGTAGCCGGCCGGAAAATCCACCAGAATGTCCCCAAAGTGCGGATGCGGCCGCAACAGCTGCGCGCGCCCCACCCGCTGGTTCGCCAACCCCGTTCCCAGGTAATCCGGATGCCCGAAGAACGGACTGTTCACCTGCGCGCTCAAGAAATCGATGCGCGGCTGATCCCGTTCCGTCAACGTGGACATGTACTCCCGCGGCACCGCATTCACGTTTCGCTGCACCGGCAACTGCGTACCCCGGTTGCCCACATACGCCAGATCGAGCACTGTCTTCCCCGGCAACTCCCGTTGAATGGAGAGCGACCAACGCTGCATGTACGGGTTCGCCGGACGATCGTAGAAGAAGCTGATGCCGCGCCCCAGGAACGTCCGCAAGCCGCCCGCCGCGCCCTGGGCGCTTTCAATCCCGTTCGGAAACGGATTCGAAAGTGTCGCCACGTAGCTCTGCCCGTTGTTCAGCGAGGGAATCAGATTCGTCGGCTGATTGAACCCACCCTGGTTCACACCGTTCCGATCCACCCCTAAGACATCGAAGAAGATCCCGTAGCCCGACCGGATCACAGTCTTCTTGTTCAACGCGTACGCGATCCCCACGCGCGGCGCGAAGTTGTTCCGGTCCGCCTGCCACAAACTCCGCCCATTCCCCCCCACGCCCGCGAACGTCAACCCGCCGTTCAGCCGGAACGCCGACGCCGGCACCTCCGGAATCGGACTCCGCGCATACGCCGCAGCCACCGCCGCGTTGGTCGGATTCACGGCCCCTCCATCAAACCCACGGATCGAACGGTTATAACGCTCAAACGGCGGTTTCTCATACTCGTAGCGCAAACCCAGATTCACCGTCAGCTTCGAAGTCAATCGCCAATCATCCTGCCCGAAAAACGAGAGGTACGACGACTCCTCCGCCCTCGAAGCATTGTTGTTGATCACCCCGCCCGTCGGAACGCCAAACAACAAGCTCGCCAATCCCTGTCCCTTGGGCGACGCCGGCGAGTTATCCAGCGGACCGTTCGTGAATGTAGTCCCAAAGGCCAACTGCGGATTCACGAACCCGAACGCAAACCCCGTCTCGCGCTGCAAACGGTACTCCGAGCCATAGCGCATTGAATGGCTCCCCCGGATGTTCGTGAGTGTAATGGCCGCTGTGTGATAATTCGTCGTTCCGCGGCTCGGCGCGCCCAGCCCGAGCGCCGTGTAGTTATTGACGGTGGTCTGCGGAAAGATAATTCCCGATACATCCAGCTTCCGGCTGATCTCCGTCCGCAGCGACGCCGGCAAACCCAAGGCCGTGATGTCGAAGCCCGCCGATCCGCGCGTCGTGTTATCGCTCTGATAGGAGATGCCATAACGGATGTTCAACAACAGCCCCGCGCTGAACACATGCACATCATCGGCCACGATGCCCCATCCCGTTCGATCCAGGATGTCCTCGAAGATCGCGCCCGGCAGCGTATCGGTCTTATTGTCGTGCTGCGAATTGTTCCACCGCAGGAAGAAGCGGTTCTTCTCCGTGAACGTATGGTCCACCCGCTGCGTGACCGTGTAGTTCTCGCGGGCGATCTGCCGCGTCCGGAAGTAGTTCTGGCTCGCGTCCGCGGTGCCCGCCTGATTCGCCTCCGGATAGAACTTCAGCAGATTCAAAGCCACCGGATGAATCCGCGACGCCGGCACCACATTGTTCGGCAACGGCGTCCGCGCAAAGCGTCCGCCCGGCGCCGGCACGATCGAAAACGGATCGAATATCTGATACCGCGCGCCCAATCCATTCAACGCGCTGAAGTCGCCGCGGTGCTCCGCCGCCGTGGGCACCGTTCCCGTCAGGCTCAAGTTCCGCGTGATGTTCAAGTCCTCAAAGCCAAACGTCCAGAACGTCCTGTTGCGCCCGTCATAAATCTTCGGAATCCGCACCGGCCCCGACATCGTCACCCCGCCCCGCTGATGAAACCACGACGGCACGTTGCGGTCAAACTTCTGTTGGTTGATCGGCCCCGTCATTGGATCGTAAATGAAGCGGTTCGTGAACCACGGCACCGCCCGGATCCGCGAGTCAAAGTAGTAAACCGTCCCATGCAACTGGTTCGAGCCCGACTTCATCGACACGTTCGTCGACGCTCCCGCTGCATGGCCAATCGACGCGTCATACGTCGCCGTATGGATCTTGAACTCCTGCACCAGATCCTGCGGCGGCGAAAACACGGCGTTCCGGTTCGTCATGTTCGGCGAACCATCCACGCTCACTTCGCTTGAGCCGCCGCGCGTGCCATTCGCGATGATTCCGGTCGCCGCTCCGTTGTCCATCGGATTGCCCGCTGACCGGCCGCCGTTTGAAAGCACACCCGCCGCCAGGCGCGAAAGATAGAACGGATTGCCCCCCACCATCGGCAACTCGGACACCCGCCGCTCATCGATCACCACGCCGATCGAAGCCGTCGCCGCTTCCAGCAGCGGCGTCTCCCCTGTCACCACCACGCTCTCCGCCACGCTGCCCAGTTCCAAAACGAAGTCGAGCGTCAACCGGTCGCTCACCCGCAACTCGATCCCCCGGCGAACCGCCTTCTTGAAACCCTGCAGTTCCACCTCCACCCGGAATTGCCCCGGCAGCAGGTAAGGCAGTTCGAAATACCCCGAATCGTTGGTCTTCGTCGCCGACACCGTCCCGGTGGACGTCGATGTCGCCTTCACCGACGCGCCCACAATCACCGCGCCGGACGCATCCTTCACCTCCCCAATCAAGGTCGCCCGCGACTCCTGAGCGGCCAACGCTCGAACCAGAAAGAGAGAACTGAACACAATCCGAAGCAACATGGAATCCCCTACCCGGGATTTCCGTTTTGAGCTTCCCGGAGTGCATCAAGTATACCCCCACCGCCTGACTCGAAGGGCGTGTGGATCAAAACCGTGTGGATCAAAACCGTGGGTGTCAAAACGGGGCCTTCCGAGCATCGGCCCGTGCCTGAGGATGGTGGGCCGGGCTTCGGCGCAAGGACGAAACCCGGGATCCGTGTGTTTTGGTGGCTCCCGGCCGGCAGGACGCCCCAGCCAGGAGCCCGTGGTCTGGTATAAGAGCTTTCTCTACCGGGCGGCCCGTTGGAAACGGCGCATTGGGTGGCGAGGTGTCGGGAGAGCTCTGCAAACAGGCATGTTTGCGGTCTTCGTTCTTGTGCGATGGTCCGAAGAAGCCATCCAGGCACTGGCCCGCCCCCGGAATGGGGATTCTGATCAACTCCGGCACCGGATTGAGGCGTGGATTATATACTATTCGTAACGGAGTCCGGGAGACGCCGCATTCTGCCACCTAAAATGTCACCAAGAGGTCCCTCGTTGTGCCAAATGAAAAAGTAACCGAATTTTGCATGAGCCATCCGCCTCGGCCGAGGCGAACCGGGGTGCGCTGGTGGAATGGACATGCACTCACGCGAGCAGTACCTGGAAGCTCTGCGGGA
>Ga0194132_10006311_pt1 | contig 18476 bp, 18 predicted proteins | sample TA2KigOf80mmetaG_FD_148612 | JGI IMG/M metagenome (GOLD analysis project Ga0194132, IMG submission 148612) | Freshwater microbial communities from Lake Tanganyika, Tanzania - TA2015054 Kigoma Offshore 80m | ecosystem: Environmental > Aquatic > Freshwater > Lake | place: Tanzania: Lake...
CCCGCGACGCGAGCTGAACTCGGGCAATCTTCGTCAGACATGCGTCGTCCGCCCGACCGCCTGGTCCTGGCGGCCTTCATCGTCACGATCTTCGTCGGCGGCGCCAACTCGATCGCGGTGCGGTTCTCCCTCCGCGAGCTGACTCCGTTCTGGGGCGCCTCCTTCCGGTTCTTCATCGCCACGGCCGTCGTGGCCGCCCTCGTGCTGGTCACCCGGCGGATCCAGCAGGGATCGCGACGGCCACTCCAGCGGCGTCACCTGCTGCCGATCCTGGGGTACGGGCTGCTCAACTTCTGGCTGACGTACGTCTTCCTGTACACGGGCCTGCGAGATGCGCCGGCCGCAACCGCGGCAGTCATCACCGGCCTCGCGCCCCTGCTCACGCTCCTGTTCGCCGTCGCGCATCGGATCGAGAGGTTCCGGTCGCTGGCCCTCGTTGGCGCGATCACGGCAAGCACGGGCATTGCCGTGGTCTTCGCGAACCAGTTGAGCCTGGACGTGCCGCCCATCGCGCTCCTCGCCCTGATCGGAGCCGCAGCGTGCCTCGCCGAAACCGGGGTGCTGATGAAGCGCTACTCGCCGGGGGACCCGCTGACTGCAGTCGCTCTGGCGATCCCGATCGGCGCGGTCTGCCTGCTTGGCCTGGCCATCGCCACCGGCGAGCCACTGATCATCCCGACGCGCCTGGAGACATGGCTCGCGAACGCCTATCTGGTCGTCTTCGGGACGATCGTCGGCTTCAGCTTCAACCTGTACGTGCTTTCGCACTGGACCGCGTCGGCGAACTCGTACGGCTACATCCTCAGCCCGCTCGTGACGGTTGTCCTGGGCGGCCTCCTGCTCGGTGAGATCGTGTCGCCCGCGTTCCTTCTCGGGGGCACACTCGTGGCAGCCGGGGTGTATGTGGCCACCCTGGCGCAGCCGGCGCCGCCCACCCAGCTGCCGGAGGAGCCGACCCCGTAGGTATCGGCCTCCCGGCCGGCCTTCGGGTCGGGCGCCGTGGCCACACGGGGGATCGGAGGTGATGCCCGTCAGGACATCAGATGCATTGACGGGCATCGCTGATCACGCGTCCGTCCAACGCAACGACCCAGTCGCCCAGCAACCCGTCGCGGTCGTCGCGACGACCCTGACGCGCCGGATAATGGCGACCTGACGGGAGGGGAATTCGGATGACCGACGATGCCTATCAACCGATCGACATTGCAGCCTCCGGGGAGCCAGCGCCCACGGTCGATGGGCCCCCGCTGGTGCTCGGCCGGCGCACCTTCCGCGGGCTGCCGTTCGCGCTCGGGGCGCATGTCCTCGCAGGCGCCGGGACTTCGGCCTCGATCGCGGTCGGCCGTTCGGCGACCTGGCTCATCTTCGCCCACCGGTTGCTGGAGACGCAGGTCTACGCGGGCGCCATGATCGGCGGGCCCGTCGCGGAATACGTCGTCCGCTACTCCGACGGCGGCGAGGAGCGCGTGCCCATCCGCGAGCGGTTCGAAATCGGCTATCCGGATCCGCGCTGGACGCAGGTGCCGTTCGCGGCCTGGTGGGACCGCGACTACGACCTTCCAGCGCGCCTCCGGGGCGACTGGGAGCACGCCGGGCTCCGCCAGGCGGAGATGCGCTTCGACGCCGACGTCTGCTGGTCGCTCTTCCCGTGGCCGAACCCGCGCCCGACGGTGGCGATCACAACGGTGGTCGTTGAGTCGGCCGGGCCGCGTTTCGTCCTCGGCGGAATCACCGCGAGCACCCTCGACGAGCACCCCCTTCGGGTCGGCGGTCCGCGCGACATCCTCGTCACGCTGCCGCCAACTGAAACCGGCGAGCCCATCAACGGCCTGCGCGAGATGACGCGGGTGGTGGACGCAACGGCAGCCGCCGACCTTCGCGTCGAGGTCGACCGGGGTCGCGCGGGCTATCCGTTCGCGGTAGCCGCAGTGCCGCCACCCGAGGATGGCGAGGTGCCCGGTTGGGGCGAGCCGGCAAGGGACCGGCCGAGCCCGGCCTACGTGCAGGCGGCTGCCATCCCATCGGCGACGGTTCGGGTGGCCCTCGGTGAGCGCGAGCTGGGGCGCGTGCGCTGGTCCGACCTCGAGGCCGCCTCGGCGTCCGGGACCGGCGCGCTGGAGCCTGCACCCGGCCTCCAGATCGAGGCGGTGGATGAAGGCCGCAACTGGGTCCGGACCACCATCGTGGACGACGCGACCGGCGAGCCCAGCCCGTGCCGGATCCACTTCCGGTCGGCCCGCGGCATCCCGTACCAGCCCCACGGCCACCATGGCCACGTCAACTCGAACATGGGGTCCTGGCACCAGGACATCGGCGGCGACGTGCGGCTCGGTGCGCTGACGTACGCCTACATCGACGGCACCTGCGAGGGCTGGCTGCCCCGCGGCGAGGTCATCGTGGACGTCGCACACGGCTTCGAGACCGAACCGCTCCGGGCGCGCGTCACGATCGCCCCGGGCCAGCAGGAGCTGAGGCTGCGGCTGCGCCGCTGGAGCAACCTCAACGCGGACGGCTGGTGGAGTGGCGACATTCACGTCCACTTCCTGTCGCCGCAGGGTGGCGTCACCGAGGCCCGTGGCGAGGACCTCAACGTGGTCAACCTGCTGCAGGCGCAATGGGGGAGCCTGTTCACCAACACCGAGGACTTCACCGGCGGCCCGGTCACGTCGCGCGACGGGCGCACCATCGTCTGGGTCAGCCAGGAGAACCGCCAGCACATTCTCGGCCACATGTCGCTGCTCGGGCTGCGGCGGCCGGTGATGCCGTGGTCGTCCGATGGGCTCGGCGAGGCGGAGTGGGCGGGCACCCTCGAGACGACGATGTCCGACTGGGCGGACCGCGCCCACGAGCAGGGCGGGACGGTGGTCACGCCGCACTTCCCCTCGCCCAACGGCGAGACCGCGACGCTGGTCGCGACCGGCCGCACCGACGCGATCGAGATGATCCGCCACGGCCCCTACGAGCACGGCACGTGGTACCGCTACCTCAACGCCGGCTACCGCCTGCCGCTCGTTGGCGGGACCGACAAGATGTCAGCCGACACGGCGGTGGGGCTGTACCGGACCTACGTCCGCATTCCACCCGGCGAGGAGTTCAGCCACGACGCCTGGACGCGCGGGCTGCGCGCGGGGCGGACCTTCCATTCCGGCGGGCCCATCCTGCGCTTCCGCGTCGACGGCCGCGAGATCGGCGACACCGTGGACCTGCCCGCGGGCGGCGGCACGGTCGAGATCGAAGCAAGCGCCGAATCGATCTTCCCGATCCAGTCACTCGAACTGGTGCACGATGGCCAGGTGGTCGCCGCCGCCGAGTCGGCCGGCCCGACCCGCCGCCTCGAGCTCCGTGAGCGCGTCCGCGTCGACCGGCATGGGTGGCTGGCCGTCCGTGCCGGCGGGCCCGGCTACTGGGCCTCGCGCCCCCATCGCGACTCGTGGCGCCGGCCGGTCTTCGCGCATACCTCGCCGGTGTACGTGGCGGTCGGCGGCCCGTGGGAGCGCTGGGACCCCGCGGTCGGCGAGGCGATGCTCAGGCTGATCGACGGCGCGCTCGGCTACCTGCGCGACCTCAGCCCACAGTTCGACCCGGCGCGCGTGACGCACCACCACGGCCAGGCGGACCACATGGCGGTCCTCTCGCGCCCCTACCTCGAGGCGCGCGACGCCGTACTGCGGCGGATGACCAGGAGAGGGAGCTGACGATGACCGCGATCCATGTGAACCGGGTGAAGCAGCGGTTGGCTGCCGGCGAGGTGGTGAACCTGGTCATGGGCGACTACTCGCCCGACACGGCCGAGCTCCTGGCATCGAGTGGCGTGGACATCCTGTGGGGCGAGATGGAGGACGGCGCGACGTCGTGGCGCGAGATCGGGGACTACTCGAGGGCCGCCGACCTGTGGGGCGCCTGCTACATGGTTCGGGTCAATCACAACCACCCGGCGCTGATCGGCCGGACCCTGGCCATGGGCGCAAGCGGCGTCTGCGTGCCCCACGTGAACACCGCCGACGAGGCACGGGCGGTGGCGCGCGCCGCGTTCTACGGCCCGAAGGGGATGCGCGGCATGGCCGGCGGCCGGCGCTCGTACGGCGCGGCGGACTACCTGCGCGAGGTCAACGAGAACGTGCTCACCGCGATCCTGCTCGAGGACATCGCGATGGTCCCGCACCTGCCCGAGATCGTGACGGTCGAGGGGATCGACATCTTCTACGTGGCGCCGGGCGATCTGTCGCAGAGCATGGGCCTGACCGGGCAGACAACCCATCCCGACGTCCGGTCGGTCGTCGAAGCCAGCATCGCCACGATCGTCAACGCGGGCAAGGTGGCCGGCACGCTCGTGAACGACAGCACGCTCGACTGGGCGCTCGGGCTGGGGGTCCGGGTTGTCGGGACGAGCTGGGAGCCATGGCTCGCGGCCGCGGCACGGAGCTTTGCAGATCGCGCGCGGGCGGGCCGGAGCTTGTAGGCCCGGTTCGCGGCCGTCTACAGGGCGCCGGATTCCATCAACCGCTTGAGCTTCGCCAGCCCCCGGCCCCAGGCCAGGCCGAAGCCGGCCGCCACGAACGGCCCCAGGATCCGCCCGGCGCCGCGCATCGTGAAATCCTCGGTGACGTCCACGCGCGTTCCGTCGCCCTCGCGCCGGAATTCCAGCGTGGCCATGAACGGCGCGTTGGGTGTCGTGCCCTGCATCGCGGCGCGATGCGGTGGCTCGTACACGGTCGTCACCGCGTCGTTCACGCTCCGGCGACCCAGAATGGTCACCACGGCACGTCGCGTCGAGCCCACGCCATGCGGGGGCGATGAGGTCCAGTGCTCCTCGACGTTGCCGGGGAACCAGGTCCCGGTCTTCTCCACGTCGGTCAGCACCGCGAAGACGTCCTCGATCGGGCGCTTGATCGTGATGTGGCGCGTCATCCGAGCCATCCGGTCTCCCAACCTTCGTCTGCCGATCGGCACCGGAGACGGTGGGCCCTCCAACGGCCTGCGTCAAGGTCCGGGGCGTCGTCGCCTGGACATGGCTTGAGCGCGGGCCAGTGGGGAGCGCGCGGCGCTGACGGCCCGGGGGCTCACTCCACGATCGGGACCAGGAGCCGCGATGCGGCCGGGCCGCCGAACTCCAGGGTGATCTCCTGCGGCTGGCCGGCAAGCGTCGCGAACGTGTCGCGGTCGGCGCCCGCGACCGCGAGCCTGAGTCGCCAGCCCGCGGGGACGAGAACGGACGTCGGCTGGAAGGGGATCCGCAGCTCGGTCCGGACATTCGGTTCGAGTGGGTGCAGATCGCGGCGGCGGAACGTGGGCTCCCGCTCGGGCCGGCGTCCGCGGTGCGCCGCTCGCAGGATCCCCTCGGTCAGGTAGTGCACCTCGCCGGACGGCTCGATCAGCTCGAGATAGACGAAGAGGGCCACATCCTCTGCGGGGGCCCGGATCGCGAGGATTGCGACGGGGTGCCCGGTGATCGCGAGGGGCGCCGGGAGTGGGTCGCCCGTCCACGTCGCGAGCAGCCGATCGGCTCGGCGCCGGTCGCCGTAGCGGACCGGCCGGGCGAGGCCCGTGTGCCAGCGGTTGCAGCGACCGGTCGATGCGCGCCGGTCCAGCGGCACGATCACGCTCCCCACGTCGTGACCCTGTTCCCACTGCAATCGCCCGCCCCGCGCGATGAACAGTTCCTGTCCGGCGACGCCGGGTGGTGGCCACGCCGTCGTCGTGTGCCAGGCGGGCTGTTCGCCCATCGTCACGTAGTGGATGCGCCGCTCATCCGGCGATGCGTCGTCGCTGCGCAGCCGGCCGTCAAGGAAATGCGCGACCTCGGACAGGCGCTCGGGCATCGATGGCTGTGGCGGCGAGCCCTCGGCAAACGGGTCGGCGCCGTCCTCGCCCGTGTGGCTCGTCGCGGTGATCCGAAGCTCGCGGATCGATGGGAGGGTGGCCCACATGCGGAGGGCCGCGTCCGCCGTGGCCCCGTCGAGCCAGCTCGCCCACAACTGTGTCGGTGGGCTGCCGGCCCGCAGCGCCTCCACCCAGCACGGGATCCCGAGCGCCTCCACGGTGACCTCCTGGTCGCCGTACCGATCGTCGCGCGCCAGGGCGTGCGCGAGCGAGGCGCCCACCGACGGGTTGAGGCGCCTGGCCAGGATCCGTCGCAGGCCGCGTCGCCCGGCGTCCTCGTCGACCGGCCGAACGCCCGCCACGAGGAGCCGGCCCATTGTCCCGAAGAACGATGGCGGCCGGTCGCGATCGAGCAGACGGATGGCGTGACTCCAGGCGCGGACGAAGGCGCGGTTGCGGATGCCGCCCGGCGCCACGATATCGGTGAACACGTCGTACTCGATGTTGCTCGCCACGATCGCCCGGACCTGCGCCCGACCGGTTGCTCCGAGCAGCAGCGCACTCGTCCCGGCGTACGAGAGTCCCGCCGCGCCGACCCGCCCGCTGGACCACGGCTGGCCCGCGACCCAGTCGGCAACTTCGCCGTAGTCCTCGATCTCGGCGTCTGACCAGGGGTGCGTCCAGACGCCGTCCGAGGCTCCGCTGCCTCGTGCGTCGACCACCACGACCGCGAACCCGTGGCGAAGGAGCGCCTCGACAAGGCCGAAGTCGGGGCCCATCGGCGGGCGGCCGCGCGGGCCGGGGATCCGCAGGCGGAAGCTGCGCCAGTAGCGCGTCATGATCATGACCGCGGGCAGGGAGCGGTCGGGTTGCGCGTCGGAGGGGAGGATGACGTCGATGGCGATCCGGACCCCGTCGCGCATCGCGAGCCAGCGAGACTGGACGCGCGGTCCCAGGTTCGGGAGGGCCGGCACGGGCTCGGCCGCCTCGTCGGCCCCGTCCGGTTCGGCGGGCGCCGCGGGCGTGCGGGCGCGAGGGTTCCGCTCGTCGCTCATCCGCTCTGCCATCCGCGCACCGGCAGGATACGGGTGGTGCAGCGGCGCCACCGCCGCCGCGTGACCTGAAACGCGCCTGTCAGGCGGCCCGCGCCGTCGTCTCCTGCTCCGCGCCCTGCAGCGTACCGTCCCGCTCCACCCGCAGGTCGAGGATCTGCCGCCGGCCAAGGACCGCCGCAACCCCGGTGCCAAGCAAGATCAGGCCGGCCGCGGCGATCGTGAAGCGCGCATTGGTCAGCTCCGCGGCGGCGCCGCCGAGCAGCCCCCCGATGGGCATGAGGCCCCAGTACAGGAGCGTGAAGAGGCTGGTCAGGCGGCCCCGGAGCGCCGGGGGCGCAAGCGCCTGGACCAGCGACAGGCTGGCCGCCGAGTAGACGAGGAATCCGGCGCCGACGAAGCCGATCGCGACCAGTGCGATCGGCACGAGAATCGTGGGCATCAGCCCGAAGGCGGTCAGCCCCAGGGCCGACGAAGCAAGACCGGTGAACACGGTGCGGCCGTGGCCGAACCGGCGCATGACGCCCTCTGCCGTCATTCCGGCCAGCAGGCCACCCGCACCACTTGCCGCGAGCAGGAGTCCCAGGCCCTCGCCGCCGATGCCCATCTCCTGGGCAGCCACGGGCAGGATGAAGTTGTAGGACAGGCCAAGGAGGCCGGGCCCGGCGGAGAGCAGCAGGATGACGCCCAGGGTCGGGTTGCGAACGCCGTACCGAGCCGCGTCGAGCAGCGGCCCCAGCAGGCCGCGTTCGCTCCGGGGCGACCGCTCCACGGGGATCGTCGCCAGGCGCCAGATGTGCAGCGCCGGAGCCGCCTGGAACAACGCCGCGCCGACCAGCGCGAAGCCGGCGGGGCCCAACCCGATCAGGGTGCCGCCGATGATCCCGCCCGCGATCCGGCCCACGCTGATGCCCAGGAAGTTGAGCGCGACAGCGCTCGAGACGGCGCCCGCCGGGACCAGCTCCGTGACGATCGAGATGAACCCGGGCGCGCCGACCGTCTGGAAGGCCCCGACGAAAAACGCCAGGGCAAGCACGGCCCAGAGGGGCGTCCCGGGGATGAGTGCCAGGGCGCCCAGGGCGAGGATGGCGGCGCCGGTGATGGCGTACGAGAGCGCCACCAGTGGCCGCGGGCCGTACCGGTCGGTCAGCAGCCCCGCGTGCGCCATGAGCAGCAGCCACGGCAGGCCGTTCACGAAGAAGGCAAAGCCGACAGCCGCGGGCGAGTCGGTCAGCTTGAGGATGTACCAGCCCAGTCCCGCGTTGAACACGAACATCGAGGAGTTGGACAGGAAGTTGCTGACGAAGAAGATCCGGAACGGCCCGTAGCCAAGTGCATTGAGGCCCAGGCGATCCAGCATCGCGCCATTCAATCACGTCGCCTCCCGGCGCCGGGCGCCGGGTGTCCCACACCCTGAGGGCCTGCCCGTGATGTCGGGCTGCGGCATGGGCGGGGGCGGTCGCAGAAGGGCGAGAGCGCGCCCACGTCACCTGACGAAGCCGATCCGGGACTCGCCGCCGTCAGGGTCGTTCGAGGCCGTGCGCCTCCAGCAGGGCGTCATCCGAGAGGATCGCAGCCGTGGCGCCGTCCGCGACGATCAGGCCGCCGTCCATCACCACCGTCCGTGGGAACACCTCGGCCACGAGGCGCATGTCGTGCGTCGAGATCAGGAGGGTCTGGCCGAGGCCCCCGAGCAGCCCGATCAGCTCCCGCCGGCCGCGCGGGTCGAGCCCTGCCGACGGTTCGTCGAACACCAGCACGCTCGGGTCCATCGGGAGCACGGTGGCCAGCGCCACGCGCTTTCGCTGCCCGAGGCTCATGCGCTGCGGCGTCCGCCGCTCGAAGCCGGCCATGCCCACCGCTGCGAGTGCCCGCTCCACGCGCGCGTGGATCTCGGCCTCGGGCACGCCCATGTGCAGCGGCCCGAACGCCACATCGTCGAAGACTGTCGGGCTGAACAGCTGGTCGTCGGGGTCCTGGAAGACCAGGCCCACCTCGGCGCGCACCCGCCGCAGGTTGTCGCGAGTGACCGACATCCCCGCAATCCGGACCTGGCCGTGGGACGGCAGGTTGATGCCGTTGAGGTGAAGCATGAGCGTGCTCTTGCCGGCCCCGTTCGGGCCCACCAGCGCAACCTTTTCTCCGCGCGAGATCCGCAGGTCCACGCCGCGCAGCGCCTCGAAGCCGTCGGGGTAGCTGTAGTGGACGTGTTCGAGGTCGACCCAGCGCTCGATGACCTCACCTTCGGTCAGCGACGCGGCCGGACCCCCCTCGTGGTCGTGCTGGTGCGGGTGGACGTGGACCACGCCGTCATGGACGTGCTCGTGGGCGTGCTGGTGCGCGGTCACAGGCGCGGCAGCCAGGCATGGGCGGCCACCTCGAACGCGACGAGGATGCCGACGAAGACCGCGAACGCGACCATCTCGCCCGCGGTCACCGCGTGGCCGTGGAGATGGCGAAGGGTGCCCTCGAACCCACGCGACTGCATCGCCGCGTAGATCCGCTCGCTGCGCTCGTACGAGCGCAGGAAGAGCGACCCGGCCATCCGCCCCGTAACGGTGGCGCGCCAGCGCAGGGGGCCGCCCCCGCGCGATCCGTCCCTGCCGCCCGAGCGCGCGGCACGAGCCCGCATCATCCGGGTCGCCTCGTCAGCGAGGACGGCCAGGTAGCGATACATGAAGCTGATGATCCACACCATGATTCCCGGCAGGCGCAACTGCCGCAGGCCGTCGACCAGATCGTGAAACGGCGTCGTGTACGCGAGCAGCAGCGCCGCCTGGACGCTGATCCAGCTCTTGAGGGCGATCGTCGCAAAGAGGCGCAGGCCTTCGCCGCTGACCGTCAGCGTGAGCGGGCCCAGCGCGAAGCTGCCCAGCGGGTCCTCTGGCCGGGTGAAGATCAGAGGCAGGGCGGCCAGCAGGAACGGCGCCGCGAGGAAGGCGGCGCGTGGCGCACGGGTCGCGCCGAGGTGCGCCGCGAGCGCGACGAAGACCGTCGCCAGCCACGCGATTCCGAGGCCCGGGAATGCGCCGGGCGGGAGCAGGCTGACCGAAAGGATGAACGCAATCGTCGCGAGGAACTTGAGGCGCGCGTCGGCCCGATGGATCCAACTGTCGCGCGCGACGTAGCGGTCGAGCTCCAGGTCGGTGGCCTTTCAGGCCGCGTCGGGCGGCGCCATCAGCGTGGCCCTGCCTGCGGCCCAGAGGGCCGTCGCGCAAGGAAGCGGCCCAGCAGCCACATCGCTCCGAACACGAGCGCGACGCCGATCAGGCCGGCGACGATCGTGGAGATCACGGGATCGTCGATGAAGGGCACCGCGTACCCCGGGAGGATGTTGACCAGCGCCTCTCGGGCGCGGTCCAGGAACCCCTGGTCCCCCCCGACGCGCTCCAGGCCGTCCGGATCCGGCGATGCCAGCGGGGCAAGGACGATCACGACGAGCGCTGCGATCGCGAGGCCCACAAGCCACCACCGCCGCTGCGGGCCGTTCGCGGACGCGCCGCGGTCCTCGGCCGGCCGGTTCATGCCTGCGCCCGGCTGCTGCGCATGTCGAAGAGATCCGCGCGGGTCGCCCCGATGAACGCCAGGGCGGCGATCGTGATGACCGCTTCGCCGATCCCGATGAGGGCGTGTACACCGACCATGGCGGGCAGCGTCACCTCGAGGGGCGTCGTACCGGAGACCGCCAGTTGGATGGCCATTGCGACCGCGCCCGCCACCACGGAGACCCAGGCAGCGACGCCCGCGGCCGGCAGTCGCCCCTTCGCCTCACCGCCGAGCAGGCCGGCGATCAGACGGTACAGCCAGAAGCCGCCCAGCGTGCCGATGACGCCCATGTTGAAGATGTTGGCGCCGAGCACAACGAGGCCGCCGTCCTGGAAGACCAGCGCCTGCACCGCGACGACGCACGCCATTGCGATCGTGGCAGCCCATGGCCCCAGGAGCACCGCCGCCAGCACGCCGCCCAGGAGATGGCCGGACGTCCCCCCGATGACCTGGAAGTTGAACATCTGGGCCGCGAAGATGAACGCTGCCATGACGCCGAGCAGCGGCACGGCACGCTCGTCGAAGGAGCGGTTGGACAGTCGCACCGCAATGGCCAGGATCATGAGCGTGAGCGCCCACATCACGGCAGCGACCGGCACGGTCAGGAAGCCGTCGGGTGCGTGCAGCAGAAAGCCCTGTCGAGGGTCCAGGCCGGGATCACCGGCGATCGTCAACATCGGATGACTCCAGCGGCGCGAGTGTTGCGGACGCCTTACTGCAACTCGTCGCAGTTGCATCACCAGTATAGTACGGACGATGACAGCGGCTAGATCTCGGGACCGCGCGACGTGGGGCACCGTGCGCGAGGAGCTCCGTGCGCGGGGCATGCGCTGGACGCCCCAGCGGCGCCAGATTCTCCAGGTCCTGGCCGCGACCGACGGCCATATCACCGGCAGCGAACTTCTGGAGCGCTGCCGCAAGCTGGACCCCGCCACCACGCCGTCCACGGTCTACCGGACGCTCGACGTCCTCGAGGAACTGGGCGTCATCCGCCACAGCCACGGCCTCGACGGGCGGGAGGAGTTCCACGTCCAGCCCGTCGCGGAGCACGGCCACCTGGTGTGCTCGTCGTGCGGCGCCAGCCGCGAGATCGACGCCGCCCAGGCAGCACCGATCGCCCGCGCCTTCCGGCGGACCCACGACTTCGACATCTTCCTGGACCACCTCACCCTGGCCGGCCGCTGCGCCGCGTGCCGGGCCGCCCAGGCGGGCTGATCGGGCGCGCTGGCCACGCGGGCTGACCCGTTCTCCACGCCCGCTCCCTCGGGACTTCATGCCCGCTTCACATCTCCGGCCGAGGATCGCGTCATCAACGCCATCACTCGCAAGGAGCGCTCACATGAACCGTCGTTCTGGTCTCGGCCGGGTCTTCCTCGTCCTCCTCATCGTCGTCGTCGTCGGCACCCTCGCGTACGGCGCATGCATGGCGGCCGGCCAGGCCGGCGTGGCCGTCGCGCCGGCGACGGGTGGAGTCGTGTACCCGGTGGCCTGGCCCGGTTTCGGCTTCGGGTTCGGCATCTTCGGCTTCCTGTTCGTCCTGTTGCTGGTCGGATTGCTGCTGCGCGCGTTCGCGTTCGGCGGGCGAGGCCGCGGCTGGGGCGGCCCGGGCCACTGGGATGGGTCGCGCTGGGCGTCCGGCGACGTGCCGGCGCCGATGGACGCGATGCTCGAGGCATGGCATCGCCGGGCGCACGAGCCACCCGCGTCGCCGACTGACACTGCGGGCCGCTGACGGTCGGTGCGTTCGGGGCGGGGTCGGCTGGTCGGCCCCGCCTCGTGACGTCCACAATCGACGTTGATGAGCACGATCCTGGTCGTCGACGACGAGCCGCGGATCGTTCAACTCGTCCGCGACTATCTCGAGCGGGCGGGCTTCGAGGTGCTCGTCGCCGGCGACGGGCCGGCCGCGCTCGCGACGATCGCCGGGCGCCGGCCCGACCTCGTGGTGCTGGACCTCGGGCTGCCGCTGCTCGACGGCCTGGACGTCACCCGCCGGATCCGCTCCACGTCGAGTGTGCCGATCGTGATGCTCACCGCGCGCAGCGACGAGACCGACACCCTGGTGGGCCTCGAGCTCGGCGCCGACGACTACGTGACCAAGCCGTTCAGCCCCCGGGAACTGGTGGCCCGGATCCGCGCCGTCCTGCGTCGCGCCGAAGGGGCCGCCCGGGCCGCCGAGCGGATCGCGGTGGGCGACGTTGAGCTGGATCTGCCGCGGATGCGCCTCACGGTCGCCGGCCGGCGCGTGGAGCTGACCCCGACCGAGTTCCAGATCGTGGCGACGCTCGCCCGCGAGCCGGGGCGGATCTTCACCCGCGCGCAGCTGCTCGATGCGGTCCACGGCGTCGCGTTCGAGTCATATGAGCGGGCGATCGACGCCCACGTCAAGAACGTCCGCCGGAAGCTGGAGCCGGACCCGCGGGCCCCGCGCTACGTCCAGACCGTCTTCGGCGTGGGCTACCGGTTCGCGGAGCCCGACCGATGAGGGGCGGCTGGGGCCATCGCGGGGACGGGCCGCCGGACTGGCAGCGCTGGGGACCCCATCGACGCCGACGGCCGCTCGGCTGCCTGATCTTCGTGGCGCTCGTTTTCGCGGCTGGCCTGGGCGTCGCCGGGGTGTGGGCCGTCGGGACGGCGGCGGGATTGCTGTCTGCGCCCCCGGTCATTCGGGTCGGCGCGATCATGGCCGTCGTCCTGGGCCTGATCGTCATCGTCGGCGTCCTGCGGGGCGTGCGCCGGCTGTCGGCGCCTCTCGACGCCCTGATCGACGCAGCGGTCCGGATCGAAGGTGGCGATCTGACGGCTCGCGTGGACGAGCAGGGCCCGGGCGAGGTCCGGGCGCTCGCCCGATCGTTCAACGCGATGAGCGAGCGCCTCGACGCCAACGAACGGCAGCGCCGGCGCTTCCTCGCCGACATCGCGCATGAGTTGCGCACGCCCCTGACCGTGATCCAGGGCCGGATCGAGGGTGTCATCGACGGTGTCTACCCCGCGGACGCGGCGCACCTGGAGCCGGCGCTCGACGAATTGCGGGCGCTCGAGAGGCTGATCGAGGACCTGCGCACACTGTCAATGGCGGAGACCGGCACGCTGACGCTGGCGCTCGAGGCCGTCGAGCCAGCGCTCCTCGTGAACGATGTCGTTGCGACGTTCTCGCCGACCGCGCGCGCGACCGGTGTCGAGCTTCGCGCAGCGTTGCCGCCCGACCTGCCTTCGATCGAGGCCGATCCCGGGCGCCTGCGCCAGGCGCTCGCCAACCTCGTCTCGAACGCGCTCGCACACACCCCGCCCGGCGGCTCGGTGACCGTCTCCGCAGCGGCGGCCAATGGCACGGCACTCGAGGTGGCGGTCGCCGATACCGGGGAGGGGATCCCCGCCGAGCTGCTGCCGCGCGCCTTCGATCGCTTCGTGAAGGGGGCCGGCAGCCGAGGCAGCGGCCTCGGGCTCGCGATCGCGCGGGACCTGGTCACAGCGCATGGGGGCACGATCGCGGTTTCCAGCGAGGGTCCCGGCCGCGGCACGATCGTGCGCGTCCGACTCCCGCTCGGAGGCGCGGCCGGCCCGGCGTAGACTCCGCCAGTGCTAGCCCGATTCCTCGGCGCCGTCCGGCCCGGCGAGCTGTGGGCCGACCGTGATTTTCGCCGCCTCTGGTTCGGCGAATCGGTCAGCCAGCTCGGTGGCCAGATCACCTACCTGGCGTTGCCGCTCGCGGCTGCTCTGCTCCTGAACGCGAGCCCGACCGAGATGGGCGTCCTGGGGGCGCTGGTGCTGCTGCCCTACCTCGTGCTGAGCTTGCCCATCGGCGTGTGGGTGGACCGGGTCCGGCGGCGGCCGATTCTCGTTTGGTCGTGTTGCGCCATGGCAGGCGCGTTCCTGCTGGTACCCGCGGCCTCCATGACCGGCAACCTGAGCATGTGGGTGCTGTACTTCGCCGCGCTGGTGTCCGGGGCGGGCGGGCTGCTCTTCGACGTGGCGGCGCAGTCCTACCTGCCCACGCTCATCGAGCGGCGCCAGCTGGTCGAGGGCAACAGCAAGCTGGAGCTCTCGCGATCCGCGGCGCAGGTGGTGGGGCCGGGCCTCGGCGGCGCGCTCGTGACCTTCCTCTCGGCGCCCATCGCCATCCTCGTCAACTCAGTCGCCCTCTTCGTGACCGCATTCATGGTGCTCGTCATCGGCCGCCCCGAGCCGCCCCCGCGCCCGGGCCGGCGTCCCGGGATGGGCCAGGAGATGCGCGAGGGCCTGCGCCTCGTGGTGGGCAATCGCACGCTGCGCGCGATCGTGGGCACGATGGCGACCTATTTCTTCTTCGACGCGATGCTCATGGCGGTCTTCATCCTCTTCGCGTCGCGCGACCTCGGCCTTGGCGCGGGGTACATCGGCCTGGTGGTCGCCCTGGGCAACCTCGGGTTCATCGCCGGGGCACTGGTCGCCGCGCCCGTGGCCCGCTGGTTGGGACTCGGCCGGGCGCTGATCGCGGCAATCTTCTCGTCGTCCTGCTTCGGACTGCTGGTGCCGCTGGCAACCCCCGAGACCGCCCTTCCGCTCCTGGTCGTCGCTCGCCTGGGCACCTCATTCGGGCTGCCCATCTTCATGGTCAACCAGATCTCGCTGCGCCAGTCGATCACCCCCGACCGCCTTCTCGGGCGCCTGACGGGCACGATCAAGTTCCTGGCCGTCGGCGTCGCTCCGGTGGGCGCACTCGTCGGCGGCGTCGTCGGCTCCGCGCTCGGCGTCCAGATGGCGGTCACGATCGCCGCGGCGGGTTCGCTCATTTCGGTGGCGTGGCTCCTCTTCTCGCCGGTTCGCGATCTGCGGGTGGCTCCGCCGGCCTGGAAGCCCGAAGCGGCCGCGGCCGCCGTCGTGGAGGCGGAGATCGAGTCGCACGTGCGCGCTGCGGTGCCGGTCGCCGAGCAATAGCCCGCCATGGACGTGCCGCGCCCCGCTGTCTTCCGCGCGATCGACGGCCACGACGTCGAGGGCCTCCGCCGCCTCGTCGCCGGTAACCCGGCGGTGGCCGGGGCGCGTGATCCCGCTGGCCTCTCGGCCCTCCGCGCCGCTCGGTACCGCGGTGCGACCGATCTCGTCGCGATCCTGCTCGCCGCCGGGCCGCCCCTGGATCTGTTCGACGCCGCGGCGGTCGGCGATCTCGCGCGCCTCGGGGCCCTCCTGGCGGCGGACCCCGACCTCGTGAACGCGCGGTCGAACGACGGCTGGACAGCGCTGCACCTCGCGGTCTTCTTCGATGAGCCGGCCGCCGCCAGCCTGCTCGTCGAGGCCGGCAGCGACCTCCACGCCCGGGCCGACGGCTTCGGGGCACCGATGCCGCTCCACAGCGCTGCGGCCGGCAACAGCCTCGATTCGGTCCGGCTGCTGCTCGCCGCCGGGGCACGCCCGAACGAGGCGCAGGCCGGGGGATGGCGGCCGATCCACTCCGCGGCCCAGAACGGCAACCCGGCGATGGTCGGGGCGCTGCGCGCGCACGGCGCGGCCCCGGCTGTCGTCAACGACACGGGGAGAACGCCGGCCGACCTTGCGTCCGGAGAGGCGGCAGCCGGGGTTCGCGCCGCTCTCGGATGAACCGCTCGGGCGCGGACCTCCACGGCGTCGTCGCGCGGCGCGCCCGAGTCGTCGCACGCGGCGGGTCGGCCCTCCGGACGTCAGGCGCCGGCTCGCGGGGGCAACTCCCATCCCGCGAGCCGATCGGCAGGGAGCTCGTAGATGAACTCCGTGTCGTCGACCGGGCCCCACCGGCTGCCGGCCTGCTGGAACCCAAGCTGCGCGGCGACGCCCCGCGAGGCGGCGTTGTCCGGCCGGATCGACGCCACGAAGGTCCGAGCCCCGTGGCGGCTCGCCCAGGCGAGCATGGCCCGCGCCGCTTCCACGGCGATCCCGCGTCGGCGGTGCTCGGGCAGCACTTCATAGCCGATCTCGGCCCGGCCCGCCGCGTCGGGCGGACCATGGAATCCCACGAATCCCACCATGCGTCTCGGCGTCCCGCGGTCCGCGATCACGCGCAGCAACCAGGGCTGTGCCGCGGGATGGTTGCGCAGGTCACTGAGGCGGACGCGGAGCAGACCTTCGGCCGCCGCCCCGAGGTCGTCGGGCAGCACCGCGCCCAGGTGCTCGCCGGCCGCGACCTCGTTGCGGTCAAGCAGCAGCTCGATTCGTTCTCTCGTCCATGGACAGCAACACAAGACGCGGCGTGGTGATGGGGGCAACCCTCATGACAGACTGGCCCGATGACTCGTCCGGACGGTCCGCAGCGCGCCCTGCTCGGCTTCGGCGTGTCGGCTGGCTACGGGCCGGACATCCTGGAGCCCCTCGCGGCGGACGTGGCGCGCCTCGGGTACGAGAGTTTCTGATGCAACGACAGCGCAAGTCCCGAGGCAGACGGCCTTGCGGACCTGGCGCTGGTTCACCGTGCTCACGACGCCGATCGCCAGCCCGACATACCGCATCCTGCCCTGCCCTCCGGTGCCGTTGGTCCGTTGCCACTGTACGGCGCCCGCATCGCTCGGCGATCGCGACGCTCCGATGCGGTCGCGAATGACACCGTCACAGAACCAGTGCATCCTCGCTGCTGATGTCGAGCGCAAGCCTGGATCGGGGCCTCTTTGTCCTCCTGGTCGCCGCCGCGGCCACCGGCCTGCTCACCCTGCGCGCGGGCGAGCCGGGCCTGACGTGGGTCTTCGTTGCGCACGGGCTGGCCGGTGCCGTCCTGCTCGCGGCGCTCGCTCTCAAGCTTCGAACCAGCCTTCCGCGCGCCATGCGGGCCGGCCATGGCCGTCGCCTCGCGGTCGGTGCGCTCGTGACGATTCTCGGGCTGGCGTCCGTGCTCGGCGGGTTCACCTCCGTCGCGTCGGGCACGCTCATCGTGGTCGGCCCATGGACGCTGATCACGTGGCATGTCGCGGCCGGCATCGCGCTCGCCGGCGTCCTCCTGCTCCATCTCGCACCGCGGCGCTGGCGCTTGCTGGTGCCCGGGCGGTCAGCGCTGCCCATCGCGGGACAGCGGATGAGCCGGCGCTCGCTCATGGCCGGAGCGACGCTCGGCATGGTCGGCGTCGAGCTGTGGGCGACCGCCGAGGCTCTGACCGGGTCTTCGGCGGCACCCGGCGCTTCACAGGGTCGCGCTGGCTGCCGTCGGGCGGCGCGCCGCCCGCGACCACGTTCTTCGGCGACACGGCCCCGCCCATCGACCCGGCGACCTGGCGGCTCACCGTCGGAGGCGCGGTGGCTCACCCGGCGACCTTCGACCTCGACTCGCTGGCCGCGCTCGGTTTGGAGCGGAGGACCGCCGTGCTGGACTGCACCTCCGGCTGGGCCCACCGGACCGAGTGGTCGGGGATTCCGCTCCGCCGCCTGATCGAGGCGGCCCGCCCGCTGCCTGCCGCTGCGCGAGTGGTGGTCCACTCGGCGACCGGCTGGGGCGCGACGATCGGACTCGCCGAGGCGTCCGACTGCCTGCTGGCGACCGGCGTCGCGGGCGCCCCGCTGCCGGTCGCGAACGGCGCGCCCTGCCGGCTCGTCGTTCCCGATCGGCGCGGCCTCGACTGGGTGAAGTGGGTGACCCGGGTCGAGGTGCTGACCGGCTGAAGCGTCAGCGAACGGGACGGTTAACGGTCAGGTGTCGCTGCAGGTCGGGTGCCACCCGAATGCGATCGTCAAGGCGGCGGACCCATGCCGGCCGCCGATCGGGCGCCCGCGGGTCCGCGTCGTCGTGGGTTCGGGCAGGCTGGGTTCGAGTCCGATCGAGTTGGCGAATGAGCATCGGGCAGGTCTCCTGGCGCGGCCCGGTTCGTGGCCCGGGACGCGCGAAGGTTCCCCCGCCAGCGTGTTCGATCGCGTCGCGCAATGTCAGCTCGATGTAAGTCGCGCGGTCAGGCCGCGCCGGTCACCTCGCGGTGGTCGCCCCCCGGTAGCCTGCGGCAGCCACCGGAGCCGATGCGACGCCCTCGACGAGGTCCCGCAGCGCGCGCCCGTTCGACTTGAGCCAGTCGTGGAGGATGTAGATGTCCGCGTTCATGCAGAAGTGCCGGACGCCCATCTCCAGGTATG
>Ga0194132_10006312_pt1 | contig 18474 bp, 17 predicted proteins | sample TA2KigOf80mmetaG_FD_148612 | JGI IMG/M metagenome (GOLD analysis project Ga0194132, IMG submission 148612) | Freshwater microbial communities from Lake Tanganyika, Tanzania - TA2015054 Kigoma Offshore 80m | ecosystem: Environmental > Aquatic > Freshwater > Lake | place: Tanzania: Lake...
GCTTGGCCTCGGAGACGTCCATGCCGCCGTACTTGGCCTTCCAGTTGTAGAAGGTCGCCTCGGAGATGCCGTGCTTACGCGCCAGATCCGATGTCTTGGCGCCTGCCTCATGCTCGCGCAGCACCGCAATGATCTGCTCGTCCGTAAACCTGCTGCGTTTCATCGTCCGGTCCTTCCTTAAGGCCGGACTCCAGTTCACCGCGGATCAAACCCTCGGGGCAACGTCACCAACTTCCAGCTCGAAGGGCCGGCGGGCAAGAGCGCGCTCATCTTGAAGCCGCGTCGCATCAGGCGGGTTCCCGCCGTCGACGTCGTGTTCTCGGAGGACAACGACGTCCTCCGGAGCGCGCTTCCCTCATTGGCGCGCAAATTGCTCGCGCGGGGCTATTTGGGGCTGATCCTCGACATCCCGGAGGGAACCATGCCGGCGACCAACGCATCGCGGCTCGTGTTGACCCGATCGAGGCGGCGTTTCGCGAAAAACGGGCGCCGCACGAGGGGAAGCGACTATACGTACTCGGAGCTCGTCTATTTCGAGCTCTGACGGCGCCCGGACCCGACGGTCCGGGCGGCGTTGTCCGGGAGATCCGCGTGATGCGTGAGAGAGCCGCGCCGGCGCTCGACAAGACCGTCATCGAGACCAGGATCGTCGAGTTCCTGGCGTCGCAGTCGATCATTGTCGATCCGGGCGAGGACGTGTCGGGGATCGAGCTCCTCGAGTCCGGAAGGCTCGACTCGCTCGTGGTCATGCAGCTCACCTTGTTCCTCGGCCAGACATTCGACGTCGAGATCGAGGACGAGGATTTCGTGGCGGAGAACTTCGCGACCGTCGGCACGCTCGCGAACCTGATCCTCCGCAAATGCCGGTCGTGACGGCCGATCGCGACGGATGCCGGCTCGGCTGACGCCGCCGACCGCCGGTCCTCCCGGTGCTGCCGCACACCCGGGGACCATTCCACCGGGGACGATCCCTCTGGGGACGATCCCACCGGGGACGATCCCACCGGGGACGATCCCACCGGGGACGATCCCGCACGACATTCGCTGACCCGACCACCGCCCGTGGTTGCCTTTATTTGCTATGTGGTATACCTGATATCCGGGATAACCGAATAATCGGCATAGCCGAATATCCGGCATAGCCGAGCGAGGCGCACCGGGCGGAGCGGGGATGGCGGCATCGGCGTCGATCAGCAGCAAGCTTGCGCCCATCGCGGTGAACTTCACGCTGAAGGATCACACCTACGCGCTCCTGCGCGCGGCCATTCTCGACATGAACATCTATGACGAGGCGGCCGACCTCCGTCTCGACGAGCGCGCGCTCGCCGAGCGGCTCGGGATCTCGCGCACGCCGATCCGCGAGGCGCTCGCGCGACTGGCGCAAGACGGGCTGGTCGAGATCCAGCCGCGCAAGGGCGTCTTCGTACGCCGGATGTCGCTCCGCGAGATCCTCGAGATGATCGTCACCTGGGCCGCGCTCGAGAGCATGGCCGCACGCCTCGCGACCGAGCAGGCGAGCGATGCTGATCTCGCGGCGCTCCGCCGCTTCGCACGCGAGCACAGCGCGCATGCGCGCCGCGCCGACATCGAGGAGTATTCGGAGGCGAACATCGCCTTCCATGTCCGCATTCTCGAGCTCTCGGGCTGTACGCTCCTCAAGACGACCGCCGATGGGCTGTTCCAGCACATGCACGCGGTGCGGCGGCGGACGATGGGCGAGGGCGATCGCGCCGAGCGCTCGGTCGTCGACCACATGGAGATCATCGAGGCGCTCGAGGCGCGCGATGCCGAGCTCGCGAGCCGGCTCGTCCGCGAGCACACGATGCGGCTTCACGACCATATCCGGCGCAACTGGACGCGGCTCGACGACGGTGCCGACCGGCGCGACGCGCGCGAAACACGCGGCGATGCCGGCCGCATCCGCAACGGTGCCAAGAACGGCGAGGCCGCGATCGCTGCGGCCGCCAAACGGGGAAGAGGGACATGAGCACGACTGCTGCAGCGAAGGAGACGGCCGCTTCCGGCGCGGAGCGCGAGCTGACTGACGGCTTCCACCTCGTCATCGACGCGTTGAAGCTGAACGGGCTCGACACGATCTACGGCGTGCCCGGGATCCCGATCACCGATCTCGGCCGCATGGCCCAGGCGGCGGGCATCCGCGTGATCTCGTTCCGCCACGAGCAGAACGCGGGCTACGCCGCGGCGATCGCCGGTTATCTCAACAAGAAGCCCGGCATCTGCCTGACCGTCTCCGCGCCGGGCTTCCTCAACGGCCTCACCGCGCTCGCCAATGCGACGACGAACTGCTTCCCGATGATCCTGATCTCGGGCTCGTCCGAACGCGAGATCGTCGATCTGCAGCAGGGCGACTACGAGGAGATGGACCAGCTCGCGATCGCCAAGCCCTTGTGCAAGGCGGCCTATCGTGTTCTCCATGCCGAGGATATCGGCATCGGTATCGCGCGGGCGATCCGCGCCGCGGTCTCGGGCCGTCCGGGCGGGGTCTATCTCGACCTGCCGGCGAAGCTCCTTGGCCAGGCGATCGACGCCGAGAAGGGCGCGCGCTCGCTCGTCAAGGTGATCGATGCCGCGCCGGCGCAGATTCCGGCCCCGGCGGCCGTCGCGCGCGCGCTCGAGGTGATCCGGAGCGCCAAGCGCCCGCTCGTGATCCTCGGCAAGGGCGCGGCCTACGCGCAGGCCGACGACGCGATCCGGAGCTTAGTCGAGCGAAGCGGCATCCCCTATCTGCCGATGAGCATGGCGAAGGGCCTTCTCCCCGACGATCATCCCCTGTCGGCGGGCGCGGCGCGCTCGCTCGTGCTCCAGGAAGCCGACGTCGTCGTGATGATCGGTGCGCGGCTCAACTGGCTCCTCTCGCACGGCAAGGGCAAGCAATGGGGCGCGCCCGGCTCGAAGCGGTTCGTCCAGATCGACATCGAGCCGCGCGAGATGGACAGCAATGTCGAGATCGCGGCGCCGGTCGTCGGCGATATCGGCTCGTGCGTGTCGGCCCTCCTGACCGCGATGGGAAGCGGCTGGCAGGCCGCGCCGGCCGAATGGGTCAAGGAGGTTCGCTCGAAGGCCGAGGACAACATCGCGCGGATGGCGCCGCGGCTCATGAACAACAACGCGCCGATGGATTATCACGGCGCGCTCGGCGCGCTCCGCACCATCGTCAAGGATCGCCCCGACGCGTTCCTGGTCAATGAGGGCGCCAATACGCTCGACTTCGCCCGCTCGATTATCGACATGTATCGGCCGCGCAAGCGCCTCGACGTCGGCACGTGGGGCGTGATGGGGATCGGCATGGGCTTCTCGATCGCCGCGGCGGTCGAGACCGGCAAGCCCGTGCTCGCCGTCGTCGGCGACAGCGCGTTCGGCTTCTCCGGCATGGAGGTCGAGACGATCTGCCGCTACAAGCTGCCGGTCTGCGTCGTCGTGTTCAACAACAACGGCATCTATCGCGGCTCGGACGTCAACCCGGGCGGCGGGTCGGATGCGGCGACCACCGTCTTCGTCAAGGGTGCTCGCTACGACAGGATGATGGAGGCGTTCGGCGGCAGAGGTGTCAACGCGACGACGCCGGACGAGCTCGCGCGCGCCGTCAACGCCGCCCTGGATTCCGGCACGCCCACGCTCGTCAACGCCGTCATCGACGAGAACGCCGGCACCGAGAGTGGCCGCATCGGCAATCTCAATCCGCAGAGCGTCGTGAAGAAGAAGTGACGCGACGCGCCGTCTGCAATAGCTCAATCCCTGGAGCCCACAATGAAAGCGCTTGAAGGCATCAAGGTTCTCGATTTCACCCACGTGCAGTCGGGGCCGACCTGTACCCAGCTCCTCGCATGGTTCGGCGCCGACGTGATCAAGGTCGAGCGGCCCGGCGTCGGCGATGCGACCCGCAAGCAGCTCGTCGACGTCCCCGGCGCCGACAGCCTCTATTTCACGATGCTGAACCACAACAAGCGCTCGATCGAGATCGATTCCAAGAACGAGATGGGCAAGAAGGTGCTGACGCGCCTGATCGAGGAGTGCGATGTCCTGGTCGAGAACTTCGCGCCCGGCGCGATCGACCGCATGGGCTTCTCCTGGGAGCGCGTGCATAAGATCAACCCGCGCATCATCATGGCCTCGATCAAAGGCTTCGGCCCGGGCCAGTACGAGGACTGCAAGGTCTACGAGAACATCGCGCAGTGCGCCGGCGGCTCGGCATCGACGACGGGCTTCCGCGACGGCCCGCCGGTCGTCACCGGCGCCCAGATCGGCGATTCCGGAACCGGCGTCCATCTCTGCCTCGGCATCGTCACCGCGCTGTTCCAGCGCGAGCGGTCCGGCCGCGGCCAACGCGTCACCGTCGCGATGCAGGACGCCGTCCTCAATCTCGCGCGTGTCAAGATGCGCGACCAGCAACGGCTCGCCGCCGGCCCGCTCACCGAGTATTCGCAGTTCGGCGAAGGCATACCCTTTGGCGACACCGTGCCGCGCGCGGGCAACGATTCGGGCGGCGGCCAGCCCGGCCGCATCCTCAAGTGCAAGGGCTGGGAAACCGATCCGAATGCCTACACCTATTTCATCTGCCAGGCGCCGGTGTGGGAGAAGATCTGCGACCTGATCGGCGAGCCGGGCTGGAAGACCGATCCCGGCTACGCGACGCCGCCGGCGCGGCTCGACAAGCTCAACCTCATCTTCGAGCGCATCGAGCGCTGGACCATGACCAAGACCAAGGTCGAGATCATGGATCTGTGCAACCCGCTCGACATTCCGGTCGGCCCGATCCTCTCGATGAAGGAGATCGCCGCCGACGACGGGCTGTTCGCGACCGGCACGATGGTCCGCGTCGACCATCCGGAGCGGGGGCCCTACCTCAGCGTCGGCTGCCCGATCAAGATGTCGGAGAGCCCGACCGATGTCGTTCGCTCGCCGCTCCTCGGCGAGCACACGACCGAGGTGCTCACCGACGTGCTCGGCTTCGCGGGCGAAGAGCTGCAGCGCATCATCGCCTCGGGCGCGGTCGGCAAGGTCAAGGCCGCGGCCGCCGAATAGGATCGCGCGCATCGCGACGGTGTCCGCCGGTCGGCGCGACGCCGACCGCGGGCGTGCGCGCGCCCATTTCGGCGCGGGCGCCGTGACGCCGGCGTGACCGGATCGCGGTCGGCCACCATTGTCTCGCCGCACCAATCCGGCCAAAATCGCAATCCGCAGAATAGCAATCTAAGGTCGCGCAGGAAAAAGCGACCCCATAACCGGGAGGAAGTCATGTCGTTCGAGACCTTGCGTCAAACCCGCCGCCTCGCCGCCACCGCGCTTGCCGGCGTACTCGCGTTCGGAGGGTCGGCGACGGCCCAGGAATTCGTCATGAAGCTCAGCAACGTGACGATCAACGACCCGAACCACGAACACATCAAGATGTTCAAGCAGCGGATCGAGGCCGCGACCAACAACCGGATCCGCGCCGATCTGTTTCCCGCCGCCCAGCTCGGCGGCATCCCGCGGCTGATCGAGGGCATCCAGCTCGGCACCATCGAATGGTTCTCGACGCCGCCCTCGTTCCTCAAGGGCGTCGATCCGCGCTTCCAGCTGATCGAGAGCCCCGGCGCCTTCGACAACACCGCGCACGCCCACAAGGTCATCACCGATCCGGCCTTCCGCGAGCCCTTCGTCAATGCCGGCGTCGCCAAGGGCGTCAAGGCGGTCAGCGTCTGGATGTATGGCGGGACCTCCTATGCGTCGACGGTGCCGCTCCGCCGTCTCGAGGACTTCCGTGGCAAGAAGCTCCGCGTGCTCGCGACCAAGCTCGAGACCGATCTGATGAGCCGTCTCGGCGCCGCCGGCGTCCCGATCGACTTCGCCGAGGTCCTGCCCGCGCTCCAGCAGAAGACGGTCGACGGCGTGCGCAGCAACATGGCGGTGATGACGGGGTCGCGCTACTTCACAGTGACCAAGTTCATCACGGTCACCAACGACACCTTCATCCCGATCGTCGCCTTTGTATCGACCGCCTTCCTCAACAAGCTGCCGCCCGATCTTCGCGCCGCGGTGGAGACCATCGGCCGCGAGCTCGAGCAACCGTCGTTCGATTTCGCAATGGAGTTCGAGAAGAAGACCGCGGCCGTGTGGCGGGAGAACGGCGCCGAGGTGATCTCGCTGCCCGAGGCCGACCAGGCGCGGCTGATGCAGCAGGCGAAGGCGGCGACCGAGGAATTCATCGCCACCCAGCCCGAGATCAAGGACCTCTATAACGTGATGGTGCAGACCGCCGCGAAGCACCGCGCCCGATAGGGTTGCGCCGTCAGCGCCGGGCGATCGGCTGGGCGGCTGTGATCACGCGGATCCAGTCGCCCGGCTGCCACACGCGCATCTCGACCCGGAGTGTGCGCGTGCCGACGCCCGAATAGCGATCGGGGCTCTCAAAGCCCCGATGGGCGAAGCCTTCGGGCGGATAGAGCGTGCCGGGCGCGCCGAGGAGCGCGCTCGATTCCGCCTCGAGCCGACCAGCCACGTCCGACATCACGCCGATCACGATGCCGTCGAAGGTCCAGTCATTGGTGCCGTGCCGCGGGCCGTCGACGGATCGTTGGTTGAACAGGATCAGATGGCTCGACACGCGCGTCCCGGCCGGAATGGTCCCCTGGTCGACCGCGAGGTCGCGGGGCAGGATCAGGTTCTGCCGTTCGTCGAAGCCGAGCACGTGGTCGTCGTCGGCGATGCCGGCGTCGAGCGCCTCGGCGGGCGCGGCGATGATCCGCCCCAGCGTTCCCGACACCGGCTCGACCAATAGGATCGCGGCCGGCACCGGTTCGGCGGCAAGGAGCGACACGAGCGCGGCCAAGCTCGCGGCCGCGCGCCTCGGTGTGATCACGCCGATGCAGCCGGACCCCTGGGCGGGCCGAGATCGTCGTAGACGGCGTCGTAGTCAAACACCCAGCCCGGGTCCATCGGGTTCCGCAGCCACTTGTTGTCGCGCGAGTGCTTCTGGACCATCGAGGCGCGATCCTTCCGGCTCATCTCGTAGAGCTTGAAGGCGGCCTGGTGGTCGTCGCCATGCTGGTCGAGGCAGCGGGCGAGGATCGCCGCGTCCTCGATCGCGATCGCGGCGCCCTGGCCCATGTGCGGCTTCATCGGGTGGCAGGCATCGCCCAGGAGCACGATGCGGCCCCGGCTCCACAGCGGCAGCGGCTCGCGGTCCCAGAGCGGCCATTTGGTGACGTTCTTCGCCACGTCGAGAAGACGCTGGACCTCGGGATGAAAGCCCTTGAACGCCGCGCGCAGCTCGTCGAGATCGGCATCGACATAGGAGAAGCCGAAATCCCATTCCGGCTCCGGCACGCCGGTCACGAAGTAGATCTCGTCGCGGTTCTTGTCGAGGTAATAGACGACGATGTGGGTGTCGCGGTGCGCATCGTCGGACCACCACTTGGTGATGTCGGCGGGCTTGATGTCGCCGATGTCGCGCGTCTTCATGATGCAGCGATGGCCGACATAGCCCGTGTATTTCGGGAGCTCGGTTCCGAGCAGCGTCTCGCGCACGCGCGAGTTGATGCCGTCGGCGCCGATCACGATGTCGGCCTCATCGCGCGTGCCGTCCTCGAACTCGAGGTGCACGGTCTTGCCGCGCTCGGCGATGGTGACGAGCTTCTTCGCATAGGCGAGCGAGCCGTGCTCGACCTCCTCGAGCAGGGTGGCGTGGAAGTCACCACGATGGATCACCATATAGGGCGCGCCGTACTTCTTCTCGGCGACGCTCCGGAACGGGTACTCGGCCATGGTGCGCCCGGTGTTCCACTCCCGGCTCATCCAGGAGACGGGATTGAGCCCGATCTCGAGGAGGCGCCGCTCGACGCCGATATAGCGGAGCACCTTCATCACGTTGGGGCCGAGATTGATGCCGGCGCCGAGGCGGGCGAACTCGGGGGCCTGCTCGTAGATGCGGACGTTGCAATATCCCTTGATCTGGAGGATCGCGCCGGCGACCAGACCGCCGAGGCCGGCGCCGATCACGGCGATACGCGTTTGCCTGTCCATGCTCTCAGTCTCCTCGTCCGCGACGCGTGGTGCACCGTCGGGCACCATATTGCCACGCCACCGGGCGGCGCGGCGAGATCCGGTCTCAACCGCCCAGATAGGCCTTGAGCAGGCTATCGTCCTTGAGGAGATCGCGCGAGTCCCCCGACACCGCGACCCGCCCGGTCTCCAGCACATAGGCCCGGCTCGCCAGCCGGAGCGCCATGTTGACGTTCTGCTCGACCAGGAGGACTGTCACCCCGTCCTTGTAGATGTCGCGGATGATCGCGACAACCTCTTGAACGAGGATCGGCGAGAGGCCGAGCGAGGGCTCGTCGAACATGACGAGCTGGGGGGCCGACATCAACGCGCGCGCGATGGCGAGCATCTGCTGCTCGCCGCCCGACAGCGTGCCGGCCATCTGCCGCCGCCGTTCGTGGAGGCGCGGGAAACGGTCCAGCATCTTGGCGAGCGTCGCGGCGATCCCGGCCTTGTCGCGGCGGAGATAGGCCCCCATCTCGAGGTTCTCCTCGACCGTCATCTGGGGCCAGATCTTGCGTTCCTCGGGGCAGTGCGCGATCCCGAGCTTGACGATCTCCGACGCGCTCTGCCGGTCGATGCGCGCCTTGTTGAACGTGATCGTGCCGAGATGCGGCCGCATCAGGCCGGAAACGGTCCGGAGCACGGTGCTCTTGCCGGCCCCGTTCGCGCCGACCAGCGCGACGAGCTCGCCCGGCTCCACCGTCATGGAGACGCCGGAAAGCGCATTCACGCTGCCGTAGCGGGCGTGGACGTTGTCGAGGACGAGCATGGCCGCCGCCCTCAGGCCGGCGTCGCCGGGGCTTCGTCCTCGAAGCCACGGCCGAGATAGGCCTCGATCACCTGCTCGTGCTGGCGGACGTGCTCGGGCGAGCCCTCGGCGATCTTCTCGCCGAAATTCATGACGACGACGCGGTGGGAAACCTCCATGACGACGTTCATGTCGTGCTCGACGATCAGGATGGTGATGCCGCGCGTGCCGGCGATCTCGCGCAGGAGCGTGACGAGGCGCGCCGATTCCTCGGTGTTGAGCCCGGCCGCCGGCTCGTCGAGGAGGAGCATGCGCGGGCCGGCGCCGAGCCCGATCGCGAGCTCGAGCAGGCGAAGCTCGCCATAAGCGAGGTTCTCCGCGGTCATGTCGCGGCGATGGCCGAGGCCGAGAAAGCCCATCACCTCCTCGGCCGCCGCGTGGGCGGTCGCCTCGCGCGCGGCGACCGCACGGTCGCGGAACCAGGTCTTCCACAGCGGTACGCGCGCCTTGAGATAGTGGGCGGCGACGATGTTGTCGAAGACCGAGAGCGCCGGGAACACGTTGGTGATCTGGAAGGTGCGCACCAGGCCGAGGCCGGCGATCGTGTGCGGCTTGAGGCCGACGATGTCCCGGCCGGCGAAGCGGATGCGGCCGGAGCTCGGCGGCAGATAGCCGGTGACGAGGTTGAACACGGTCGTCTTGCCGGCGCCGTTGGGGCCGATGAGGCTCACGATCTCGCCGTCGTCGACCGCGAGCGAGATGTCGCGGACCGCCTGGAGCCCGCCGAAGGACTTGGAGAGGACGTCGATCTCGAGGAGCGCCATCGGCGGTTCCCGTCAGGCCGTCCCGGTCTTGCCGGCGCCCGGCCACCAGCCGCGCCGGCGGAGGAGGTCGGGGACCGAGACGAGGCCGCGCGGGAAGAACAGGATCGACAGCATCAGGAGGAGCCCGAACAGGCTGAGCCGGATCTCGCGCGCGAAGCGGAGCTCCTCGACGACGATAGTGATGATCGCTGCCCCGATCACCGGCCCGACGATCGTGCCGCGACCGCCGACCGCGATCATGATCAGCATCGTCACCATGAAGCCGAAGCCGTACACGTCCGGTCCGACATAGGAGATGTAGTGGGCGTAGAACCAGCCCGACAGCCCGGCGAAGAACGCGCCGAGCACGAACGCCACCATCGAGTAGTAGAACGGATCGATGCCGACCGACTGGGCAAGGCGCGGGTTCTCGCGGATCGCGACGGAGGCGCGACCCATCGCGGAGTAGACGAAGCGGTGCTTGGCCCAGAGCGTGATCACGACGAGGACGAGCGCGACGTAATAGAAGTGCGTCTTCGAGGAGAAGTCGACCATAACCTCGCCGCCGAGCACGATCGACGGGCGCGGGATGTTGGGGAAGCCGAGCGGGCCGCGCGTCACCTCCTCCCAGTTGATCACGACGAGGCGCAGCACCTCGGCGAAGGCGAGCGTGATCAGGACGAAATAGTGCCCGTCGAGGCGGAGCGTGATGTAGCCGATGACGAACCCGGCCACCGCGGCGGCGAGGCCTGCGATGATCATCGCGGTCCAGACGCTCCAGCCGGCATCGAGCGTCAGCATCGCCGCCGCATAGCAGCCGATGCCGAAGAACGCCGCGTGGCCGAGCGAGAGCTGGCCGATATAGCCGGTCACGATGTTCAGGCTCGAGGCCAGAACCGTGTAGAACAGCACCATGATCATGAGGTGCATGAAGTACTCGCCGCGGAACACGAGCGGCAGGGCGATCGCCGCGGCGAGGAGCGCGAGGAGCGGCAGGCGCTGGCTCGACATGGCCTAGCGACCCGGTCGCGGCGCGAAAAGGCCGTAAGGCCGGAACAGGAGGATGAAGATCACGAGCGCGAAGCCGATCACGTCCATGTAGCCGGTCGAGACGAAGCCGCCCCACAGGCTCTCGACGACGCCGAGGAGAAGGCCGCCGGCGACCGCGCCGGGGAGATTGGTCATGCCGCCCAGGATCACCACGACGAAGGCCTTGAGCGTCGCGAGCTCGGCGGTCGAGGGGTGGATGACGAAAACGGCGCCGAGAAGGACGCCCGCGATCGCGGCCATCGCCGTGCCGAGCGCGAAGGTCAGGGTGTAGACGCGCTCCACATTGACGCCGACGAGAGCGGCCGCCTCCTTCTGCTGGAAGGTCGCGCGCATCGCCCGGCCGAGACGGGTCTTCTGGATCAGGATGTGGGTTGCGACGATCGCGACCGCGCCGACCACGATCGCGAACAGCCGACCCTCGGTGATCACGATCTCGCCGATGATGATGGGCTTGCGCGAGAACGGCGCATCGAGGCCCTGCGGCGAGGTGCCGAAGGTCAAGAGCATCGTGTTGATCAGGAAGATCGAGAGGCCGATCGTGACGAGCGCGGTCGACAGGAGATGCTGGCCGCGCAGCGGGCGGATGAGGAGATAGTCCGTCGCCGCGCCGAAGGCGAACATCAGCGCGACGACGATCACGATCGTCAGATAGAAATCGACGCCGAGCACGTTGCAGAACGCGTAGGCGACGACCCCGCCCATGACGAAGAACTCGCCATGGGCGAAGTTTACGACCTCCATCAGCCCGAAGATCATGGCGAGCCCGAGCGCCATGAGGGCGTAGAACGAGCCGGTGACGAGCCCGTTCACCAGGAACTGGAGCGCGACATCAAGCACGGGGTGCGCGCTCCGGGTCGCGGCCGGTGCGCCGGCCGGTCAGGCAGTCCATGGCCAACGCGTCCGGCGGCTCAGTCGTACGGGCTCTTGGCGACGCCGGTCGCGCGGATATGCGGGACCTTGTCCTTGAGCTCGACGAGGACGAGCTCCCAGCCATAGGCCTGGTGGTGGCTGTCGAACTTGATGCGGCCGTTGGGTGCCTGGACGTCGGTCTTGGTGAGCGCCTCGCGGATCTTGTCGGGCTCGGCCGCGCCGGCGCGGGCGATCGCCTGGGCGATGACGTTGATGGTGGTGTAGCCGCCGGCGGAATATTTGCCCGGGTCGGTGTTGAAGACCTTCTTGAAATTGTCGACGAACATCTTGTTTGCGTCGCCTGTCGCGGTCGAGGCATAGACGACGCCGGCGAAGACGCCGTTGGCCGCATCGCCCGCAAGGTTCATGAAGGTCGGCGTCGCCCACGCGCCGACGCCGAAGATCTTCGATTTGAGGCCGAGCTCACGCGCCTGCTTGGTGATGATGGAGCCGGCCTGGGTCTCGGCGACGACGATGACGACGTCGGGGTTGGCGGCGCGGATCTTGGTCAGCGGGGTGTAGAAATCGTTCGCCGTGCGGTCGACATATTCGATGCTCATGGTCTTGGCGCCGATCTTCTCGAAGGTCTCCTTGAAGGCGCCGACCGTGCCGCGACCCCAGTCGTCGTTGACGGCGAGATAGTAGATGTTCTTCAGCCCCATCTTCTCGTAGAGGATGGCGGCGAAGGCCTGCGCCGTCATCAGCTCGGATTCGGCGTTGCGGAAGAACCAGGACTGCTTCGCCTCGGTGAGCTTCGGGCTCGACGAGACGCCGGTAATGAGCGGCACCTTGTTGCGTTCGGCGACCGGCATGACGGCGAGCGTCGCGCCCGAGCAGAACGCGCCCATGACGACCGGGACCTTGTCGCGCACCATCAGCTTCTCGGCGGCGGTGACGGAATCGGCCGGCTTGCATTGGCCGTCCTCGACGACGAGCTCGAGCTTCTTGCCGAGGACGCCGCCCTTGGCGTTGATCTCGTCGACGGCGAGCTTCGCGCCGTTGACCGAATTGTTGCCGTCGAAGGCGAGCGGTCCGGTGATCGGCTTGATCACGCCGATCCGGATCGTATCCGTCTGGGCGAGCGCGCCGCCCGCGAGGACCGCGACCGCGGCGACCGCGGTCGCGAGACCAGTCATCGTCTTGGTCATGATCGTCTCTCCCTCATTGGGCCGGTCCATCGCCGCAATCGGGCGCGCCGGCATCCTTGGTTATGGGCCGTCGTCAGCGGTTGCCGCGTTCTTCGAACCAGAGGCCGAGGCGTTCCTGCGCGGCGCGATCGGAATAGCTGAACAGCACCGCCTCGCCGGCGATCTCGTGATGGTGCCACTGCCAGCTCGGCACTACGAACACGTCGTTGGGCTCCCAGTCAAGCGTCGTGCCGCCGACGACGGTGCGCCCGTGTCCCTCGACGACGACGAAGACGGCGCCGTCCGTCGAGCGGTAGGGCGCGGTCGTCATGCCCGACGGCAGGATTTGCAGGTGGGCCGCCATGGTCGTCATCGCGTGGTCGCCGGTGGTCGGGTTGACGTAGCGCACCTTCCACCCGTCATAGGGATCGCACGCCTCGGTCGCGCGCAGGGAATCGAGCGCGCCGCGGGTCGCCGCATAGGGGTAGGCATACATCCGATAGTCGAGCGGCTGCGGACGGTAGGACGCGGGGACTACGCCCGAGCCGTAGCGGCCGCGCGTGCTGCCGACGGGGCGGGTGACCGGGAACTCGTCCTGGGTGAAGCTGTGGAAGAAGGTCGATTCGAAGATGCCGCAGAGCCCGACGTCGAGCGCATCGAACCAGATCACCGGCGGGGTGCCCGGGCCGCCCTCGTGGCCGTGGTGGTGCCACAGCCCGGGCGGCTGGATGATCAGATCGCCCCGTTTCATGTAGATCTTCTCGCCGTCGATGGCGGTGAACGCGCCGTCGCCCTCGAGGAAGAGACGGAACGCCGTCTGGGTGTGACGGTGCGCGGGCGCGATCTCGCCCGGCAGCATGATCTGATAGTCGCCCGAGATCGTCTGCGTGATGCCGTGCGCGGCACCGGTGAGGCCGGGGTTGTGCAGGAGGAGGGCGCGGCGCTCGGCCTCCTTGGCGCTGATGACGCGCACCGATTCGAGAAGATGCGGCTTGATCTCGCGGAAATGCCACACCGCCGGCAAACACGGCGTCTTCGGCTCAGCCGGCGCGTAGATCGGCATCACCTTCCACGCCGGCAACAGGTTGAGGGGCGCGACGCGGCCGAAATAGGCTTCCTGTTCCTGGGAAGCGCCGGACGTGCTGGCCATGGGATCCCTCCGCGCAGGCTGCTGCAACAGGCTGAACGCGGCGGCCATCGTGGCCCCACCTCCGGCGCGAGTCCAGAACCAATCTGCGCCGGCCGCGGCGATCAACGACCGGGCGCGCGGAGCTCCTTCGGCACCACCTCGCCGTCCTTGACGATCAGCTCGCCGTCGAGCGTCAGCGTGCAGCCGCGCAGCGGCATGTCGAGATGGCACGGCGTGTCGTTGGTGCCGCCGAGCTCCGAGTTCGGTCCGGTCGAGAACAGGACGTTGCCGTAATAGGCGAGCGCGTCCATGCCGATCTCCTTCTGCGGATCGGCGACCGCCATGTGATGCCAGTCTGCGCGGTCGTTGAGCCCCCAGCCGATATGCGAGATCGCGTAGGCGCGCTTGTCGTTGAAGCTCTTCATGTAGTTGCGGATCAAGGACGCCTCGAGGCCGGTGCCCTCGACATTGGTCACATAGCCCTTCTCGATCGTGAACTTGACCGGGCTTTCGACATAGCGGCGGAACGCGCAGATGATGTCGCCCGGGCCCATCACGACCTGGCCATTGACGCCGTCGTCGTGGGCGCCGGTGAACATGAAGCCCGACGGCCAGTGATCCCAGCGGCCCGGCGAATCCGTGAAGCCGTACTCGGTCATCACCGGATAGGCGCCGAGCCGGTAGGTCACGTCGGTGCCGTGCGGCGAGGTGATGCGCATGACCTTGCCGTTCTTGAGAAGACTCGCGCCGACCTCGACGCGCCGGCGGAGCTCCGCATTCGGGAACATCCGCGTCAGCACCTCGACCGGCTCGAGGACGAGGAGCATGCGCGTGCCCGAATTGGTGATCTCGAGCTGCTCCTCCGAGAACAGGAGGAACATCAGGTCGATCACGATATCGGCGCCCTTGAGCGCCTCGATCGCCGGCCGGTTTCCGGCGAGGCTTGTTTTTCCCATGTTGCCGGCGAAGCCGCCGAACTGGAGCTTGGGTGGCAGGTTGATATGAAACGTCGTCGCGCCGAGCTGCTGGCCGGCGGTGAGAAAGGCCTGCGCGTAGTCGGCGCGAACCTCGCCCTCCGACAAGACCGCCATCGTCTGACCGGGTCCGACCTTGCAGAGCTCGAGCTCCGCCTTGAAGAGCGAGACCATCGCCGCATCCGCCGCCATCACTGCCTCCCTCGATCGTGGATGCGGTCAGTTTCGGCGCGTCCTCGGGCGGGTGTCAAGGAAGCCCCGACGACGACGAGCCCCGGTCGGCGACCGGGGCTCGCGGCGGGACGGTGGGTGGATGGTTCGGACGCTACTGGATGGACGAGCTCTGCATGCGCGTCTCGGGCAGCCGCTTGAACGTGACGGTGCCAACCGGGACGACCTCGCCGTTCCGCTGGAAATGCGACGTGGTGAGAAGCCGGATCGGCTCGTGCGGGCTGTTCTCGGCGCCCTTCATGGCGAAGGTGGTGCCGGCGTTGGTTCCGGCATCCCAGCCGTAGATGGTGACGGCGAGCGTGTCGACCCAGCGGTGGCCGTCGTGGAGCTGGACGTTGGCGGCGCCGGTGAACCAGTCGGGGCTCGGCGCGATCATCGTCACGAGCGAGACGAACGGGTGCGTATCCTTCACCTCGAGCGTCGCCGTCAGCGCACCCGGCAGGGCGTTGAGGGGCCCGGTCGTGAAGATCGCATCGACGTGCCCCGCCTGCTTCGCCGCGGCGACCTCGGAATCGAGCGGGTCGAGCTTGCCCATCTCCGCGACGCGCTGGATGCCTTTGGTCGCCGGGTCGCCGGCCTTGAACATGCGGTAGCCCGCGTTGTGCGAGACCCCGAGCGTCGGGCTGAAATGCGCGTTCGACGGATACTCGACCGGGTGCATCTCGCGGGTCCATTTGCCCTCGATCGTGATTTCGTACTTGTGTACGCGGCGGTGAGAAACTCTGCCACAGGAGCGGCGCCGTATTCTAGCCCGGCCGATCGGTGCACCAGGAGAGCGTCCCATGACGATGCAGAAGAACCTCGCCGGTCTCGCTTTCCTGGCCGCCCTGGGCGTCGCGCCGGCATCGGCACAGGACCCGGTCGCGATCGTCCAGGACGTGAGCGGTGGGCCGCGCAATGTGCGGTTCATGGACTACGTGACACCGGGCCAGGTGATCGAGCTCGGGAGCGGCGGATCGCTCACGCTCGGCTATTTCCGCCCCTGCCGGCAGGAGACGATCGTCGGCGGCACGGTCACGGTCGGCGCGGACGAATCGCGTGTGGTCGGCGGCCGGATGTCGGGCGAACGGGTCGAGTGCGACGGCGGCCAGCTCAAGCTGACCACGAGCGCCGCCGGCAAGGGCGCGGTGATGGCGTTCCGCGCGCCGCGCCCAGGCGGCCAGAGCGGGGGCGTCGACCAGCCGAGCGTCACCATCCATGCGCTCTGCCCGCTGTTCAAGGTGCCGGCCAATGCGACCGAGGTGACCATCGCGCGGCTCGACAGGCAGGGGCCGCGCATCGTGGTCCCGGTGCGGAACGGCTTCGCCGATCTCCTCGGCGCCGCGCCCTCGCTCGCCGCCGGCGGCGTCTACCGCGCCTCGGCCGGCGCCGAACGGATCGTGTTCCGCGTCGACCCCAAGGCAAGCGCGCCGACCGGACCGATGCTCTCCCGCCTGGTCCCGTTCTGACGGATGCGGCTGCGCGATGCCCTGGTCGTCGCCGCCGTGGTGGCGGTGGCGAACGGCCTCACCGCGCTCCCTGCCTTCCGCTGGGTCGACGGCCTCTCGACCGATCTCACGTTCTGGCTCCGCCATCAGGCGTTCGGCGCGCGGCATGCGCCCGACACCTCGCCCACCGTCGTCGTCGCGATCGACGAGGAGACCTATCGCCAGCCGCCGTTCCGAGACCGGCCGCAGGCGATGTGGACGCCCGAGATCGCGCGCGTCCTCCAGGCGGTGATCGAGGGTGGCGCGCGCGTGGTCGGCTTCGATCTCATCTTTCCGACCTCGGTCGAGCGCCATGTCCCCGGCTTCGAGCGCGAGTTTCTGCTCGCGCTCCGCGACGGTGCGCGCGCGGGCAAGGTCGTCCTCGGCAAGGTGCAGCACCAGGCGAAGCCGATCAGCCCGTTTCCCGCCCAGAGGTTCGCCGTCGGCCACGAGCGGAACATCCGATCGGTCAACGTGATCGAGGACGAGGACGGGATCATTCGCCGCGTGCCGCTCTGGTTCCGCACCGTTGACCGCACGCGGGGCGAGCGGCGCGAGCCGTCGATGGCGGTCGAGATCGCGGCGCGGGCGCTCGGCGTCGAGCCGGTGATCGAGGCGGACGGCACGGTTCGGCTCGGCGACCGGCGGCTCGCGGCGCCGGAAGACAAGGGCGTGATCGTCAATTTCGACGGCGGCAACGCGATCCCGACCTATTCGCTGGTCGATCTCTTCCAGTGCGCCGATGCGGACTATTTCCGCCGCCACTTCGCCGGCAAGGCGGTGATGATCGGCGTCGTGCTCGATGTCGAGGACCGCAAGCTCTCCTCGAAACGCCTCATCACCGCGCCCGAGACGCGCGACTTGCCGCCGCGCTGCACGGTCCCGGTCGACCATGCGATGTATGTCGACCGCGTGCGCGACACGATCCCCGGGGTTACGCTCCTCGGCGCCGCGGTCAACGACATCGTGCGCGGCGAGACCGCGCGAGCGCCCGAGCGCGCTGCGACGGTCGCGATCGGGGTCGCGCTCGCGGGCGCGGCGGGCATCGCGGTTCTCGTCTTGTCGCCGGTGGTGGGCTGGCTCGCTTATCTCGCCGGCATAGCGGTCTGGATCGGCGCGGTCACGCTCGCGTTCCGGACCGGGCTTCTCCTGCCGCTACTCGCGCCGATCGTCGCCGCCGGCCTCGCGGTCGCGATCCTCTACGCCTGGCGCTTCGCCGTCGCCGACCGCGACAAGCGCTTCCTCCGTCGCGCGTTCTCGCTATATCTGCCCGAGCCCGAGGTCGAGCGGCTGGCCTCATCCGGCACCATTCCAGCGCTCGGCGGCGAAGAGCGTGAGCTCACGATCCTGTTCACCGACATCGAGGGCTTCACCGCGATCAGCGAGACCCACACGCCTGAGACGCTGGTCGCCGGGCTCAACGCCTATCTCTCCGCGCTCGGCACGATCGTCGAGGCGCATGGCGGCATCGTCGACAAGTACATGGGCGACGGCCTGATCGCCGTGTTCGGCGCCCCGATCGCCGATCCCGACCATGCGCGCCACGCGGTCGAGGCCGCGTGCGCGATCGCCAGTTCTGCGGACCTCGGCACCGCGCTCGCGCCCGGCCTCCGGACGGGCATCGGGGTGAACTCGGGCGAGGCGGTGGTCGGCAATGTCGGCTCGGCACGCCGGCTCAACTACACCGTGATGGGTGATGCCGTGAACCTCGCCTCCCGCCTCGAGGGCGCCAACAAGGCCTATGGCACGACCGTCCTCGTCAGCGAACGGACGCGGCTTCTGTGCGGTGCGGCGATCGGCTTCCGCGAGATCGACACCACGCGCGTGGTCGGCCGCGCCGCGCCGGTCGTCCTCCATAGCCCGGCCGATCCGAATGCGCCGATCGCGGCCTATGCCGATGCGCTCAAGGCCTACCGGGCCGGCGCGTTCGACCGCGCGGCGGCAGGGTTCGCGGCGCTCGCGAGTGCCGATCGGCCCGCCCGCGCGATGGCGGC
>Ga0194132_10006313_pt1 | contig 18468 bp, 11 predicted proteins | sample TA2KigOf80mmetaG_FD_148612 | JGI IMG/M metagenome (GOLD analysis project Ga0194132, IMG submission 148612) | Freshwater microbial communities from Lake Tanganyika, Tanzania - TA2015054 Kigoma Offshore 80m | ecosystem: Environmental > Aquatic > Freshwater > Lake | place: Tanzania: Lake...
GGAAGCGGTTCGGCGGCAGCGTTTCCTTCTTGAAATAGCGGCACGTGACGATCAGGCGGCTGGCGGCCGCGGACTCTCCGAACGCGAAGCAGAGAGCCTCCAGGGTGCCATAAGCGCCAGCGGCCAGGCTCAGCGAGCCATCCGCAACGTTCTCCGCGGGGATATTCTGTTCAAAGTCGTCGAGGACCAGCAGGAGCGGCTTGCCCGCCTCCTCCACCATCTCGATCACGTTCTTCAGTTGATGCTTGAACTCTATGCCGCCCCGGTTCAGCTCGTCCACCACTGGCTGCATGCCGCCGTACCGGTCACTGAGCTTCTGGCGGACGCGGAACTCATCGAGCGGTCCGACGATGACCGCGCGCTGAACGCCAAGGTTCATCGCTTCATGGCGGCGGCACAGGCGCGCCGCGATGGTGCTCTTGCCGGATCCCCCCATGCCGTGCAGGAACACGCCGTAATGATCGCTGGGGTTGGCCAGGGCGCGGAGACAGCGCTGGAGCGGGCGGCGGCGGCCACCTTCACTTTGCCTTCGGCGTCGAGGAACTCGGTTTCGGCCGGCCTTGGCTTTGGCTTGGCCCCCTTGCGCATCTTGAGCGGCAGGACGAGCGGCGGAGCCTCGGCGGCGGACTGGTAGATCCGCAGCAGGTGCCAATCCGAACACGTCACGAACATGGGCTGGGCGAGGTAGCTTTCGAGCATCTCGCGGCGCGTGTCGGCGATGGCCTCGAGCGTGCTGTCACCAGTCGCGAGCGAGTGATAGAGCTTCCCGGCGGCGATGATGCCAGTCGTGTCGTAAACAGGCCGCGCCCATCCGAGCACGGCGCGCGCGCCTGCCTCGACCATCGCATGGGCCATGGACGGGACCATTCCCCGGTCCGGCGCTTGGCCGGTGTGGCAGCCGGAGAGAAAGACCAGGTCCGGCCAGCGGTTTCCGAACGCCTTGGCAAGCTGGGTGGCGGTGGCTGTGGCGGGACGCCCAAAGTCGTCCTCGACCAGGAAATACGGAGCGCCGTTCTCAATCGTGCCATGGCCCGTCAGGTGGAACACGTCGAACTCGCCGCGGCCGAACGAGTCGACGACATTTTCGAGCTGGCCCACGGATCCGCTTTCCTCCACCACCAAATCGATCGGCTGTTTGGCAGTGGCTTCGAGGATGGCGGACTCTTCGCGCTCGAAGTCGAGAACCGGCTGGACGTCCTCCGGCGAGGTCGCCATGAAGAGCAGCCGGAGCGGACGGTTGGCGGGCTTGTCCGCCGCGGCGGCGCGGGAGGTCATCACCCGCACCGGCACCACTCCATGCGCCGCCAGGAACTGCGTGCCGTCGTGCAACAACTCCCACGGCAGGTGCGCCAGTTGCCGGACCGTGGTGCGCGTGGCGGGATTGAGCGCTTGGGCTTCCGCGGGTCCGGCGAGGTTGAGGAAGAGCGGGCCGCCCTCCGCCAATCCGGTGCGGAGCCAGCCGTCGGACCCATCAAGGAACTGGTAGAGCTTGCGCCCGAGAGCGGTGAGCTGCGGCAGCTTGTGGGTCCAGTTCTGGCGGTCCTCCTTGAAGTAGGACTGCTCGGCCTCGGCGATGAGAGCTTCGATTTGTGCGGAGTCCAGGCGGCGGGATCTCTCACCGTACCGGAGATCAAAGGTGCTGTCCTGGGCGAGGGCGAATTGGATTTGGATGTTGTCGAGTGTAACACGAAGGCGGGATCATAGGGTTAGTGGACGACGATCAAGTGTATCCGGCAATCGGCGAGGATGGCTTCGCCCGCCTGGTTGCCGCTTTCTACCGCCAGGTCCCTGGCGACAGCATCCTGGGACCGATGTATCCGGCGCACGACCTCGCCGGAGCCGAGCAGCGGCTGCGCGACTTCCTGGTCTTCCGGTTTGGCGGCCCTCAGCGCTACATCGAGCAGCGTGGACATCCGCGGCTGCGCATGCGCCACGCGCCGTTTCCGGTGGATGAGCGGGCGCGTGACCGCTGGGTCCAGTTGATGACCCAGGCGCTGGATGAGGCGGAGATCGCGGGTGAGCCGCGGGCCGTGCTTCAGGCATTTTTTGAGCACGTGGCGACGTTTCTGATCAACCGGGCTTGATACCATGGGGACATCGCTACTCAGAATGCTCTGTCGCCGGACTTCCTGGTGATTGGGGCGGGGGTGGCCGGACTCCGCGCCGCCATCGAGCTCGCCCCAGCGGGACAGGTCCTGGTCCTTGCAAAGGATAAACCCAACGAGTCGTCGTCCCAGTACGCTCAGGGTGGCATCGCCGCCGCTGTCAGCGATGAAGACGAGGTCGAGTTGCACGAACAGGACACCCTCGTCGCCGGCGACGGACTGTGTGACCGCGATGCGGTCCGGACGCTGGTGCAGGAGGGTCCGCGCGCCATTGAGGAGCTGCTCGAATGGGGCGCGGCGTTTGACCGCGAGGGAACCAAGCTCATGTTCGGCCGCGAGGGGGCGCACTCCCGCAACCGGATCCTGCACGCGCAGGGCGATTCCACCGGGCGCGAGATTCTGCGCTCGCTTTGGCAGAAGGCAACCGCGTATCCGAGTGTCCGGCTGCTGAGCTTCACGGCGATCACGGAGCTGCTTGAGTCGGGCGGATCCATTGCGGGCGCCCTGGCCTACGACGCCTGGACCGGAGACTCAATCGAGATTTCGGCGAAGGCGGTCCTGCTGGCCACGGGCGGGCTGGGGCGCGTGTACTCGGCGACCACGAATCCGGATGTGGCCACCGGAGACGGAATCGGGCTGGCCTACCGCGCGGGCGCCGAGGTGAGCGACGTCGAGTTCGTGCAGTTCCATCCGACGGCGCTGCAACTGCCCGGTGCGCCGTGCTTCCTGTTGTCGGAGGCTCTGCGCGGAGAAGGCGCCTTGTTGCGGAACGCGCGCGGCGAGCGGTTCATGCATCGCTATCATCCGCAGGAGGAGCTTGCGCCGCGTGACGTGGTGTCGCGGTCGATGGTGCTCGAGATGCAGCGGACGGGCGAGGCGCGGATCCTGCTGGATTTGACGCACCTGCCGGCGGAGCGGGTCCGCCGGTTTCCGCGGATCTATGAGACGTGCCTGCGGTACGGGATCGACTTGTGCACCCAGCCAGCGCCCGTGCATCCGGCGGCGCATTACGCGATGGGAGGGGTGCGGACGGATCTGGACGGGCGGACCAATGTCGACCGGCTGTTCGCGGCGGGAGAGGTGGCGTGTACCGGGGTCCATGGGGCGAACCGGCTGGCGAGCAACTCGCTGCTGGAGGGTGTCGTGTTCGGCGCGCGGGCGGGCAAGGCGATGCTCGATTCGGCGGCTGCGAGGCGGCTGATGCCGGAGCCCGTACGGCCGACGCTGTTTCCGCGAATGGAGGAAACCGAGCTGCGGTCGCTCGCGTGGGAGCGGGCCGGGATTATGCGGTCGGCGGACGGGCTTGAAGACGCGCTGCGGAGGCTCCAGGATGTGGCGTGGGTGCCGCATCCGGCCAATGCGACCCGGATCGAATGCGAGGTGCGCAACATGCACCTGGTAGCGACACTGATCGCACGGTGCGCTTTGGCCCGGGAGGAAAGCCGGGGGGCGCACACGAGGACGGATTTCCCGGAGCGGCGGCTGGAGTTCCAGAAGCACTCCATCGCGAAGAAGGGCAACCTCGAGGTCGTGTTCGTTTAGCGGACCAACGCCTCAACCGCCTCCAACTCCCGCCCCGCTTCGGAGTACTTACCCTGGCTCCACAGCTCGCGGTACCGGCGCAGACGCTGCCGGATCTCCTCGATCCGTGGACTCCCATCCGTCTGGGGCTTCGCTTCAGCCACCGGACGCTCGGCCGTTCCGGGAACCGGTTGAGCCGCTTCGAGCTTGGCTCCCGTGAGCGCGGCGATCGCCTCCTGGTAGGTGTTCCGGTAAACGAGGTCGTTGCCCGAGGCGACCACCACCTTCTTTAGCTGCGGCATCCGCGCCTGGGAGGACTGCAGGTAGATCGGCTCAACATACAGGAACGTGTTGTCCACTGGCAGCACGAGCATTTGTCCGCGCAGTACCTCTGAGCCTTGCTGGTTCCAGAGGGTGAGATCCTTGGAGATCTCGGGGTCCTGGGCGATGCGGGCGTCGATCTGCATGGGTCCGAAGATCAGCGCCTGCTTCGATAGGTGCAGGAACCTCAACTCGCCCAGTTTGTCGCCATCGCAGCGCGCCACCATGACGCCGATCAGGTTGTCCTTGCCGCGCGGCGTGAACGGGAGCGTGAGCAGGAACTCGGGTTTGGTTTCGCCCGGGAGCGTCCCGACGATGTAGGCGGGGTCAAGCGATTCGACGCGGCCGCCCTGCTGCTTGCGCGCGATGTCCCAGACATCCTCTTTGTTGTAGAAAGCCTGCGGGGCGCGCATGTGGTAAGTCCGGTAGATCTCGGCCTGGATCCGGAACAGATACTCGGGGAACCGGAGATGTTCACGGATTTCGGCGGGCATGGCGGAGGCTGGCTCGAACAGCCCGGGGAAAACGTTGTTGTAAGCGTTGACGATCGGGTCGGACGGGTCGGCGATATAGAGGTGGATGGTGCCGTCATAGGCATCGACGGTAGCCTTGACCGAGTTCCGCAGGTAGTTCATGCGCTGGCCGCGTCTCAGGCGGACGGACTGCGAGTAGGGGTGCGAGTCGGACGCCGTGTAGCCGTCGGCGGTCCAGACCAGGCGGCCATCCGGCGTGACGACGAGGTAGGGGTCGGAGTCCCAGACCAGGAACCCGGCGATGTTTTCGAGCCGCTCGGATACACTGCGGTGGATCATCATCCGGCTGTCGGGCGAGATGAGGTTGGTGAGCAGCAGGTTGTAGTCAGCGTCGCGGATGGCAGCGGCGGCGCGCAGCCAGAAGGGAGCGATCGGAAATCCGCCCTTGCCGTCATAGCGCGTGAAGACGCTGTCGTTGCCCGAGGGATAGCTGAATTCCTTCTGGCTGGTCGTGACAATCACGGGCTCGTGGACCACTTCACCGTAGTAGATCTCAGGCCGGGTGAGTTTCAAGCTGTCGACTCGGATGCTGGGCGGGGCGTCCTGCACCAGGAGTTGCGGCAGGCCGTCGGAGGTGATCAGGTTCGCCTCAGCCATGACCATGCCATATCCGTGGGTATAGATGAAGTGGGGGTTGATCCACCGCGTGCGCGCATCGGGGAGCTGGCGGATGTCGAGCTCGCGCGGTGTCAGCAGGACCTGGCGCAACTGGCCGCCGATGGTGTAGCGGTCGACATCGGTGTCGTGGAAGACGTAGTAGGGGCGCAGGGCCTGGATCTGCGTGACCGTGTCGTGGAAGGCGCGCCACTCCCAAAGGCGGATGTTGTCGAGCAGCGGGCGGTTCTTGACCGGGTCGATGCGTGCTCCGGCGACGGTCGTGAAGTCCCCTTCGACAACCCGGCTGGTGAGTCCGAACGCCGCCCGTGTCGCCTCAATGTGCCGGCTGATGTAGGGTTTCTCGAGGTTGATCTCGTTGGGGCGGACGTAAACCGCATAGATCACCGCCGGGATCGCCATGTTGGCGGCGAATGCCACGGCCACCAGGAATCCCGCGGTCTTGAGCCGGCCAACAAGCAGCAGCAGGGCGCCCAGGCAGCAGGTGGCGACCATCACCCGCAACAGTGGGAGCCGGATCATTTCGTCGGTCCAGTCGATGCCGGTCATGAATCCGTGGTCGGCGAGAAGCAGGCTGTAGCGCTGAAGGTAGAATCGAAGCGCCAGTGACAACAGGAAGACTGCGCCGCCAGCGCGGATAAAGAACGACTCCAGGGCGCCGGACAGGTTGAGCGCGCTCAGGTCGATGTCGGTGTTCTGCTGCATCTCCTCGAAGGTCTGGCGCAGTTGCGCGCTGCGGGCCGCGAGCCAATAGGCGGCAAGCGAAGCGAGCACCACGCCCAGCACATAGGAATGAGCTGAGCGGATCGCGGGCAGAGTGAAGAGGTAGAATCCGAGCGGCATCCCGAAGACCGGGTCGGACCAGGGATGGTCCACGCGGGGACCGGTCGATCCCACCAACCTCAGCAAGCTCCAGCGGTCAATAGAGGCGGCTGCGATCAGGAAGCCGAGCAGGAGCGCCGCGAACGGAGACACGCGGAGGACGATGGGCATGTGGCGCAGTCCGGACCCGCCGAACTTGAGTCCGCGCGCGAACGACATCCAGATGATCGCGGCCGCCGCCACGGCGCCGAGCAGAACCGGCAGCACTCCGTAGGCGTACTGATTCACCCAGACATTGACGCGTCCCACTTCCTTCCACCATTGGTATTCAATGACCGTGTCCGCGATCCCGGCGGCGAACAGCAGGAATCCAACGATCAGGAAAATGAGAAAGCGCACTCTTTTATCGTAGCCCAGGCTAGCTGCCGAAGCAGTACAGGGTTCCGGCGGTACGGACGAAGATCCGGTTTCCGGCGATGGCGGGCGTGGCGATGGCCTGCTCGTCGAGGTCGGCTGAAGCGAGGATTTCCCAGTCCTTGCCGGGACGCACGATGGTCAGCTTGCCGTCCTTGTCCAGGAAATAGATCTTGCCGTCGCCCGCCACCGGGGAAGCGTAGTATTCGCCGGTCGCGCCGGTGAGGCGTCCGGTCTTGAGCAATTCTCCACTGCCCGCGTCGACCGCGGTCAGGATGCCCCCGTTGCGCACCACGTAGACGATGTTGTTGAGCAGCAGCGGCGAGGTCACGTAGGGCAGGCCCTTGGTGTACCGCCACTTGACCGAATCCTTACCGGCAGCTCCCTTGTGTCCGAGCCGGATTGACTGGAGCCCGTTCATTCCTTCGGCGGCGAAGGACTTGTTCCATTCCGAGGCTTCCACCACGCCGTCGTTGTTGCCATGCGCCTTGTCGATGGCCGCCATCAGTTTCCGCAGGACGGCGTTGTTGCCGAGTTCGTCGAGTCCGATCTTGCCGTCTTTGTTCTTGTCGGCGCTGAGCATCGACGTGAACGGTGGCGGCGCGTCGCCATGGGGTTCGAGCGTGTACAACGTGTCCGCGCTGAGGAGCGGTGAAGCCGCAGGACCGAGAGTAACTCCGGGGATCCACCAGAGCTTCTCACCAGTCGACGCCTGGTAAGCGGTGATCTCCATCGCGCCGGCCACCACCACTTCGAGCGGCCCCTTGGCGGGCTTGCGGACCACCGGCGTCGAGTAGCCGCCCAGGAATCCGTCGGGACGCTGCGTCTTCCACCTCTGCGCGCCTGACTTGGCATCGAAAGCGGCGATGAACGATCCCTCGGACTGGTCGATGAACAGGATCACGTTGCCATCGGCGAGAACCGGCGAAGTGGCGACTCCTTGAATCACGTTGAACGGACCGGCCGGACGCCGCCAACGTTCCTTCCCCGCCGCCGTGTAGGAGATCAGCCCGAACTCGGGGAAGAATACGTAGACGTTGTTGCCGTCGGTGGCCGGAGTCGGTGTCGCCGGCCCGTTGATGGGATTGGCGCCGTCGTCGCGCGTGCGCTCTATCGACGCGCGCCAGAGCTCCTTGCCCGTGGCGGCGTCGTAGCAGAGCGTGAGGCGGTTGACTCCTTCGTGTCCCGTGACGAACACGCGGCCCTTGGCGATGACGGGCGATGAATTGCCCTTGAGGACCGGCGACTTCCAGACGACATTCTTGTCCTTGCCGGCTTCGGCCGGCAGGTTCACGGCATCGGCGACCCCGGAACCGTTGGGTCCGCGGTAGCGTGTCCAATCGGCCGGGTACGACAGCCCGGCCCAGAGCAAGAGGAGGGTAAATCTCATGGTTATTATCCAGACGGATGAAGGCTCCTAGCGGTAGCCGGCAGCCTGCAGTTCGAACAATTCAGCATACCGCCCCCCGCGCGCGACCAGGGACTCGTGAGAGCCGTGCTCCACCACCTGCCCGTGTTCGAGAACCAGGATGCGGTCAGCCATACGGACAGTGGAGAAACGGTGGGAGATGAGCACCGCCATGCGGTCGCGCGTGAGGTCGGCAAACTGCTGGAAGACCTCGTACTCGGCGCGGGCGTCGAGGCTGGCGGTCGGCTCATCAAGGATCAGCAACTGGGCGTCGCGCATGTAGGCGCGGGCGAGCGCGATCTTCTGCCATTGGCCAGCGGAGAGATCGGTTGCACCTTCGAACCGGCGTCCGAGCATGGTCTGGTACCCGGTGTTAAGGCGCGCGATCACTCTGTCGGCGAGGGACTTGCGGGCTGCTTCCTCGATGCGTCCCTGGTCGCCGATCGCGCTGATCCGGCCGAATCCGATGTTGTCACGGACCGGCAGATCGTACCGCATGTAGTCCTGGAAGATGACGCCGATTTCCTCGCGAAGGGACTCAATGTCGTAGGAGCGCAGGTCGCGTCCGTCGAGCAGGATCTGCCCCTCGGTGGGATCGTAGAGGCGCGCCATGAGCTTGGTGATCGTGGTCTTACCGGCGCCGTTCTCGCCGATCAACGCGACCCGCTCGCCGGGTCCGATATGAAAGCTCACATCACGCAGCACTGGCCGGCTCGCACCCGGGTAAGTGAAGCCGACGTTGCGGAACTCGAATCCGGAACGGATCGGACGGGGCGCGGGAATCGCGTCAGGAGGCGGGACGATCGCGGGACGGAGCTCGAAGAACGTGAACAGGTCCGTCAGGTGCAGCGCCTGTTCGGAGATCATCGCGAGCGTCGCAAAGAACGTATCCATCAAGTTCCGGCTGCGCGCAAAAGCACCGGCGAGGAAGACCAGATCGCCGACCTTCAGCTCGCCGTTGAGGGTCCGTTGCAGGATCAGGAGGTAGGCGGTGTAGTAACCTGCGATTCCGAGGACGTTAAAGGCGGCGCCAAGCCCCGCGCGTTTGAGGGCGAGCTTTCGGTTCTCCAGGTAGAAACGGTCGGAGAGTTCGCGGTATCTGCGCGTCAGATGTCCCCCGAGTCCGAAGATCTTGACTTCCTTCGCGCTCTCGGCCGAGGCTCCAAGGTAGCGCACGTAGTCGAGTTCGCGGCGTTGGGGAGTCCGCCGGTACATCATCGAGTAAGAGAGCCCGGCAAAGTGGGTTTCTCCCAGAAATGCGGGTAGCACGGCGATCGCAAGCAGGGCTACCAGCCACGGACTGTACAGGATGAGTCCGGCGGCCAGCGTGGCAAGCGTCAGTGCCTCCTGGACCACCGCGGATGTCGAGGAGAGCAGGCCCATCCGCATGGTGGTCTGCATCCGCGCGCGTTCCAGCTTGTCGTAGAACTCGGCATCCTCGAAGTGGCGCAGGTCGAGCCGGGTAGCGTGCTCCATGAGCCGGACGCTGACGTGGTTGGTGAAGCGCTCGCCCAGCAGAGAGTCGATCAGCACGAGCAGCCTCAGGATCGCCGAATCGAGCACCGCAAGACCCGCCTCAAGGGCGACCAACGTCCAGATGCGCTCATGGCCCGGGGTGAGCACCTGGTCGATGATCGACTTTGCGACCCAAAGCATCGCCACCGGGATCATCGATTTCAGGATCCGCAGCGCCAGCAGGGATCCGAGCATCCATGGGCTCACTTCCCAGACCATGCTCACCAGGACCGGGATGTGGGCCAGGGCCCGCAGCCGTTGCCGCAAACCTGCTGGCGGAGCTTTCTTCCCGTGGTGCAGCATCGACAAGCCCAGTGTACCAGCCAGCCAAGGGCCCAAACGCAGCGAATGCCCGCTAACAGGTGTAGCGGGCATTTGCTGCTCGTCGTGAAGACGATCGTTTAGGGAGAAGGAATCCCGCGAAGTACGCAACCTCGCAGAAAATTCCTTTGTGATTGGAGTTTAGGGCGGGTCAGGGGTGAAGTCAAGGAAAAAAGCAGACAAAAAGTTCACGCCCCAAAAACCTGAAAAGGAAGGCGTTAGGCCCTTAGGCTCAGTTCCCGCCCGCGCGGCGGCGGTGGAAAAACGGGTGCTTGGGAACGTTGGATTTGTCCCTAAGGATGAGATTCGATTGGCTTTATGGAGCCTTGTCGATCTCCAGCCGGGTCATGACCGACTCTTCGCCTGTCCGTCCTGTAGCCTTCCTGTAGCCTTGCCTCGCGGCGTACCAGACGAGTCCCGCGCCCACAGTGGCAAGGAGCAGAAGACCAATAAAAATGAAGAGGTTGACGAGGAATTCTCCTACGTTCTCTTCCTTCTTGACCGGCTCGTTCCAGGTCACCGTTGCCTGGTAGGAAACCTTCGCGAGCAGCTTCTCGGCTTCATCGGCGTTGGGCGCATTGAGGCAAATTGCGACAATGGGTCCGGCGCGCTTTGCGACTCCGCCGGCGATGTTCTGGAAGCCCGCCAGCTTTTCCCGCGCCATTTGAGGCGTTGGATAATTGAACAGCGCCAGGTCAGCGGTGCCATTCCCGGCACGGAACTTGCCGGTCTGCACCTCGGCGCCCAGGGAGAATGCGGCGGTGGATGGGGTCACGCCCGGATAGAATTTCTCGAGTCCAACCGGACCCAGAATGTACCGCATGGTGCCAGGAACGAGTCCGTCGCGCGGCAGGAAGGACGGCAGGCTGGGAAGCGAGGACTGGTCAAGGTTCGGGAGCTGGACGTAGAGCTTGGCGAACTCGTCCTCGGGCAGCAGCCGGCCCTGGAGATCGAGGACATAGTTGCCAACGAGCAGGTAGGCACGTTCCGGGGTCTGGATTCCGGTTTTCCAGAGCTTTGCCGGAGCGCCTTCGGCCGGACGGGTCCACTGGTAAACGCCGAGAGCGGCGGTGGGATCCTTGAGGCGGTAGCCGGAAACGCGCATCGTGCCGCCGGGTCCGTCGTAGACGGCACTCTCGGCCTCTTCCAGACTGTACTCGGTCCAGAGCGGGAGATCGGCGACCTGGATGGGCGCCCGTGACGTCCTCTTGTGGGCCCAGATCTGCTCGGGCCAAATCGAGGCGGACAGCGGCAGCGGCAGCAGTACGGCCGCGGCAAGTTGGATCAGGCGCCGTGGCATTTCTTGTATTTCTTGCCACTGCCGCAGGGACAAGGATCGTTACGTCCGACGTCCTTGTGCTTATTCAACACGGGCTGCTTGGGCGAAGCGGCAGCGCCGGTGCCCACCATCGAGACTTCGTCCAACTCCTTCTGCTTCTTCTTTTCGATCTTACGGGTAAAGTCGCTAAACGAATCGATCGCAGCCTTGCGCTGCTCGTTGGATACCGCGGCCACGGCGACAGGCTCGGGCTCCGGCCCCCCGCCATCTCCGGGCCCGCCGTCCCAGGATTCCTCTTCATCGCCGTAGGGATCGATTCCATCGGCGGCCTGGAGGAAGTACAGAACGCGGACGGTCTCGTCCTCGATCCGGTCGCGCATGGCCTCGAAGAGAATGAACGACTCCTTCTTGTACTCGATCAGCGGATCCTTCTGGCCGTAGCCGCGGAGGCTGATGCCTTCCTTGAGGTGATCCATGCCCAGCAGGTGATCCTTCCACTGCTGGTCGATCACGTTGAGCATGATCACGCGCTCGGCCTCGCGCATGGCGTCGGGCCCGACGAGATCTTCCTTTTCACGGTAGCGGCGCAGGAGCTGCTCGTTGACGCGCTCATCCATCTCATCGCGCGACATGCCCTGGAGAGAGTCCAGGTTGAGCTTCACGCCGAACTGGTTGAGCACGTCGGACTGGAGCCCAATAAGGTCGCGCTCGCCCCTCGGGGGAATTCTCGTCTCGAGATAGGTTGCAACAATTCCCTTGACGTAGCCGAGGATCGTCTCCCGCTGATCTCCGCCCTCGAGTAGCGCGCGGCGCAGGCTGTAGATGGCCTTTCGCTGCTTGTTCATCACGTCGTCGTATTCGAGCAGGTGTTTGCGGGCCGCGAAGTTCTGCGCCTCGACAGCCTTTTGCGCGGCGGCGATGCGCTTGGTGATCAGATTCGACTCGATCGGAACGTCTTCCTCCATGCCGAGCTTCAGCATGAGGTTCTGGATCCGCTCGCCGCCGAAGATCCGCATCAGGTCGTCCTGGAGCGAGAGATAGAAATGCGACGAACCAGGATCCCCCTGGCGTCCGGCGCGGCCGCGGAGCTGGTTGTCGATGCGGCGCGACTCGTGGCGTTCGGTGCCGAGGATGTGGAGACCGCCAGCGTCCACCACTTCGCCGTGCTCGGCGTCGCACTGGCTCTTGAAGCGGCCAAAGACTTCCCGCCATTCCTCCGGCGGGACGCCGTCGGGGTCCTTATTCTGCTTGCGCAGGTAGTCACGCGCCATGAACTCCGCGTTGCCGCCAAGCAGGATGTCGGTGCCGCGGCCCGCCATGTTCGTCGACACGGTGACCGCTCCGCGGCGTCCTGCCTGGGCGACGATCGCGGCTTCGCGCTCGTGGTGCTTGGCGTTGAGCACTTCGTGCTTGACGCCCATCTTCTTGAGGATTCCGGAGAGACGCTCCGACTTTTCGACCGAGATGGTTCCCACCAGCACCGGAGCCCCGCGCTCGTGATACTCCTTGATCTCCTTGGCGGCGTTGCGGAACTTCTCTTCCTCGGTCCGGTAGACGATGTCGATACTGTCGCGGCGCACCATCGCGCGGTTGGTGGGAATCGCGATCACGTCCAGGTTGTAGGTCTTGGCGAACTCGGCGGCTTCGGTCTCCGCGGTTCCCGTCATGCCGGCGAGTTTGCCGTACATGCGGAAATAGTTCTGGAAGGTGATGGTAGCGAGCGTCTGGGTCTCGCGCTCGATCTTGACCCCTTCCTTAGCCTCCACCGCCTGGTGCAAGCCATCGGACCAGCGCCGGCCGGGCATGAGCCGTCCGGTGAACTCGTCGACGATGATCACCTGGCCGTCCTTGACAACGTACTCCTGATCCCGCCGGTAGAGCACGTGCGCGCGGAGCGCCTGCTGGACGTGGTGGTTCAGGTCGATGTGCTCGGGATCGTACAGATTGCCGATGCCCAGAAGGCGCTCCACCTTGAGGACGCCTTCCTCAGTGAGGGCGCAGCTCCGGTGCTTCTCGTCGACCGTGTAGTCGCCAGTGGTGAACTTTTCACCCGGCTCCTTGCCTTCGATCACTTCGCCGCGGATCAGGCGCGGAACGACTTTGGTGATGCGGTAGTACTTGTCGGTGGACTCCTCGGAAGGCCCGGAAATAATGAGCGGCGTGCGGGCTTCGTCGATCAGGATCGAGTCCACTTCGTCGACGATCGAGAAGTTGTGGCCGCGCTGGACGCAATCGCCCAGGCGGAACTTCATGTTGTCGCGGAGGTAGTCGAAGCCGTACTCGTTGTTGGTGCCGTAGGTGATATCGCAGTGGTAGGAGTCGCGGCGCTCTTCGTCGTCCAGGCCATGGACGATCACGCCGACGGTGAGCCCGAGGAACTTGTAGAGCTTGCCCATCCACTCGGAGTCGCGGCGGGCGAGGTAGTCGTTGACGGTGACCACGTGGACGCCCTTGCCGCCAAGCGCGTTGAGGTAGACGGGCAGCGTGGCGACCAGCGTCTTGCCTTCACCGGTACGCATCTCGGCGATCTTGCCGCGGTGCAGAACGGTCCCGCCAATCAACTGGACGTCGAAGTGGCGCATGTTGAGGGCGCGGCTGCCGGCTTCCCGGCACACGGCGAAGGCTTCGATCAGGAGGTCGTCGAGTGTGGCTCCCTGGTCCAGGCGTTGGCGGAACTCCGTGGTTTTGGCGGCCAACTGTTCGTCAGAGAGTGCTTGAATCTGGGGTTCGAGGTCGTTGATGGCGCTGACGAGCGGGCGAATCCGCTTGATTTCGCGATCATTCTTGGTGCCGAAAATCTTTGCGAGAACGGAGTCCAACATAAAGGCAGAGTGCGCTTATTATCAGTGTATCGCAGGGAGCAGGAATGATCTCCTGGTACGCTAGACGATGATGGACGAGGAACTCATCCCGTCGGCTCAGGCACGGGACATGTCAACGGATCAACTGATGGCGGATGCGCCAACCATAGGATGCCATCGCCATCTCTTGACCGGAGCCGCGTTGGTGGAGGCTGGAAGGAGGTCTCCGTGCAAGGAGATTGAGATTGAACCGGAGAGGTTCCCGATATCTCAGATTCGAGACGTAGACCTGTGATGGAATGGCTCCTCGACGCCAACATCATCTTCGAGTTGCGCTGGCCGGGACCCCGCGGCGGGCGTGACGTCGTTCCTGTCCTCGCAGCCGTTGCACACGCTCCACATCAGCGTCGTGAGCATGGCCGAACTTCGGTTCGGTATCGATCGCATACTTGACGATGGGCGGAGAGCGTTGCTCGTTACGTCTTGAGGCAGGTAGGAAGTCTGGCCACACGTTCCCGGGACCGGACTCGCTCATCGCGGCAACCGCGCTACACCACGGCCTGACCGTTGTGTCCCGCGACCACAGCCCTTCAGCCGCTCTTTCAAACCACCGAATCGAGGCTCGCCGTTTGCCGGTCCAGCTGGGACAGTAGGCACTGGATGGTGCGGACCTCCCGCTCCTCGAAAGAGGGCTCGCCGCATTGGCCGCACACCCATGCTGGCACGGCATCCAGTGACACGTGATAGCCCTTGCGGTCGATATGGAAAGGCGCCGTGGCCTTCTTCATCCGCGCTTCCCAATGGATGCACTTCATCGATTCATCCTTCCAGTCTTCCTTCTCTCTTTGAATGCAGGATCCCACTCGACCAGCCCGGGAGTGTACGCCGTGCGCCATCTTCCAGTCCCCGCCTTCAATGCGGATCTCCAGAAACTTCATCAGCCACTCGTGGACTGACGTTGTCAACCATCCCCTCCCCGGCCCGCGACGCCACCGTTGACCGCCTCGTTGTCGATCAGGTGTTCCTTCCAGGAAAAGTACTGCCCCTGTGGAGTTCCGGCCCGGGCTGGGTCCCGGCCACTACCCGCGGCCGCCGCTGCTACGTTAGGGCGCGCATCCGCGAGTGTGCGTCAAAAACCGCGCAACGTGACAAGGGAACGCTCCTGACCGCGAGAACGGCCGGCCCGATGAGCCGGGTTCCTCAGAATATCACCTTCATGCCCAATTGCATGATCCGCGGCCCGGTCACGGTGTTGATCCGTCCGAAGGCCGGCGAGATCAGATTCACGACGGGATCCCCCAGGTTGGCATGATTCAGCGCGTTGAACAGTTCCCAGCGGAACTGCAGGCTGAAGCGCTCGGTCAGCTTCGTGTTCTTGAACAACGCCAGGTCCAGGTTGTACTGGCCGGGTCCGTAGACGAGGTTCCGCTGCGAGTTGCCGAACTGGCCCAGCGCGGCGGCGGCGAACACCGACGTGTCGAAATATCGAGCCTGCTGCTGATCGAAGCTCCGGCCCGAGACGAGACGCCAATCGCCGGTCACATCGGCGCGCTGGCTGCCACCGCCCTGCAACGCCCGGTCGTTGCCCGGAATCACGGTAAGAGGCCCGCCGCTGAGAAGTGTCACGATTCCATTGGCCTGCCACCCTTGGGTCAGCCGCGAAAGCGGTCCCGTCCTCAGCGGCATCGGGATGGAAGCGAGGAAGGAAGTGACAAAGTTGTGCCTCCGGTCGAAATCCGACGGTCCGCGGTCGGCACGAATGCTTCGCCGATCCTGAATGAGCCCGACCGCGCGATCCACCGACTGCAGATCCAGCGACTTCGACCAAGTGTAGTTGGCCATCATGAAAAACCCTTTGACGAAGCGGCGGTTGAAGCTGAGTTGCATGGAGTGATAGCTCGAAGTGCCGGTGGTAGCGGCCGCCACGATGCTCTGGAAATCACGGTGAGGCCGGCGCGCGTCGATATTCGCCGTGGTGGAGGAGCCAGGCGCGAAAACCGCCTGATTATCCTCGTAGTTGATGTGAAGCTTGGTTCCCTTGGAGCCCACGTAGGCAGCCGTCACGACGTTGCCGGCGCCGATTTCGCGCTGGAGCGTGAAGTTCCACTGCTGCACGTACGGAGTGGCGTTGTCGAACGGAAAGTAGCGCGCGATCGTCGTGGGCGTAACGAAGCGGTACGCGCGGCGCTCCTCCGCTGAGGCCGGCGGACGGAACGGGAACGGATCGCCTCCCGGAAACCCGCTCCAGGGATTCTCAAAACTGGCCGGGTCGTTGATGCGGATGCGAAGCACGAAGGGCTGGTTGATTTGCGCTTCGTTCAGGAGGAAGCCGCGGGAGGTGTTGTAGAACATCCCGTAACCGGCGCGGACGCTGGTTTTCGAGTTCGGGCCGAACGGCAGCCAGGCGAAGCCGGCGCGAGGAGCGAAGTTGTTCCAGTCCGAAGGGATCGTTGCGCGGGGAATGCCGGGGTCGTTCGGATACAGCAGTCCCGGAGGCGCGTTCGGATAGATGGTCGATCGCTGGCCGGGCTGAAAAGCCACCATCTCGTTGTTGGCGTCCGCGATGGCAAAGTTGGGCTCCCATCGCAGTCCCAGATTCAACGTGACGGTGCGCGCCACCTTCCAGTCGTCCTGAATGAAGTAGCCGGTGGTCGAATAACGGTTCCCGGAGCGCAGCAGCGACTGTTGTGTGAAATTTGTCGGTAGTCCGAGCAGGTAGTCGGCATAACCGTTGCCTGCCCGCAACCCGCTCCAGTTGAACGTCTGCCCGTCCGATTCGTTGCTCGCCTCGCGGTTCGCGATGTTGGAGGCATACTCGCCGCCGAGCTTGATCAGGTGCCCGCCCCTGGTCCAGGTCAACGTACTGCGGACCTCGTGCGAATGGGGGTCGAAGCCCACGTAATTTTCGCCAGTGATCGAATAGTAGCCAGCGATCTGCCCGAGCCGCGTATTCATCGGGAACTGCGGCGTCGCCGACTTCGTCCGCACGCCGACGTAGTCATAGCGGAAACCCGGAGCCAGTTTGCCCGGTTCGCCCGGATACTTGTCCGGAAGAATCGGAAGCGCGCCCCTGCCGAAGTTCAGGTGGTTGATGGTGTAGCTGAAAGTGCCCAGGAGCGCCGGTGTGATGACCTTGGTGTAGTTAACGAGACCCCGATTGTTGGTCCAGTTCGCGAATCCGTCGGAAAGCGGTACCGTGAAGTTCTGCGTGCCGAAGGTGTCGTTGAAGAAATAGGTGACGGAGATGCGGTCGTTGTCGGTGAAGTTGTGATCAAAGCGCGTCACGACCTGATTGCGGTCGTCGGTGGCCGGGCTGTTGTAGATGAACTGGTTGGTGCTGAAGTTGGGAAGCGGTACGAGCACATCGGCGATGGCCCGGGCGGCCTGCGATTGCCGGGTAAGCGGAATGCCGTGGTTGGGGAAGGGCAAGCGGTTCGCCGTGGCAGGATCGAAAGGCCTTCGTGCCGTTGCGGAAAAATCGCCGGCCCGTTCGGCGGCGGTAGGAACGATCAGATCCGTGCGCGTGGTCGAGCGCCGCTCGCGGAGCGACTCCCAGGATGCGAACAGGAACGACTTATCTCGCCGGATGGGCCCGCCGGCGGACGCGCCAAACTGATTGCGGCGCAGCTTCTGCTTATCCACCAGCCCGCGGTGCGCGAAGAACGACCGGGCGTCGAGTGCGTCGTTGCGAAGAAAGTCGTAAGCGGTGCCGTGGATCTGATTGGTGCCGCTCTTGGTCACTGCCGTCACCAGCGATCCGGCGCCGCGCCCGTATTCGGCGCTAAAACTCGACGACAGCACGCTGAACTCCTGCAGTGCGTCCGGATTCGGCAGAGAAGTTGCGAATCCAGTGAACACGTCCACGTTCTGGCCGCCGTCGAGAAGGAAGTTGTTGTCAGTACCGCGCGCACCGTTTACCGAATATCCGGCTTCCTGCGCGAAACTTGCCCGGGCGCTGGCGTGATTGACCGCCCCGGGCAGCAACGCCTGCAACTGGAGCGCGTTGCGTCCGTTCAGCGGCAGGTCAGTGATCTGCTCGCGGCGTACCACGGTGCGGATGGTCGAGGTCGCGGTTTCGAGCGCCGACACGTTGGCGGTGACCTCCACGGACTCCGCAACCGCGCCCACCTCCAGCGCAACGTCGACGGTCAGGGTCTGTTCGGCCGTGAGGTTGATCCCGCTCCGCTGCACGCGCTTGAAGCCTTCCGCGCTTGCCTCCAGGCGGTAATCGCCTACCGGAAGCCGCGAGAAGTTGTAGCGGCCTGCCCCATCCGAAACCGTCCGGTAGGATACGCCGGTGCTGATATTCGAGATCGTGAGTTGCACAGCGGGCACGGCAGCCCCGCTCGAGTCCGTGGCGACGCCGACTACCGTGGCGCTGCCTTGAGCGAACAACTGCGCGCCAAGCAGACTCAGCACGGCCGTAGCGATCACCGCACGCATGAATTGCCCCCCTGCACCCTTCGCGGACCAATCAGACAGCATTGTCTCACCCTTTCAAACTTGTATCTCAGACTCCTCTGACGCTCTTCTCTCTGCCGCGAGCCGCCCAGTCAGCGAGGCCCGAACAGCCCGGCGATGGTGCGGTACTCCTCACGGCCGGACGAACCGTGCTTGCGGTAAGAGTAGCCGTAGAGCTGCCGGACCTTAGGGTCAAGGCCAGTCGCATTGGCGTCGAGTATATCATATGCGGCATACTGGGTATCCCCTTGACTCAGCCGACCCCAACCTGTAGATTTGGACTGTGGAGGACTACCCGCGAACCATCCAGGAGTTCGAGGAGCGGTTTTCGACCGAGGGCGACTGCCGCGCA
>Ga0194132_10006315_pt1 | contig 18467 bp, 18 predicted proteins | sample TA2KigOf80mmetaG_FD_148612 | JGI IMG/M metagenome (GOLD analysis project Ga0194132, IMG submission 148612) | Freshwater microbial communities from Lake Tanganyika, Tanzania - TA2015054 Kigoma Offshore 80m | ecosystem: Environmental > Aquatic > Freshwater > Lake | place: Tanzania: Lake...
AGGCCAGCATCGGAGGTGACCCGAGATCCGTGGAACTCCAGCTTCAGGCGACGGTCGAAAATGGGCCGCAGAGAACGCCGATCCGATTCACCCTCCGGGTTCCCCATCCGAGCCGCCCTCCAACACCCTTAAGACCATGAGTCTTATATCAGAAATAGGCCACTCAGGCATCAGCTATACCGGTCACTTGGGAAATGCGGGCTCAGCGCAGCCTTCCTCGCCGCCGCCCTCATCTACTGAAGCAAATGAGTCCAGACCCTAGGATATTTGGGGCCGGGACACTCAGGACCGGTATGTTTGGGGCCGGGACATTTAGGGAACGTCCCTCCGTCCGGCTTGAAAATCAGCGCGTGAGGGTCTATCAAGCCGGCCATGCGGGCGCGCCCTCGGGCGGGCCTGTAAATCCGCACGCGGATCGAGGTGCCGGGGGTCGCTCCGGGGCCGGGCCGGTGCCGCCGCCGAGAGGCTTCCGGCCTCGCGGCGCGGCCGATATCCGCTGAGGCCCAACCGGACAAGGATCAGGGACAATGACATTCCCGACGTTCAGCATGCGCCAGCTGCTCGAGGCCGGCGTCCATTTCGGCCATCACACCCGGCGCTGGAACCCCAAGATGGAGCCGTATCTGTTCGGGGTCCGGAACGGCGTCCACGTCATCGACCTGCAGCAGACGGTCCCCATGCTCCACGCCTCGCTCGCCGCGGTGCGCGACATCGTCGCCCGCGGTGGCCGCGTGCTGATGGTCGGCACCAAGCGCCAGGCGAGCGACATCGTCGCCGAGGCCGCCTCGCGCTGCGGCCAGTATTACGTCAATCACCGTTGGCTCGGCGGTACGCTGACCAACTGGAAGACCATCACGGTCTCGATCAAGCGGCTGCGCGAACTCGACGAGCGGCTTTCCGAAGAGGGCTCCGGCCTCACCAAGAAGGAGACGCTCAATCTCACCCGCGAGCGCGAGAAGCTGCAGCGCGCGCTCGGCGGCATCAAGGAGATGGGCGGACTCCCCGACATCATGTTCGTGATCGACACCAACAAGGAATCGATCGCGGTCGCCGAGGCGAACAAGCTCGGCATCCCGGTCGCGGCGGTGATCGACAGCAATTCCAATCCGGACGGCATCCTCTACCCGATCCCCGGCAACGACGACGCCATCCGCTCGATCGCGCTCTACTGCGATCTCGTTGCCCGCTCGGTGCTCGACGGGTTGCAGCAGGAGGCGATCGCGACCGGCACCGATATCGGCGAATCCGAGGCCGGTCCGGGCGAGGCGATGCCCGCGGACGCCGCGCCGGAGGGCGAAGCCGCGGCGGGCGCGGCCCACTAGCGTTCATCGCCACGACATCCGTCGCGGCGATCCACGAACGATGCGCGAGCGCGTGCCGCCGGATGGCGGCGTCGATGCGCCTGTATCATGGGAGTCGAGCATGGCCGAGATAACCGCGTCCCTGGTGAAAGAGCTCCGCGAGCGCACCGGCGCGGGAATGATGGATTGCAAGAAGGCGCTGGGTGAGAGCAACGGCGTCCTCGAGGAAGCGATCGACTGGCTGCGCAAGAAGGGGCTCGCCGCCGCCGCCAAGAAGGCCGGCCGCGTCGCCGCCGAAGGCCTCGTCGCGGTCGCGACGTCGGGCACCGAAGGCGTCGTCGTCGAGGTCAATTCCGAGACAGACTTCGTCGCCCGCAACGACCAGTTCCAGGCCTTCGCCCGCGAGGTCGCCGGCATCGCGCTGCAGAACAAGGGCGACTTCGAGGCGACCGCCAGGGCGAAGTCGGCCGCGGGCGTTTCTGTCGCCGACGCCGTGACGCAGATGATCGCGACGATCGGCGAGAATTTGAGCTTCCGCCGCGCCGCGGGGCTCCACGTCGACAAGGGCGTGGTCGCGAGCTACGTGCACAGTGCCGTCGTACCCGGTCTCGGGAAGATCGGCGTCATCGTCGCGCTCGAGGCGGGCGGCGACCGCGACAAGCTCGCGGCGTTCGGCAAGCAAGTCGCCATGCACATCGCCGCCGCCGCGCCGCAATGGGTCGATCCGAAGGACGTCGACACCACCGCGCTCGACCGCGAGCGCGCCGTCCTCGTCGAGCAGGCCCAGGCGTCCGGCCGCCCCGCCAACATCATCGAGAAGATGGTCGAAGGCCGCATCCGCAAGTACTACGAGGAGGTGACGCTGCTCGAGCAGGTCTTCGTTATCGACGGCGAGACCAAGGTGCGCAAGGCGGTCGAGAACGCGGCGAAGGACGTCGGTGCGCCGATCACGGTCAAGGGATTCCACCGCTTCGTGCTCGGCGAGGGCATCGACAAGAAGGAGGTCGATTTCGCGGCCGAGGTGGCGGCTACCGCGGGACGCTGAGCGCGGCGTCGCGACGAGCCAGAGGCGAGGGGGGCCGCAATGGCGACCGCGAAAGACGCACCGGGGGCGGGGCGCCAGCCGATGTTTCGGCGGGTCCTCCTCAAGATTTCGGGCGAGGCGCTGATGGGCGAACAGTCCTTCGGCCTCGATTCGAAGACGGTCAACCGCATCGCCGACGAGATCAAGTCGGTCACCGACATGGGCGTCGAGGTCTCGGCGGTGATCGGCGGCGGCAACATCTTCCGAGGCGTATCGGCGGCGGCGACCGGCATCGATCGCGGCACGGCCGACTACATGGGCATGCTCGCAACCGTGATCAACGCGCTCGCGATCCAGGCCGCGCTCGAAGCGCGCGGCACATATACGCGCGTCCAGTCGGCGATCCCGATGTCGACTGTGTGCGAGCCCTATATCCGCCGCCGCGCCATCCGCCACATGGAGAAGGGCCGCGTCGTCCTGTTCGCCGCCGGCACCGGCAGTCCGTTCTTCACCACCGACACCGCGGCCGCGCTCCGCGCCGCGGAGACCGGATGCAATGCGCTCCTCAAGGCGACGCAGGTGGACGGCGTCTATTCCGCCGATCCGCACAAGGTGCGCGACGCGGTGCGCTACGACCGCCTCTCCTACAGGGACGTCCTGCAGCGCGATCTGCGCGTCATGGACGCCTCCGCGATCAGCCTCGCGCGCGAAAATAAAATACCGATTCTAGTGTTTTCGATACAGAATCCAGGGGCCTTTGCCGACGTGATGAGTGGTACCGGCACGTACACGATGATCACGGAGGAGGGATGAACCGATGGCCGATCCTGACCTGTCCGATGTCGAACGGCGCATGGACACAGCGGTGGACGTCCTCAAGAAGGAATACGCGGGGCTGCGCACCGGGCGCGCCTCGGCGGCGCTTCTCGATCCCGTCGTGGTCGACGCCTACGGGTCCAAGATGCCGATCGCGCAGCTCGGCACGGTGTCGGTTCCCGACGCGCGCATGATCAGCGTGCAGGTCTGGGACAAGGGCAACGTCAAGGCCGTCGAGAAGGCGATCCGCGATGCAGGCCTCGGCCTCAACCCGCAGGCCGACGGAACCCTCGTCCGGGTGCCGATCCCGCAGCTCAGCGAGGAGCGGCGCAAGGAGCTCGCGAAGGTCGCGAACAAATATGCCGAGCAGGCCCGGGTCGCGGTTCGTAACGTCCGGCGCGACGGCATGGACCTCCTCAAGCGGCTCGACAAGGAAGGCGACATTTCCGAGGACGACCATCGGCTCTATGCCGAGGAGATCCAGACCCTCACCGATCAGCACATCAAGTCGATCGACGGGGCCCTGGCGCAGAAAGAAAAAGAGATCATGCAGGTCTGAGGCATGAAGCCGGTTCCTTCGCATTCCGAACCGACGCCGCCGCCGACGCACGTCGCCATCATCATGGACGGCAATGGGCGCTGGGCCAAAGCGCGCGGTCTGCCGCGGACGGCGGGCCATCGCCAGGGCGCGGTCGCGGTACGCGAGGCGATCAAGAGCGCGGGCGAGCTCGGCGTGTCCTACCTCACGCTCTACGGCTTCTCGCTCGAGAACTGGAAGCGTCCGGCGGGCGAGATCGCCGACCTCATGGGCCTGTTGCGCCTCTATCTCCGCCAGGAGCTCGAGGAGCTCGCCGGGCGCGGCATCAAGCTCCGCTTCATCGGCGACCGCTCGCGCCTGCCCGACGACATCGTACGCCTGATGCGGGACGCCGAGACCCGCACCGCCTCGAACGCGGCGCTCACGCTCATCGTCGCCATGAGCTATGGCAGCCGACAGGAGATCACAGCGGCCGCGCGCCGCCTTGCCGAGGACGTCGCCGCGGGCCGCCTCGCGCTCGATGAGATCACGCCGGACCGGCTCGAGGACTGCCTCGAGACCACCGAGGTCCCGGACCCCGATCTCATCATCCGGACCAGCGGCGAGAAGAGGATCAGCAACTTCCTCCTCTGGCAGGCGGCCTACTCGGAGCTCGTGTTCATCGACACGTTGTGGCCGGATTTCTCGCGCGCCGATCTCGAGGGCGCGATCCGCGAGTTCCACCGTCGCGAGAGGCGATATGGCGCCACTGGTGGCTGAACCCGCCCTCCGGGAGATCCTGCTTCGTCTCCTGTCCGGTCTGGTGCTGGCACCGATCGCGCTGGGCGCGATCTATTTCGGCGCACCGCTGTTCGACCTCCTCATCGCGGTGAGCGCCGCAATCATGGCCTGGGAGTGGGACCGCATCTGCTACAAGGGCCAGTTCGCGTTGCCCGGGATCGTGATGGCCGTCGCGGTCGTGGCGGCCGTCGTCGTGGTCGCGCTGGGTCAGGCCCGGATTGTGCCGTGGGTCCTCCTCGCCGGCACGATCGCGGTCTACTTGACGGCGACGGCAGACGCGCGACGCGATCCGGAGTGGACGGCGGTCGGCACCCTCGCCATCGGTCTCGCGGCGACCGCGATGGTCTGGCTCCGCCACCGCGGCGATTTCGGCGCCGGGGGTGTCCTGTGGTTTGTCGGCGTGGTGTGGGCGACCGATCTCGGCGCTTATGTCATCGGGCGGACGATCGGCGGGCCGAAGCTCGCCCCGGTGATCAGCCCGCGCAAGACCTGGGCCGGCCTCCTCGGCGGCGCCGCTTGCGCCCTCGTCTGGGGCGCCGCCTTCAGCCAGCTGTGGACGGTCGCCCCGGCCTGGCTCCTCGGGCTCCTCGCGCTGGCGCTCGCCGGTCTCGCCCAGGCCGGCGATCTCGGCGTTTCGATCGTGAAACGGCGCTACGGTGTGAAGGATTCGAGCAACCTGATCCCGGGCCATGGCGGCATGCTCGATCGCACGGATGGATTTCTCGTGACCGCGCCCGTCGTCGTGGCATTGGTCATCGTAGCCGCGGGGGGACTCGGACCTTGGCGATAGAGGCAGCATCGCGCTCGACGCCGCGACGGATCACCATCCTGGGGTCGACCGGGTCGATCGGCTGCAACACCATCGACCTCATCGAGCGCAACCGCGCCTTGTTCGAGGTCGCGGCGCTGACCGCCAATGGCAATACCGATCTTCTCGCCGCGCAGGCGCGACGCCTCGGCGCGCGGATGGCGGTCACGGCCGATCCAAACCGTTATGCCGCGCTCAAGAGCGCGCTCGCGGGCTCGGGCATCGAGGCCGCGGCCGGGCCGGCGGCGTTGGTCGAGGCGGCGAGCCTGCCGGCCGACTGGGTCATGGCCGCGATCGTCGGCGCCGCGGGGCTCGAGCCCACGCTCGCCGCCGCGCGGCGCGGCGCCATCGTCGCGCTCGCCAACAAGGAATGCCTGGTCTGCGCCGGCACCTTGATGCTGCGCGAGGTCGCCGACCACGGCGCCACGCTGCTGCCGGTCGATTCCGAGCACAACGCGATCTTCCAGGTCTTCGACTTCGCCCAGCGCGACAAGGTCGAGCGCATCATCCTCACCGCCTCGGGCGGCCCGTTCCGCGAGATGGACCGGAGCGCGATGGCCCGCGTCACGCCGAAACAGGCGGTCGCCCATCCCAACTGGGACATGGGCGCCAAGATCTCGGTCGATTCGGCAACCATGATGAACAAGGGCCTCGAGCTGATCGAGGCCCACTATCTGTTCGACATGCCGGAGGAACGGATCGATATCCTCGTCCACCCTCAGTCGATCATCCACAGCATGGTCGCCTATGTCGACGGCTCGGTGCTCGCCCAGCTCGGCACGCCGGACATGCGCACGCCGATCGCCTACACGCTCGCCTGGCCCGAGCGCATGCCGGCCCCGGCGCAGCGCCTCGATCTCGGCGCCATCAGCCGCCTGACATTCGCGCCGCCCGATCCGGACCGGTTTCCCGCATTGCGCCTCGCCCGCGCGGCGTTGAAGGACGGCGGCGCCGCGCCCACCATCCTCAATGCCGCCAACGAGGTCGCGGTCCACGCCTTTCTCGAGGGCGGGATCGGCTTTCTCGACATGCCGCGCGTCGTCGAAGACACGCTGGAGCGGGTCGAAAAGCCCGCGCTCAACTGCGTGCAGGACGTGATCGCCGTCGATCGCGAGGCCCGCGAGACCGCACGCGCGCGGCTCGCGCCCGCGCGCATCCGCGCCTGATCGCGCCGCGGACCGGGATCGCGCGCGCCGGCAATGGATATCCTCAACGTCCTCTGGCAGTACGTCGTGCCGTTCCTCGCGGTGCTCACCGCGCTCGTCTTCGTCCACGAGCTCGGCCACTACTGGGTGGCGCGCCGATGCGGCGTCCGGGTCGAGATATTCTCGGTCGGCTTCGGACCCGAAATCTATGGCTGGACCGATCGGCGCGGGACACGCTGGAAGCTGTCCTGGATCCCGATCGGCGGCTACGTGAAGATGTTCGGCGAGATGGAGCCGGCCGCCGCGACCGACGGGCCGGTGCTGCCGGCCTCGCCGCAGGATCTCGCGGTGTCGTTCCAGACCAAGACCGTCGGACAGCGCTCGGCCATCGTCGCCGCCGGCCCGATCGCGAATTTCCTGTTCGCGATCCTTCTTCTCGCCGGCACCTACATGGTGGTCGGCCAGCCGCATACCCCCGCCCAGGTCGGCGCCGTCGTCCCTGGCAGCGCCGCCGAGCGCGCGGGCCTCCAGGCCGGCGACGTCATAGCCCGGATCGACGGCAGCTCGATCGGGCGGTTCGAAGAGATCCAGCGCATCGTCCAGCTCGCGCCCGGCCGAAGGCTCGATGTCGCGATCGTCCACGATGGAAGCCCGCGAACGCTCGCCCTCGTCCCCGATACGGTCGAGGTGACCGACCGCTTCGGCAATACCCAGACGATCGGCCGCCTCGGGATCACCCGCTCGGGCCAGGACACGACGCTGATCCGTCACGATCCCTTCACGGCGGTCTGGCGCGCGACCCACGAGACCTATGTGCTCACGGTCAGCATCTTCGAGGCGCTCGGCCAGATCATCGCCGGCACGCGCACGACCAAGGAGCTGGGCGGGCCGATCCGCATCGCTCAGATGTCGGGCGACGTCGCCGAGATGGGGATCGTCAGCCTGATCATGTTCGCCGCCCTCCTGTCGATCAATCTCGGGTTGATCAACCTGTTCCCGATCCCGATGCTCGACGGCGGCCATCTGATGTTCTACGCGATCGAGGCGGTGCGCGGACGCCCGATGGGGGGGCGTGCCCGGGAGTACGGGTTCCGGATCGGGCTCGCCTTGGTGCTGACGCTCATGCTATTTGCGACGTGGAACGATCTCGTCCATCTCCGGGTCTTCGACTTCTTCGTCGAACTCATCACCTGACCCGCAATACCACAAGAAGGGGGGAGGCTTGTACGTCCGGTCGGTTCTTCGCGGTCTCGTCGCCGCGGTCGTGGCATGCGTGCTCGCGGGCGCGGTGCCGGCCTTCGCCCGGCCCGGCGACAATCCGGTCATCACGGATATCCGGGTCGAGGGGACGCAGCGCATCGACCCCGAGACCGTGCGGTCCTATATGGCGTTCGGCGTCGGCGACCGGTTCGACCCGGCCGCGCTCGACCGCTCGTTGAAGGCGTTGTTCGCGACCGGCCTCTTCGGCGATGTGACGCTCCGCCGCGAAGGCAGCGCGATCGTCGCGCGCGTGATCGAGAACCCGATCATCAACCGCATCGCCTTCGAGGGTAACGTCAAGATCACCGAGGAGACGCTCCGCCAGGAGGTCCAGCTGCGGCCGCGGGTCGTCTACACGCGAACCCGGGTCCAGAACGACGTCCAGCGCGTCATCGAGCTCTACCGGCGCAACGGCCGCTTCACCGCGACCGTCGAGCCCAAGGTCATCCAGCTGCCGCAGAACCGCGTCGATCTGGTGTTCGAGATCGTGGAGGGGTCCCAGACCGAGATCCGGCGCATCACCTTCGTCGGCAACAAGTTCTTCGGAGACAGCGAGCTCCGCGGCGTGGTGCAGACGAAGGAAACGGCGTGGTACCGGTTCCTGTCCTCGAGCGACAGCTACGATCCGGATCGCCTGACATTCGACCGCGAGCTCCTCCGCCGCCACTACCTCGCCAACGGCTTCGCGGACTTCCGCGTGGTGTCCTCGGTCGCCGAGCTTGCCCCGGACCGCGGCGGCTTCTTTATCACCTTCACGGTCGAAGAGGGTGAGCGCTACCGGTTCGGCAAGATCGAGCTGTCGTCGGCGATCCGCAATCTCGACACGAGCCAGATCAAGGTCGAGCTGACCACCCGCGACGGAGAGTGGTACAACGCCGATGCCGTCGAAGCGACCATCGGCAAGATCACCGATGCGGTCGGCAATCTCGGCTATGCCTTCGTCGACGTCCGGCCGCAGGTCCGTCGCGACCGCGAGGCGCGCCGGGTGGACATCGCCTACACCATTCAGGAGGGGCCGCGGGTCTTCGTCGAGCGGATCAACATCCAGGGCAATCTGCGCACCCTCGACCGCGTGGTTCGGCGCGAGTTCATGCTCGTCGAGGGCGATGCGTTCAACACCTCGAAAATGCGCCGCACCCAGCGACGGATCCGCAATCTCGGCTATTTCGAGAAGGTCGACATCACCAACATCCCCGGCAGCGCCCCTGACCGGACGGTCGTCAATGTCGCGGTCCAGGAGCGTTCGACCGGCGAGATCTCCTTCGGCGCGGGTTTCTCCTCGAGCGCCGGCGTTCTCGGCGACGTGTCGATCCGCGAGCGCAACTTCGTCGGACGCGGGCAGGACCTCCGTCTCCGCTTTCTTCTCGGCGCGCGCGAGACCCAGCTCGACCTGAGCTTCACCGAGCCCTATTTCCTCGACCGCAACCTGACGGCGGGCTTCGATCTCTTCCGCACCGCGACGGATCTCCAGCGCGAGTCCTCGTTTGACCGCGTGTCGATCGGCTCCTCGCTCCGCATGGGCTATCGGCTGAGCGAGGCCTTGACGGAGAGTTGGAGCTACACGCTCCGCCAGGACGAGATCACCGACATCAAGGATACCGCCTCGCTCGCGATCAAGGAGCAGGAGGGCAAGTTCATCACCTCGTCGATCGGCCACACCCTGATGTACGACGTGCGTGACAACCGCTTCGCGCCGACCGAAGGCTACTATGTCCGCCTCGGGACCGATCTTGCCGGCCTCGGCGGGGATGCGAACTATCTCCGCAACCGGCTGACGGGCAACTACTACATCCCGTTCGGGACGACATCGGAGGTTGTCCTGAGCCTCCTCGCCTCGGCTGGCTACATCCTGAGCTTCGGCGAGGACACCCGCATCGTCGACCGCTTCTTCCTCGGCGGCACGACGCTCCGCGGCTTCTCCAACGCCGGCGTCGGGCCGCGCGACACCGCGACCGGCGATGCGCTCGGCGGCAACTGGTTCTACCGTGGCAGCGCCGAGCTGTTGTTCCCGATCGGGTTTCCCAACGAGCTCGGGATCAAGGGCAAGGCTTTCGTCGACGCCGGCACGGTCGGCGACACCGACCTCCGCTTCGCGACGCTGACCGATAACGCGTCGCTCCGCGTCTCGATCGGCACCGGCATCGCCTGGAGCTCGCCCTTCGGTCCGGTGAGTCTCGATCTCGGCGTGCCGATCCTCAAGGAGAGCTTCGACAAGGAGGAGCTGTTCCGGTTCAATTTCGGTACCAAGTTCTGAGGTAGGCCATGAAGCGCATCCGACAGACAGCCGTCGTCGTCCTGGCCCTCCTTCTTGGCGCGCCGGTCTTGCCATCGGCGCAAGCGGTGGCGCAGCAGTTGAGCGCGCCGGTCATCGCCATCATCGATGTGCAGCGCATTCTCGAGGAATCGGCGGCCTCGCAGAGCATCCGGCCGCAGATGGAGAAGCTCCGCGAGACCTACGAGGCCGAGGTGCGCAAGCGCGAGAGTGAGCTTCGTGCCGCCGAGCAGGAACTCGGCCGTCAGCGCACGCTCCTGTCGCCCGAGGCGTTCGCGGAGCGGCGCAAGGCGTTCGAGAAGCAGGCCGCCGCCGACCAGCGCGCGGTCCAGGAGCGCAAGCGCCAGATCGACCGCGGCTTCGCCGAAGCGATGGGCCAGGTCAGGAACACGCTCCTCAAGATCGCCGCCGATATCGCCTCCGAGCGCTCGGCCAACATCCTCCTGCCGAAGTCCTTCGTCGTCCTGTCGGCCAAGGAGCTCGATATCACCGCCGAGGCGCTCAATCGGCTCAACCGTCAGATCGCCTCGGTCCGGGTCACGGTGCCGCAGAGATAGGCGCGGAATGGCGGATCCACGGTTCTACACCGCGAAGGGACCGTTCTCGCTTGCCGTCATCGCCGAGGCCTCGGGCGCGAGGGTCGGCACCGAGCCGGACGCCGCCCGGATGGTCGCCGATGTCGCGCCGCTCGACCGCGCCGGCCCCGACGATCTCAGCTTTCTCGACAACAAGAAATACGTCGCGGCGTTCCGTGCCAGCCGCGCCGGCGCCTCCTTCGTCCATCCGCAATTCGCCCACCAGGCCCCGGCCGGAATGGCGCTCCTTCTCTCCGACAAGCCCTACCGCTCTTATGCGCTCGCGGCCGCGCTCTTCTACGGCGATGACCCGGCGGCATCGGTCCGCGCCGCGACCGCGGTGATCGATCCGACCGCCCGCATCGGCGCCGCGGTGTCGATCGGGCACCACGCCGTGATCGGCCCCGGTGCCGAGATCGGCGCGCGTGCGCGGATCGGCGCCAACGTCACCATTGGCCGGGGCGTCGTCCTCGGCGAGGATTGCGTCGTCGGAGCCGCGGTCTCGCTCGCCTACTGCATCATCGGCGCCCGAACGCGCATTCTGGCCGGCGCCCGGATCGGCGAGGACGGGTTCGGCCATGCCCTGGATGCAACCGGGCATGTCAAGGTGCCGCAACTCGGACGCGTCATCATCGGCGAGGATGTCGAGATCGGCGCCAATGCCACGATTGATCGCGGCGCCGGCCCCGATACCGTGATCGGCGACGGGTGCAAGATTGATAATCTCGTCCAGATCGGGCACAACGTCCAACTGGGGCGAGGTTGCATTCTGGTATCCCAGACCGGGATTTCGGGCAGCACGCGGCTCGGCAATTTCGTGATCATCGGCGGCCAGGGCGGCGTCGCCGGCCACCTGACGATCGGCGACGGCGCGCGCGTCGGCGCCCAGGGTGGCGTCCTCAAGGACATTCCGGCGGGCGCTTCGGTAAGCGGGACGCCGGCGATACCGGTTCAGGAGTGGCTTCGCGGCCATTATCTCCTCCGGCGCCTGGTAGGGAAGAAGGACCGATGACGGCGGAGACATTGGCGGCGACCGAGCACCGGGTCGAGGACATCGACATCGAAGAGGTGATGCGGCTGTTGCCGCACCGCTACCCGTTCCTGATGGTCGACAAGGTCGTCGACGTGGTCCTCGACGAGCGCGCCCGCGGCGTCAAGAACGTCTCGATCAACGAGTTCTACTTCCAGGGCCATTTCCCCGAGCATCCGGTCATGCCGGGCGTCCTGGTCATCGAGGCGATGGCGCAGACCGCCGCGGTCCTCGTCATGCGGACGCTCGGCGAGACGGCGATCGGCAAGATCGTCTATTTCATGGCGATCGACGATGCGCGTTTCCGCAAGCCCGTTGTGCCCGGCGATCAGCTCCATGTCGACGTCGTCAAGCAGCGCCGACGCGGCAGCGTCTGGCGCTTCGCGGGCGAGGCCCGTGTCAACGGCTCGCTGGTCGCCGAGGCGACGATCACCGCGATGATCCATGACGGCGCATCGCCGCGCGGTGACGAATGACCGTCATCCATCCGACCGCGATCGTCGAGCCCGGGGCACGGATCGGACAGAACGTCGAAATCGGCGCCTACTCGGTGATCGGCCCCGGCGTCGTCCTCATGGACGGGGTCTGTCTCAAGTCGCACGTGGTGGTGACGGGGCGCACCAGCATCGGCCCCAACACCGTGATCTACCCGTTCGCCTCGCTCGGCCATCAGCCGCAGGATCTCAAATACCGCGGCGAGCCGTCCGAGCTCCGCATCGGTGCCAACAACACCATCCGCGAATACGTCACCATGAATCCCGGCACCGAGGGCGGTGGCATGCTGACCAGCATCGGCAACAACTGCCTGTTCATGGTCTCGAGCCACGTCGCGCATGACTGCCGCGTCGGCAACCACGTCATCCTCGCCAATTGCGCGACGCTCGCCGGCCACGTCGAGGTCGAGGACTACGCGATCCTGGGCGGCCTCTCGGCGGTGCATCAGTTCTGCCGCATCGGGCGCCACGCGATGGTCGGCGGCATGTCGGGCGTCGAGCAGGATGTGATCCCCTACGGCTCGGTCACCGGCAACCGGGCGCGGCTCGCCGGGCTCAACATCGTAGGGCTCAAGCGGCGCGGCTTCTCGCGCCCCGACATCAACGCGCTGCGCCAGGCCTATCGGCTCCTGTTCGCCGAGGAGGGAACCATGGCCGAACGGCTCGACGACGTCGCCGGGCTCTACAAGGACAACGAGCCCGTCACCGAGATCATCGACTTCATCCGGGCCGATTCCTCGCGGGCGATCTGCCAACCCAAGACCCTCCATGGGGCCTAGCGACGGCCGCACGCTCGGCATCGTCGCCGGCGGCGGCGCACTACCGGCGGCGCTGATCGCGGCCTGCCGCGCCGAGGGCCGGCCGGTTTTCGTGCTGGCGCTCGAGGGCCAGGCCGAGCCGGGTGCGGCAATCGAGACCGCACCGCATGCCTGGCTCCGTCTCGGCGAGGCCGGGCGCGGCATCACCCTCCTCCGCGACGCCGGTATTACCGAGATCGTGCTCGCCGGCCGCGTGCGCCGGCCGAGCCTGACCGAGCTTCGACCGGACCGCTGGACCGCGCGCGTCATGGCCAAGGTCGGCTGGTCCGTATTCGGCGACAACGCATTGCTGGCGACGCTGGTGCGCGAGATCGAGGCCGAGGGATTTCGCATCGTCCGACCCGAGGCGATCCTCGCCGCGATCCTCGCGACCTCGGGAACCTATGGCCGCCACGCCCCCGACCCGATCGCGATGCGCGACATCGAGCGCGGCGCAGCGGTGGTGCGCGCGCTCGGCACGCTCGACATCGGCCAGGCGGTCGTCGTGCAGGAGGGCCTCGTCCTCGGCGTCGAGGCGATCGAGGGGACCGATGCGCTGATCGGGCGCTGCGCAGCGCTCGCCCGGACCGGCCCGGGAGGCGTCCTCGTCAAGCTCGCCAAGCCCGGCCAGGAGCTCCGCGTCGATCTGCCGACGATCGGGCCGACCACGGTCGAGCGGTGCGCCGCCGCCGGACTACGCGGCATCGCGGTGGAGGCGGGACGGACGCTCGTGCTCGACCGCGGCGCGACCGTCGCGGCGGCGGATACGCGCGGGCTGTTCCTGACCGGCATCGAGGCGCCCCCGCGCTGATGGACGGCCGCGACCCGCGCCCGCTCGTCTACATCGTCGCCGGCGAGCCTTCGGGCGATCTTCTCGGCGCCCGGCTGATGGCGGCGCTCGACCGGCTGAGCGGCGGGCGCATCGTCTTCGCCGGGCTCGGCGGCGATGCGATGGCCGCACGCGGCGTCGCCAGCCTGTTTCCGATCGACGAGCTATCGTATATGGGGCTCGACGCCGTGCCGCACATCCCGCGACTCCTGCGACGCATGGGCGAGGTCGCGGCGGATGCGCGCGCCCGGTCGGCCTCGGTCGTCGTCACAATCGACGTACCCGATTTCGCCGCCGGCGTCTGGCGCCGCCTGAAGGGAAGGGGCATTCCGCTCGTCCATTACGTGGCGCCGAGCGTCTGGGCGTGGCGCCCAGGCCGGGCGCGGAAATACGCCCGCTACCTCGACCATCTGTTGGCGCTCCTCCCGTTCGAGCCGCCCTATTTCGAGCGCGAAGGTCTTGCCACCACCTTCGTCGGACATCCCGTGCTCGAGGGCGGCGCGGCCAAGGGCGACGGCCCGCTCTTCCGCGCCCGCCATGGCCTCGATGCGCACCCGATCGTCGCCTTCCTGCCGGGGAGCCGACGCAGCGAGGTAATGCGACACGCCGCGCCGTTCGCCGCTGCGCAGCGATCCCTCGCCGCGCGTTTTCCGGACCTCATCGCCGTGGTGCCGACTGTTGGCCCGGTCGCCGCCATGGTGCGGGCCGCGACCGCAGACTGGGGTGTACGCACGCTCGTGGTCGAGGGCGAGCCCGACAAATACGACGCCGTTGCCGCCGCCGACGTCGCCCTCGTCGCCTCCGGCACCGCGACCCTCGAGGTGGCGCTCGCCGATGTGCCCATGATAGTAACCTACCGGACCGGTTGGCTGACCCACGCGGTCGGTCGTCGTCTGGTGCGCGTGTCCCATCTCGGCCTGGTCAATCTTCTCCTCGGACGGGGCGCGGTGCCCGAGCTCCTGCAGGAGGATTGCCGGGGCGACCGTCTCGCCGCGGCGCTGGCGGCGCTGATCGACGACGAGGACGCGCGCGGCCGGCAGCGCCGGTCGCTTCGCGAGGCGGTGGCGCTTCTCGCGAGCGGTGACGAGACGCCGAGCGAGCGAGCCGCGCGCGTGATCCTCTCGCTCCTGGAGAAGGGAACCCGACGATGACGAGCGACACCAGCCAGTACCGCCTCCTCCACACGATGATCCGGGTGCTGGATCTCGACAAGTCGATCGACTTCTACACCCGCCATCTCGGCATGAAGCTTCTGCGCAAGACCGACTTTCCGAACGGCCGCTTCACGCTCGCGTTCCTCGGCTATGGCGACGAGGAAGCGAACACGGTGATCGAGCTCACCCACAATTGGGACCAAAAGGAGCCCTACCAGCTCGGCTCCGCCTTCGGCCATCTCGCGGTCGCGGTGCCCGATGTCTATGGCGCGTGCGAGCGGCTCGGCCGCGAGGGCGTCAAGATCCCGCGGCCGCCGGGACCGATGAAGTTCGGCGGCACCAGCCGCGCGATGGCCTTCATCGAGGATCCGGACGGCTATCGGGTCGAGTTGATCCAGCGGAGCTGAAACGAAACGGGCCGCCCGCGGGCGGCCCGTCGCCTTGCGGTCACCGGGCGGTTGCCGGTGGGATCAGCCGCGGCGGACGATCGGCACGAACTCGCGCCGGGTGCGGCCGGTATAGAGCTGGCGCGGACGGCCAATCTTCTGGTTCGGGTCCTCGACCATCTCGTTCCACTGCGTCACCCATCCCGTCGTCCGCGCGACGGCGAACAGCGCCGTGAACATCGTCGTCGGAATGCCGAGCGCCTGGAAGATGATGCCCGAATAGAAGTCGACGTTGGGGTAGAGCTTCCGCTGGATAAAATAGTCGTCCTGCAACGCGATCTTCTCGAGCTCCATCGCGAGCTCGAGCAAGGGATCGTGCTTGATGCCGAGCTCACCCAGGACCTCGTGGCAGGTCTTGCGCATGATCGACGCGCGCGGGTCGAAGTTCTTGTAGACGCGGTGGCCGAAGCCCATCAGCCGCGTCGCGTCGTCCCGGTCCTTCACGCGCTTCAGGAACTCGCCGATGTACGACTTGTTGCCGATCTGCTTCAGCATGGTGAGGACGGCCTCGTTGGCACCGCCATGGGCGGGGCCCCACAGGCTCGCGATCCCGGCGGCGATGCAGGCGAACGGATTGGCGCCCGAGGAGCCGGCGAGGCGGACGGTCGAGGTCGAGGCGTTCTGCTCGTGGTCGGCGTGGAGGATTAGGATCTTGTCCATCGCCTTGGCGAAGACCGGATTGACGTTGAACGTCTCGCACGGGGTCGCGAACAGCATATGGAGGAAATTCTCGGCGTAGCGGAGGCCGTTCTGCGGGTAAATGAAGGGCTGGCCGATCGAGTACTTGTAGGCCCAGGCCGCGATGGTCGGCATCTTGGCGATCAGCCGGTAACTCGCGATCATGCGCTGGTGCGGATCCGAGATGTCGAGGCTGTCGTGATAGAACGCCGACAACGCACCGACCACGCCGCACATCACCGCCATCGGATGCGCATCGCGACGGAAGCCGCGATAGAACATCGCGAGCTGCTCGTGCACCATCGTGTGGTGGGTGATGTCGTAGACGAACTTCTCCTTCTCGGCCGCGGTCGGCAGCTCGCTCTTGAGGAGAAGATAGGCGACCTCGGTGAAGTCGCAGTGCTGCGCGAGGTCCTCGATCGGATAGCCGCGGTGGAGGAGGACGCCGGCGTCGCCGTCGATATAGGTGATCCGGGATTCGCAGGATCCGGTTGCGACGAAGCCCGGGTCATAGGTGAACATGCCGGTGTCGGAGTAGAGCCGGCGGATGTCGATGACCTTGGGCCCGATGGTCCCGCTCATCACCGGCAGCGTCACCGCCTTACCCGAGGCATTGTCGGTGACGGTGACGGTATCCTTAGCATTCGACTTGGCGGCCGTCGCGGACTGGCTCATGGCGATCGTCCTTCTGGAATAAGTCTCCGGGCTGGAATAAGTCTCCGGGCCGTCGGATGCGACCGGCAAGGTGGCCGGACCATAGCGGCAAGACATTAATTAATCAAACTTCGGGTCGTCGTCCGGCGCCTTCGATCGCCGCGTCGAGACGGGCCAGGGTCTCCGCTCTGCCCAGTATTTCGGCAACCTTGAAAACGGGCGGCGATGCCGTCGAGCCGGTGAGCGCGGCGCGGAGCGGCTGCGCGAGCGCGCCGAGCTTCTCGCCGACCGCCTCCGCGCAGGCGCGGACCGCGACTTCAAGCGTATGCGCGTCCCACCCCGCGGCATCGCGCAGCGCCTCGACCATTCGGGCCGTCTTGGCCGGGTCGGCTTCGGCGAGGAGCCTTGCCGCTTTCGCGTCCGGCGCGCGGCGGACGAAGAGGAACAGCGCGCCCTCGGCGAGCTCGACCAGCGTTCGCGCGCGCGGCTTGAGATCGGCGAGCGCCGCGAGGAGGAGCCCGCGGTCTTCGGCCGTCATCGCCCGTCCGATCCGTGCCGCGACGAAGGGGGCGAGGAGATCGGCAAGCCGATCGTCTTCGAGCGCGCGGAGATAATGCGCGTTGACGCTTGCGAGCTTCTCCATGTCGAAGCGGGCGGGCGAGCGGCCGATCCCGTCGATGTCGAACCAGGCGATCGCCTCCTCGGTCGAGATGACCTCGGCATCACCGTGGCTCCAGCCGAGCCGGAGGAGATAGTTGCGCATGCCCGCCGGCAGGAAGCCCATGTCGCGATAGGCGTCGACGCCGAGCGCGCCGTGTCGCTTGGAGAGCTTGGCGCCGTCGGCGCCGTGGATCAGCGGAATGTGCGAGAAATGCGGCGGCGTCCAGCCGATCGCGACATAGAGCTGGGTCTGGCGGAACGCGTTGGTGAAGTGATCGTCGCCGCGGATCACGTGGGTGACGTCCATGTCGTGATCGTCGACGACGACCGAGAGCATGTAGGTCGGCGTCCCGTCGGCGCGGAGGAGCACCATGTCGTCGAGCTCGGCATTGGCGACCCGGACCTCGCCCTGCACGCCGTCGCGGACGACCGTCTCGCCCGCGCGCGGCGCCTTGAAGCGGATCACCGGTTGCACACCGGACGGTGCCTCGGACGGGTCACGGTCGCGCCAGCGCCCGTCATAGCGCATCGAGCGCCCCTCGGCCTTGGCCTTGTTGCGCATCTCCTGGAGCTCGGCCGGCGAGGCATAGCAGCGATAGGCGCCGCCCTTGGCCATGAGCGCGTGGGCGACCGCGGCATGGCGGTCCATGCGCGCGAACTGGAAGATCGCCTCGCCGTCCCAGTCGAGCGCGAGCCAGCGAAGGCCATCGAGGATGGCGGCGACGGCCGCCTCTGTCGACCGTTCGCGGTCGGTGTCCTCGATCCGGAGCAGGAACCGGCCGCCGTGGTGGCGCGCGAAGAGCCAATTGAAGAGAGCCGTGCGAGCGCCCCCGATATGGAGGAAGCCGGTCGGTGACGGGGCGAAGCGGGTGACGACGGACATGGGCGCGGCAGCGGCTCGGGATCGCTCGGTGATGTAGCACAATCCCCGGCTCGGCGGCACTCGGTCCGGACCCGAGGGCGGGCGCGAATCCGGTGGCGGATGGGAAGGCCGGGCGGACCTGCTAGACTGCGGTCGCTCCATCAACTGGCGCCCGGACCCCAAGGGTGAGCGCACGCCTGTTCGCGAGGTCGGCCGAATCCCCTGCGCTAGGGTCTGTACTCAATTTGGCTTACTGATTTGGGTTGGTGGTGATTCAAGGCTCTGATTTTGGGGAGCCTCGGATGAGAACGATTTATTGGCTGAATGATGCTGAATGGGCTCGG
>Ga0194132_10006321_pt1 | contig 18454 bp, 18 predicted proteins | sample TA2KigOf80mmetaG_FD_148612 | JGI IMG/M metagenome (GOLD analysis project Ga0194132, IMG submission 148612) | Freshwater microbial communities from Lake Tanganyika, Tanzania - TA2015054 Kigoma Offshore 80m | ecosystem: Environmental > Aquatic > Freshwater > Lake | place: Tanzania: Lake...
CTCACCATCCACTTCAAAAACCGCGAGATCGCCGAGGGTTTTCTCACCCCGCCCTTCGACATGCTCGAGCGCATCGACGCGGCAAAGAATTTCAAGATCGGCCTCGATGGTCCGGACGATCTCGCCGTGTGGTTCATGCAGACCCTCACGCGTCTCGAGACCGTCACCTGGAAAGCCGGCACCGATATGGGCGATGGCGTCATACGCTACACAAACGGCACCAACAGCGGACCGATTTTCGTCTATGTGAAGGACGGCAAGATCATCCGTACCACGCCCATCGATTTTGACCACAGCGATGCCGACTCTTGGTCGATCAAGGCACGCGGTCAAACCTTCAAGCCAAGCCGCCGCACCACTGTGGCGACGCATGGCCTCTGCCTGAAGTCGATGGTCTATTCGAAAAACCGCATTCTGCATCCGATGAAACGCGTCGACTTCGACCCCGACGGCGAGCGCAACATCCAGAATCGCGGCAAGTCGAAGTTCGTGCGTATCAGCTGGGACGAAGCACTCGATATCGTCAGCAAAGAAATCAAGCGCGCTAAGGCAGTAGGCCCAGGCGCGGTTTGCGTCGCCAACGGCTCGCATCACCAGTGGGGAAATCTCGGGCACTACATGAGTGCCTTCAACCGCTTCTGGAACCTCATCGGCGTCACCAAGCTCGTGCACACACCAGACAGTTGGGAAGGCTGGTTCTGGGGCGCGATGCATCACTGGGGCAACAGCCTACGACTTGGCTGTCCCGAGTTTTACGGCACGGTCGAGGACTGTCTCAAAGAAGCCGAGATGATCGTCTTCTGGTCTAGCGACCCGGATGCCACCTACGGCTTCGAGGGCACCGAGCGCCGCGAGTGGGCAAAAAAACTCGGCATCAAGATGGTTCATATCGATCCCTATCTCAATCACACCGCTGCGCACCTCGGCGGCAAGTGGATTTCGCCCAAGCCCGGCACCGACCCCGCCTTGGCGCAGGCGATCTGCCACGTTTGGATCACCGAAGGTCTCTACGACAAACAATTCATCGAAGGGCGCACCACGGGCTTCGATGAGTGGAAGGCTTATGTCTTGGGCGAAAGCGACGGCATCGCCAAGACACCCGAGTGGCAGGCCAGCGAGACCGGAGTGCCGGCACGCGATGTGCGGGCGCTGGCTCGCGAGTGGGGCGCAAAGAAAACCTATCTCGGTGCAGGCGGTTGGGGCGTGGGTTTGGGCGGCGCCGGTCGCAGTCCGATGGGCGCGCAATGGGCGCGCATGATGACCATCCTCGGTGCCATGCAGGGCTACGGTCGACCGGGCTCCAACTTCGGCAATCTGCAGTTCGGCGCGCCGCTCAATTTTAATTTCTATTTCCCGGGATACGGCGAAGGCAGCTTCTCGGGTGAACTCACCACGAGCGCAAACTCTGCCAACAATTATCAGCGCATGCCGCACATCGTAACCATGAGCTCGGTGCGACAGGCGATCCCGCGTATGTGGTTCCCCGAAGCGATCACCCAAGGCAAGGCCATGGGTTATCTCACCGATGTGTCCTCGATCCAGGGGCAGTTCTTTCCCTTCGGCTACCCCTCGCCCGGCCACGTACGCGTACAGATGCTCTACAAGTACGGCAGCTCGTCGCTTGGCACGCAGGTGGGATCCAATCGCTGGATCCAGGCCTATCAGCACGAGAGCCTCAAATTCGTCGTCAATCAATCGGTGTGGTGGGAGGGCGAAACGCCGTTCGCCGATGTCGTGCTGCCGGCGTGTACGGTGTTCGAGCGTTGGGACATCGGCGAGTGGTACAACGTCGGCGCGGGCTACGTGCATCACATGTACTCGATGAATAACCATCGCGTGATCGCCCTGCAACACAAGGCGATCGAACCCCTCGGCGAGTCCAAGTCGGACTACGATATTTTTCTCGCCATCGCCGAGAAACTCGATCTCGGTGCGGTGTACTCGGAAGGTGGCACCTCCGAATATGACTGGTGCAAGCGCGTATTTGATTCCTCGGATCTCGCCAAACTCACGAGCTGGCGCGAGTTCCTCAAAAAAGGCTACTACGTCGTCGCTCCCGATCCGGAGGCCGCTCGCGCACCGACCGCGAATCGCTGGTTCTACGAGGGTCGCAAGAAAGACACGCCCGAACCCTATCCGCTGCCCTCCGAGTACGTCGCCGGACTCGGTAAGGGCTTGCAAACCCCGTCGGGCAAATTCGAATTCGTTGCTAGCACGCTCAAACGCATCGACGATCCGGACCGACCCCCACTCAATCAGTACATGCCAGTGTACGAGGACGGCAAACGTGAACCGCAGCTCGCTGGGTTCCCACTGCAGTTATTGTCGCCGCACTCACGTTATCCCTTTCACTTGATGGGCGATGACGAAGGCTGCAGCGTGCGCGACATCCGCGAGCATCGAGTGCGCAAAGACGGCCACTATTATTTGGTCGCCCGCATCAATCGCGAAGACGCCGCGGCGCGCGGTATTTGTGATGATGATCTCATTCGTCTTTGGAATAATCGCGGTTCGGTCGTCTGCGCCGCGCAGCTCACCGATCGACTGCGTCCCGGCGTGGTGTCAGCTTCGACCGCCTCGGCCGAGTACCGACCGGCGGGCGAGCCCGGCAAATCCACCGATCTCGGCGGCTGCATCAACATGCTGAATCCGAGCAAAGCCATAGCACGCAAAACCCACGGTATTCGGCCAAATACCACGCTCATTCAGATCGAGAAGTGGACCGGCGTCGACACCTGGCAACCGCTTGCGGAGATCGCCTGATGTCAAAGAAATGGAATCTCATCGTCGATGTCGAGCGCTGCGACAACTGCCGCGGCTGCTTTATCGCCGTGAAGGACGAATACGCGGGCAATGATTTCCCGGGCTACAGCGCGCCGCAGCCCGCGCTGGGTCACAACTGGCTCGATATCAAGCGCCACGAGCGTGGCAGTTACCCGCTCGTCGATGCCTGTTTTCAGCCGGTGATGTGTAACCACTGCGACGACGCGCCCTGTATGAAAGCCGCGCGCGACGGCGCCGTCAAAAAACGTGCTGACGGCATCGTGATCATCGATCCCATCAAGGCCAAGGGGCAGCAGCAAATCGTCGCTGCCTGCCCCTACGGCGCCGTGTCCTGGAACGAAGAGTTGCAGCTGCCGCAGCATTGGACCTTCGATGCGCATCTGCTTGATGCGGGCTGGACTGAGACGCGAGCCGAGCAGGCCTGCCCGACCGAGGCGTTTCGCTCCGTCAAACTCGAAGACGCCGAAATGCAGCGCCTCGCGGCGAGTGAGGGACTGGAGGTCGAACGCGCCGAGCTCGGTACAAAGCCGCGCGTGTATTACAAAAATCGCCACCTCATGACACACTGCTTCGTAGGCGGCACGGTGGTGCAAAGGGTCGGCGGGGTTGAGGAATGTGCCCCAGGCGCGACGGCAGTGCTCAGTCAGGCGAGGCGTGAGATCGGCCGCGTGACCACCGACACCTTTGGCGAGTTCAAGATCGACCGACTACTTCCGGGCAGCGGCCGCTACGAACTCGAGGTTAGCGGCGCGGCGGGTCGGGCGAGCACGAGTTTCGAGCTCGGCAGCGCGAGCCCCTATCTCGGGGTACTGATGCTTGCCTAAGCCCCTGAAATTTAAGAGAGGCCCTTGAAATCGGTCTTGCGGGCCTCACCCGTGGTAAAGGAGTTAAAAGTTGGTTAAGTTGTGTACCCAGCGAAACTTCGAGACCCGGATTAAGTCCAATTCATCATAACTTCGTTTAGGAGCCTGCCTACGCCATGAAACGCATCGCGTTGTTCCTCATTACTAACCTTGCCGTTGTCTTCGTGCTGTCGGTTGTCATTCGGATTCTCGGCATCGATCAGTACATTGCCGCGCAAAACGGCAGCTATTACGGCTTGCTGGTGTTTGCCGCCGTGTTTGGCTTCGGTGGTGCGCTGATCTCGCTCGCCATGTCGAAGTGGAGCGCCAAGCGCATGATGGGCGTCCGCGTCATCGAGCAGCCGCGCGACAACGTCGAGCGCTGGGTGGTCGACACGGTGCGCAAGCAGGCTGGCGAGGCCGGCATCGGCATGCCGGAAGTCGGAATCTTCGATAGTCCTGAGCCGAATGCTTTCGCGACCGGTGCGAACAAAAACAAGGCCTTGGTAGCGGTCAGCACGGGTCTGCTTCAGCGCATGCGAAAAGAAGAAGTCGAGGCTGTTCTCGGCCACGAAGTGGGCCACGTTGCCAACGGCGACATGGTCACGCTCACGCTGATTCAAGGCGTGGTAAACACCTTCGTGATCTTCTTGGCGCGGATTATCGGCAATTTCATCGATAAAGCCGTGTTCAAAAACGAGAACGGCGGCGGTATCGGCTATTTCGTGATCGTGATGGTCTGCGAACTGCTGCTCGGCATCCTCGCCAGCGTCATTGTCATGTGGTTCTCGCGCAAGCGGGAGTTCCGCGCGGATGCGGCGGGCGCCCTGCTCACCACCCCGCAGGCCATGATCGGTGCCCTCGAGGCCCTAAAACGCGCGCAGCAACCGGAAGGCTTGCCGCAGCAGATGGCTGCTTTCGGCATCAATTCGGGTACGCCGACGGGTCTCAAGCGCTTGTTCATGAGCCACCCACCGCTCGATGATCGGATAGACGCCCTCAAGCGTCAGCACGGAGGCATCTGATCTCCTAGTGGTCTAATCTGGCCTCAACACCCGCGCCGCGGACCCCCGAGGTCCGCGGCGCGTGCACATTGGGATCGAGGTTTGGCATCGTAAAACTCCGAGACTGTTGGACACATGACTGAGCAAGCTCTCCCCCTCTGGCGTCGCTGGTTGCACGCCTTCATCAACTGGTTCGATACCGGTCCGCTCAAGGCCCCGTCGGACGGCGCACCGTTAGCCGAAATTCCGGATCGGGTGGAGTGGGCGCGCATCTTGCCCTTCATCGCCGTACACGCCACTTGCTTGGGCGTCATTTGGGTGGGCTGGAGTCAGATTGCTGTCACAGTTGCGGTTATCGCCTATCTCGTGCGGATGTTTGCGATCACTGGTTTCTACCATCGCTATTTCTCGCACCGCTCGTTCAAAACTTCGCGTGTAGGGCAATTCATCTTTGGTCTGCTCGGCGCCTCGGCCGTACAGCGCGGACCGCTGTGGTGGGCGGCCCATCATCGACATCACCACGCGCACTCCGATAAACCGGAGGACGCCCACTCGCCGGTGCAACATGGCTTTCTGCGTTCGCACATGGGCTGGTTCCTTACGGCGCGTGGTTTCCGTCCCGACCTGCGTCGCGTGCGCGACCTCACGCAGTTTCCCGAACTGCGCTGGCTCGACCGCTTCGATATCCTCATTCCAGTGGCGCTCGCGGTCGGTATGTTTGGGCTCGGAGTGCTGCTCGAGCGCGCAGCGCCCGACCTCGGCACGAACGGTGGTCAGATGCTGGTGTGGGGATTTTTCATCTCTACCGTGGCCTGCTACCACGGCACCTACACCATCAATTCGCTCTCGCATGTGTTTGGACGCCAGCGTTATCGCACGGGCGACGCTAGTCGCAACAACTGGCTGCTCGCCCTGATCACGCTCGGCGAGGGCTGGCACAATAACCACCACCACTTTCCGAGCTCAACGCGGCAGGGTTTCTATTGGTGGGAGGTAGATATCACCTACTACCTGCTCAAAGTGATGGCGTGGCTCGGTATCATTTGGGATCTCAAACCGGTACCGATAGCGATTCGCGACCACTCACCGCGGCGCACCGCCTGAGCGATCTCCGGCGAGCGCAACAGTCCCCGCATCCGACGTGAGTCGCATTGCCATCATCGGAACCGGGATTGCTGGACTCACGGCTGCGTGGCATTTGCGTGATCGTCACGAACTGGTGCTGTTTGAGGCCAATAATTATGTCGGCGGTCATACGGCTACTAAAGATGTCGAATATGGTGGCCGTCAGTACGCGATCGACACCGGCTTCATCGTCTTTAACGATTGGACCTATCCAAACTTCATCGCTTTGCTCGAGGCACTCGGTGCGCCCTGGCAGTTCTCGAACATGAGCTTCTCGCTGCGCTGCGAGCGCAGTGGCCTCGAATACAACGGCACCTCGGTCAACTCTTTGTTCGCGCAGCGTCGCAATGCGCTCAACCCGCGCTTCCTACGCATGATTGCTGACATCCTGCGCTTTAATGTTCGGGCAAAAGAACTGCTCACACCGCCGACGATCGCCGGCCATCCTGACCCTGAGGGTCAGCTCACGCTCGGTGACTATCTCGCCGAAGGCGGCTATTCTCGCGCCTTCATTGAGCGCTACATCATCCCCATGGGTCGGGCAATCTGGTCGGCCACCGGTCGTGGCATGCTCGATTTTCCGGTGCGCTTCTTCGTCGATTTCTTTAACAGACACGGATTCTTGAATGTGGATGATCGTCCGACTTGGCGCACGATCACGGGCGGCTCACGCGAATATGCCCGCCGTCTGACAGCCAATTTTGGCGAATGTGTTCGCCTCGCGACGCCGGTGCAGCGGGTGCGTCGCAGCGACGACGGGGTATGGATCAATAGCCGCGCAGGCGGGGAGCGCTTCGATCAGGTTTTTTTCGCCTGCCACAGCGATCAGGCGCTCGCGATACTCGAAGATCCGAGCGACAACGAGCAGCAAATCCTCGGTGCGTTTCCGTATCAGGAAAATGATGTCGTGTTACACACCGATCGCAGCATGCTGCCGCGCGCGCCGCTCGCGCGTGCCGCCTGGAACTACCACTTGCTCGACCCCGACAGCGGCCGTGTCGCCCTCACCTACGACATGAACGTGCTGCAGGCGATCGACGCCGAGGTAACCTTCATGGTCACGCTCAATCGCACGGCCGAGATCGACTCGGCGAAGGTGCTAGGGCGCTATACCTACCATCACCCCGTTTACACGCCTGCGGCAGTCACCGCGCAGGGTCGCCGCCGCGAGATCAGCGGTGTGCGTCGCACCCACTATTGCGGCGCCTACTGGCGCTACGGTTTTCACGAGGATGGGGTCGTAAGCGGACTCTGGGCGCTCGAAGATTTCGCGCGCGCAACCGGCTCAGCGCCGCCCCCCGCCCCACGGCTCGAACCCGTGCGTCGCAGCCTGCACCAAACCACCTGATGATCACGAGCTGCCTCTATCACGGCCATATTCGTCATCGGCGCTTCGGGCCGCGCCGGAACGAGTTTCGTTACCGCATCTTCCTCACTTACCTCGATTTGGTCGAACTGCCGGCGCTATTTCGCAACCGTTGGTTCTGGTCGGTAAGCAAACCGGCGCTTGCCTGGTTTCGTCGAAGCGATTTTTTGGGAGATCCGCGCACACCTCTCGATACCGCCGTACGCGATCGAGTTGAAGACAGCACGGGTCGCCGGCCGACCGGACCCATCCGCCTACTCACCCATTTGCGCCAGTTTGGCTACAACTTCAACCCCGTGAGCTTCTACTACATTTTTGATGCTAAAGATGAACGTCTCGAAACCGTCGTGGCCGAGATCACCAACACGCCCTGGGATGAGCGGCACGCGTACGTACTCGAGGTCGAGAGGGCTGTCCAGGTGGGGGCGCAGGTGTTGCGGTGGCAATTCGAAAAGGCTTTTCACGTCTCACCCTTTCTGCCCATGGACATGTGTTACGACTGGCACTTTTCGCAGCCCGGGGACACACTCAGCGTCCACATGGAAAACTGGAAAGATGGCCGCTCGCAGTTTGACGCGACGCTCACCCTGCATCGCGAACCCTTGACTGCCCGTTCGCTGGGGCGGGCGTTGCTGGCATTTCCATTCATCACCCTCAAAGTATCTGCACTTATTTACTGGCAGGCGCTGGTGCTGTTGCTCAAGCGTGTACCGTTCTTCACTCACCCGGACAAACTCGCAAGTTGACGAGGGGCTATGAGCGAGGGCAGCGCGAAACCATCGATCATCCCCACCACGGCCATGGAAGCCTGGCGCGCGACCGGCATTGGTCGCCCCTCGCCCCTCGCTGCGCTCGGCCGCAGATTGCTGCTCGGTCAGTTCGCGATGCTGCAACACGGCGACTTGGAGATTGTCGAATGGGACGGACAGCGGCATCGCTTCGGCAAGCGCACACCACGCCTCGATCTGGCGGTCACGCTGCACATCGATCATCCCCAGCTCTACGCCGATGCAGCCTTTGGGGGTACGGTCGGCGCCGGCGAGGCTTACATCCGCGGACTATGGCGCTGTGACGACCTGACGGGCCTCGTGCGCCTGTTCGTGGCCAATCGGCAGATGATGAATGGCATGGATAGCGCCTGGACGTTCGTCAGTCGACCACTGCTCAAAATATTCCATTTTCTCAATAGCAACAGTCGCCATGGCAGCGCCCGTAACATCGCAGCCCATTACGACCTCGGCAATGCGCTCTACGACCTCATGCTCGATCCCACCATGGCTTATTCCTGCGGTATTTTCTCTGCCGAGAACTCGACGCTGGAACAAGCTTCGCTCGCTAAGTTCGATGCGGTCTGTCGCAAGCTGCGCCTGCAGCATGGCGATCGCGTAATCGAGATTGGTGCCGGCTGGGGCGGGCTCGCCATCCACGCCGCAGCGCGTTACGGCTGTCACGTCACGACGACCACCATATCGCGTGAGCAGCATGACTACGCCCGCGAGAAAATCGCCCGTGCCGGGCTCAGTGACCGCATCACCTTGCTGCTCGAAGATTACCGGGACCTCAAGGGTCGCTATGACAAGGCATTTTCGATAGAGATGATCGAAGCCGTGGGCGCCGAGTACCTCGATACATACCTCGCCAAGTGCGCCTCGCTGCTCGAGCCGCATGGCGCGATGCTTCTGCAGGCTATCACCATTCAGGACCAGTTTTACGAGCAGGCGCGCAAGTCGGTCGATTACATCCAGCGCTTCATCTTTCCGGGTAGCTTCATTCCGAGCGTCGAGGCTATCAGTCGCTCGCTGACGCGGGTGACCGATCTGAAGATTTTCGGCCTCGAGGATATCGGCCCGCATTACGCCCGCACCTTACGTGAATGGCGGCGTAATTTCTTTGACCAGCTGCCGAAAGTACGCGCACTTGGCTACCCCGAGTCCTTCGTTCGTCTCTGGGAGTTTTATCTCTGCTACTGCGAGGGCGGCTTTGCCGAGCGCCAGCTTGGTGACGTGCAATTGCTGCTCACCAAGCCGGACTGTCGCTTGCCGTCACCGGCGCTCGCGACATGATGCCTGGCGGAGCATTTTCGCCGCTGCAACAACTCATCGCCCGCTTCGGCACTGCGACCATCGTCACCGAGCCGCAGCAGCTCGCGGCGGTGAACGTCGATCATCGTCAACTCTATCGCGGTAAAGCGCTCGCGCTCGCCTTACCGCGTAGCACCGAAGAGGTGTCGAAACTGCTCGCCTTGTGCAACGCGCTGCGTATCGGCGTGGTGCCGCAAGGCGGTAATACCTCGTACTGCGGCGGTACCGCACCCGATGAGAGCGGCCAACAACTCGTGGTCTCCTTGCGGCGTCTGAATACGATCCGCGAGGTGCGGCCGCTTAATAATTCGATGGTAGTCGAAGCCGGCTGCATTCTTACCGATGTGCAGAAAGCGGCAACTGCGGCAGGCCGTTTCTTTCCTTTGAGTCTTGGTGCCGAGGGCAGCTGCCACATCGGCGGCAATCTCTCGACCAATGCCGGCGGCGTCAACGTCGTGCGCTACGGCATGGCGCGCGATCTCGTGCTCGGGCTCGAGGTCGTACTTGCGGACGGGCGCGTGCTCTCGACGCTCAGTGCACTGCGCAAAGACAACACGGGCTACGACTTGCGACATCTCTTCATCGGTGCCGAAGGCACCCTCGGCGTGATCACCGCCGCCAGCCTCAAACTTTTTCCGGCGCCACGGACGATCGCCTGCGGCTTCACCGCTGTGCCCGACCCGGCCGCAGCCGTGGGCCTGCTCACACATCTGCGCGAACGCTGCGGTGATCTCGTCACGTCATTCGAACTCATTCCGGCAGTCGCTGTGGAGCTTGTGCAGCGTCACCTTCCCGGCAGCCGTGCCCCACTGTCCTCGGGCTCACCGTGGTATGTGCTGTGCGAGATCACGAGTGCGGTCGCCGCTGAAGCGCTGGGTGAGCGACTCGAAGATACACTCTGTGCTGCGCTCGAAGCAGGGCTCGTCACCGACGCCGTGATCGCACAAAGTGAACGTGAGCGGCAGGACTTCTGGTTTCTGCGCGAAAATATTCCGGAAGCGCAGCGTCGCGACGGTCCCAGCCTCAAGCACGACGTGTCGCTGCCCATCAATCGGCTAGCCGAGTTCATTAAACGGGCAAGCGACTGGCTCGCGCGCGAAGTCGCCGAAGCCTACATCGTGTGCTACGGACACGTCGGCGATGGTAATCTGCACTTCAATCTTAATCAGTCGCGATCCGGCGCCGCCGACAGCATAGGCCGACTGGCCGCACGCGAGCTCGAGATTCGCCACGCGCTATATGATCTCGTCAAAGAAATGGACGGCAGTTTCAGCGCAGAGCACGGCATCGGCCGACACAAAGTCGAAGAACTCGAGCGCTATGCATCGCCGCTCGAACTCGAGCTGATGCGAACGATCAAACGCGCCTTCGATCCACACGGCATCATGAACCCGGGAAAAGTGCTGCGTGCTCGCTAAGTCGCGACCCCAGCTGTTGCGTGAGATTCTGCCGGTGGTGGACCTCGCGCGCTCGCTGGGTTTGTATCGCCAGCACTTTTCATCCGTCGAGCTACAGCGTATCGAAGTAACGACACGCATGAGCGCACTGGTTTTAACCGGCACCGAGAGCGAGCGAAGCGGCGGCAACAGCGAGGGCAGCGCGATGCAGCTCGAAGTTTGGCATGCGCCTGAACGCCAAACGCCGCTGCGCTCTACGCAGCACGCACCATCGATGCTGCGCGGTCATGTCGGTATTGCCTTGAGCGACATCCGCGCCCTCGTGGACCGGCTCGCTGCTGTGGTCCTTCAGGTGCTGCAGCGACCCGCCGCCTTGCGCCCGGGCGGGCGCCGTCTCGCGATGATTGCAGATCCCGATGGCCAAGATATTGAGTTACTGGAAGTTCCTTGACGATGCCAACACCGAATCAGCCCACTAGCACCCAAAGCGACGCACCCGCCGCACACTGCGTAGGTGGTCTGCACGAGGTCTGCGTCGGCGTTCCCGACCTCGAGCTCGCCGCCGCGGATTTTGCAGCCTACGGTTGCCGCATCGGTGAGCGTGGGGCGCTCGACGCAGCCGCTGCACGCGCGCTTTACGGCGTCGATTCCGCAGTGTGCTCGCTGCGTTTGCTGCATCAGCAGGCCGATCACGGACTCATACGCCTGATGCAATGGGCGCAACCCCTCAATGACGGACTCGGCTTGACTGAGAACCTGCGTTGCGTCGGTTCGCGTTGGGGCGTACGTGTCACCGCGAGCGTGTTCAACATCGTCAACCATGCCGAGCGCGCACTCCAGTCCGGCCAAGCGTTGATGCTCGTAGAACCGCTGCTTGCGGTCATCGGCGAAGTGAGCGGGACGCACGCCGCCACACCGTTTCGTGACCCCATTGTCGGTGTCCGAGAAATGGTGCTACTGCAGCCTTACTACCGTCAGGTTTTCTTTGAACGCTTCGGCTATCAGAGTCCGCTCTATGGACAGATCGACCCGTCCAGCCTGTTACAGACCAGTCAGCACACACACTTTGGTCTGATAATTGCTGACGATGATCCGCAGCTACTCGATTTCTATGACGATGTTTTGGGACTCAAGCGCATGCTCGATGAGTATACACCCTATGAAAACGCGACGGGCTCGCGACGAATCTTTGGTCTCGAGCCCGACGAGGGCTTCCACATGGTCGACTTCGATGACCCGTCCTCGGGCCACGCGCTCGCGGAGCGACGCTCAGGCAAGCTCAAGTGCGTGCGGTTCGCAGCTAACGCGAAGATTGCGTGCCGGCTCAACCGCTCACGCGCTGGCTGTCTCGGCTACAGTCTCTATTGTTGGCGGGTCGACGATCTCGAAGCCATGCATCGCCGCATCGCCACCTCGAAGGCAAGCGAAATCAGCGCGGTACGGTCTGACGAATTCGGTCGTCACAGCTTCACTTTCTTTGCCCCGGACGGTTATCAATGGATGCTGTTACAGGCCTGACATGAAACTTACACTGCTCATTGCTGCTTCGACGGCACTTTTCGCCATGGCCGACGGCACCGCTGCGGAGACTCCCGTGTCCCACCACCACGCGCCTCCGATGACCGGTACAGCGGCTGGCGCTGCCGAGGTCACTATCTACTACCGACTGTATGGAACTCCTCATGTCGAGCAGCCGTTACTCGTGCTGGTGCACGGCTGGTCCTGCGACTCGAGTTATTGGCGCGAGCAAATCGCCGCACTGACGCCGCAGCATGCCGTGCTGACGCTTGATCTTGCAGGCCACGGTGCCTCGAGTGATGGACGCGACGACTATTCGATGCGCAGCTTCGGTGAAGACGTCAAACGCGTCATCGAATCGCTACCGACCACGGCGCCCGTCATTCTCATCGGTCACTCGATGGGCGGCCCGGTGTCGATCGAGGCCGCACGGTTGATGGGATCACGCGTTCGTGCGGTGATCGGTGCTGACACCTTCGCCTCAATCGGTGCCCTGCCCGCACCCGCCGCGGAGACAGCCGCACGCTTTGCTTTCTTTGAGAAAGATTTTTCCGGGACGACCCGGATATTCGTCGAGCGCAGTTTTTTCAGACCCGACGCTAAAGCCGAACCCAAACGTTGGATTATCGAAGACATGGCAGCTGGCAACCCGCGCGTCGGTATTGCCGCCGTGCGCGGCCTCAACACCTGGGAGGGTGCCACGGCGCTGCGCGAGCTCAGCATTCCGGTGATTGCCATCAACTCCGATCTCACGGTCACCGATGAAGGTCGACTGCGCGCCATCAACCCGAACTTCAGATTGCGCGTGGTCAGCGGCACTGGCCACTTTCTGATGATGGAAGAACCAGCGAGGTTCAATGCCGTGCTGCGCGAGGAACTCGCGCGGTTACGCTAAGACACTGCGCCCCACGCTTAATGCGGCGCACTTTCGATCTCGAGGTAACGAATCAGCGCGGCGCGATCGGCAGGATTGGCGATCCCCGCAAACGCCATGGTATTGCCCGGCGCGAGCGCGCTTGGTTTTTCCAACCAGCGATCGAGCGTCGGCTTATCCCACACCAGTTTTGCCGTCTTGAGCGCCGGTGAATATACGAAGTCAGTGTCGGCCCCCGAGCGGCGCCCGATGATCCCGGCGAGATTGGGTCCCACTTTTTCGACGGGACTTGGCTGCAAATCGTGACAGGCACGACACTGAATGTAGAGCAGCCGCCCGCGCTTGAACTCGGCGCTTTGCTCGGCCGCTGCCGGCGACTGCGCCGACGGTTGCCCCTGCACCTGCACCTGCAACTGCGCCTGCGCCGGTACAACACTCAGCGCGAGCAAGACAGCGAGCGATAACGACAATTTGCTACTCAATGACATCTTAGCTGTCCCGCTCATCGTTCAACCCCTGGAAATTCAACCCCATAAAATTTCAACCTGCGCATCTCGCCGCGCAATCATCGCATCAAGACTCACGCCTGCGCACGCGAATCAGACCTTCCTGCGCCGCGCTAGCAACGAGTCGACCATCGCGACTGTAGATGCTGCCGCGCGCAAAGCCGCGCCCTCCGGAGGCACTCGTGCTCTCCAAGTCGTATAGCAACCACTGATCCGCGCGAAATGGCCTATGAAACCACAGCGCATGATCGATGCTCGCTATCACCAGATCACCGATCGCAAAGCTTCCTTGATGAGGGCGGGTCGATACCGCGAGCAGATTGAAGTCCGACATGTAGGCGAGTAGGCAGCGATGCAGTCGATCATCGTCGGCGACCGCCTCGGGAATCCGAAACCACACGCGCTCGAGCGCCGGCCCAGAACGCCGATTCAGATAATCGATGGGCTCGACCGGTCGCAACTCGATCGGTCGCTCGCGTATCAGCATGCGCCGCAACAGCTCGGGTAGCTGTGCCGCCACATTGGGCGTCGGCCGACTCCAATCGGGCAATGTCTCGGGCGCCGGCACCTCGGGCATGGTCGATTGGTGATCGAGCCCCTGCTCGTTACGCTGAAATGACGCTGCACAGGTGAAAATTTGCTCACCGCTCTGCAAAGCGATCACCCGTCTTGACGAAAACGAGTGCCCATCGCGGCTGCGATCGACCTGATAGACGATGGGACGAGTAAAATCGCCACGGCGTAAAAAATACGCGTGTAAAGAATGCACATCGAGACCATCGATGGTGTGGTAGGCCGCCATCAAGGCCTGACCAAGCACTTGTCCACCATAAACCTGTGGACTGCCGATGTCGCGACTCTCGCCGCGAAAAAGATTGACCTCAAGTCGCTCGAGTTCGAACTGCCGCAGCAGATCGACGACACGCACGTTCACGACGCCGTCACCCCCAGACGCTTGTGCATAACCGGGCTCGTGGTCGTGTATTGCAGGAACTGCTTTTTCTGAGGGTATAGCCAGGACTGGATGCCAAACGCGGCCAGCGCTGCTTCGTGAAAGCCCGACAGAATCAACTTTTTCTTGCCCGGGTAGGTGTTGATATCACCGACGGCAAAGATTCCGGGTACGCTGGTCTGGAACTTTTCGGTGTCGACTTTGAGGGCCTTGCGCTCGAGGTCCAATCCCCACTCGGCAACGGGACCGAGCTTCGGATGCAGACCAAAGAATGCGAACACGTGATCAGCGTGCAGATCGTGTATCACACCATCGGCTGCCTTGACGCGAACACCGGTCATAGTCTCCTCTTCGGTGAGCAGGGCCTCGGCAAGACCTTCGATAAAACGTACCTTGCCCTGCGTTTCGAGCTCGCGCACCCGCGCAACCGAGGCCGGTGCCGCGCGAAAATCACTTCGTCGATGCACGAGCGTTACAGCGGGCGCCGTCGCTGCAAACTCGATCACCCAATCGAGCGCCGAATCACCGCCGCCAAAGATCACGAGATATTTGTTGCGATATTCGTCGGCGCCTTTGACTCGGTAGTGCAGCGTCTTACCCTCGAAGGCATCGCAGCCTGGCACCCCGAGCCGACGCGGCTTGAACGAACCCACACCGGCGGCGATGACAATGGCGCCCGTGTCGAAACGCGTCCCGGCCGAAGTGGTCACATCGAAGCGACGCTCGCGCGGGCGTACCTCGAGCACCTCTTCGCCGAGGTGGAACACCGGCTCGAATGGCTTGATCTGCTGCATCAGGCGATCGACCAGTTCTTGGGCGCCGCAGACTGGCAGCGCCGGAATGTCGTAGATGGGTTTGTCGGGATAGAGCTCGGTGCACTGACCGCCCGGGACCTGCAGCGAGTCGAGCACATGGGCCCGCATGCCGAGCAGGCCGAGTTCGAAGACTTGGAACAGTCCGCATGGTCCCGCGCCGACAATGACGACTTCTGTCTGTATGGTCTCGGACACCTGCTCACCCCACCTGCAATATCGGAAAACTGACGAAAAAGAGGTAAATTCTAGCAGAGGCGATCTTCGTCGCCGGAGGAACAAACCGTGATTCAGCTGAACGTCAATGGCCGAGCTGTCGAAGTCGATGCAGACCCGGAAACGCCCCTGCTTTGGGTATTGCGCGACACCATCGGTCTGACCGGCACCAAATACGGTTGTGGCATGGCGCTTTGCGGCGCCTGCACGGTCCATCTCGATGGCCAGCCGGTGCGCTCCTGCGTGACCCCGGTGGCGGCAGTCGGCGCGCAGCGCATCACCACCATCGAAGGGCTCTCGCCCAATCGCAGCCACCCGGTGCAACGCGCCTGGATGGAGATCGACGTACCGCAGTGCGGCTACTGTCAGTCGGGTCAGATCATGTCAGCCGCGGCGCTGCTCGCCAAAACGCCGAAGCCGACCGATGCCGACATCGACTCGGCCATGTCCGGAAATCTTTGTCGCTGCGGTACTTACCAGCGCATCCGCAGCGCTATCCATCGCGCCGCTGAGCTCGCCGGCGACCAGAGCTGACCATGCCCACCAATGCAGATCTCGCGCGGCGTCGTACGGCGGCGATCCCGCGCGGCGTCGGCAACCTGCTGCAGGTCTACGCCGAGCATGCGAGCAATGCCGAGATCTGGGACGTCGAGGGTCGCCGCTACATCGACTTCGCGAGCGGCATTGCCGTACTCAACACCGGACACCTGCACCCGCGGGTACAGGCCGCCGTGGCTGCGCAACTCGCCAAGTTGTCGCACACCTGCTTTCAGGTCACGCCCTACGAAAACTATGTCTTGCTCGCCGAGCGCCTCAACGAAATCATCCCTGGCGCCGGACCCAAGAAAACGATATTTCTGACCACCGGCGCCGAGGCGATCGAAAACGCGGTGAAGATCGCCCGCCATCACACCAAACGTTCGGCGGTGATCGCTTTCGGCGGCGGCTTTCACGGACGTACTCTTGCCTGCATGAGCCTGACCGGTAAAGTGCAGCCGTACAAAGCGGGCTTCGGCACGATGCTGCCCGATATTTTTCATGCACCGTTCCCGATCGAATACCACGGCGTCAGCGTCGCGCAAACACTCGCCACCCTCGACAACCTTTTCAAGGCCGATGTCGATCCACAACGAGTCGCGGCGGTCCTCGTTGAACCCGTGCAAGGCGAAGGCGGCTTTTACATTGCTCCACCCGAGTTCCTGCAGGCCTTGCGCACGCTCTGCGATCGGCACGGCATCGTGTTCATTGTCGATGAAGTACAAACGGGCTTTGCGCGCACCGGACGCATGTTTGCCATCGAGCATTCAGGCGTGGAACCCGACCTCGTTACGCTCGCCAAAAGTCTTGCGGGCGGCTTACCGCTCGCAGCAGTAGTCGGTAAAGCCGAGATCATGGACTCGCCCGCGCCGGGCGGTCTCGGCGGCACTTATGCAGGCTCACCCCTCGGCTGCGCGGCAGGGCTCGCGGTGCTCGAGGTGATCGAGTCGGAGCAGCTCTGCGCGCGCGCCGAGCGCCTTGGCGCTGCGGTGCGTGCACGGCTCGTCGATCTGCAATCGCGCTGGCCCCACATCGGCGAGGTCCGTGGCCTCGGTGCCATGGTGGCGATGGAACTCGTCAAAGATAAACGCCCGGATGCGCCCGATGCCGAACTGACCAAGGCACTAGTGCAAGCGGCGGGCCGGCGCGGCCTCGTGCTGCTGTCCTGCGGCGTACACGCGAATGTGATCCGCTTCTTGATGCCGCTGACGACGCCCGATGCGATTCTCGCCGAGGGCCTCGCCATCCTCGAAGCGGCGCTCGAAGACGTCGCCGGCTGAATCAGGCGCGGCCAACGTTGGTGTCGTTCGGACTGTGGTAGTACTCGCTCTCTTCGGAGAGCTGGCGAATCAGCCGCTGCAGCTCGGCCATGCGGCCCTCGGCCGTGCTTACCGGCATGCAATCGACACAGCGCGGATCGTTGCAGGGCTGGCGTGAATACAGCCAATACTGAATCGCCCCGGCGAGCAGCCCATCGGCGATTTCCCAGAGATCCGCGTCCTTGTCGCGATCAGCGAGCTGATTGCCAAGGTTCACGGTGTCGGTGAAGGCTGCATCGAACCCGTTGGTCGCTTCGGGATATTCCTTTTCCATCGCGAAATTTTAGCCGATCGAACCCCATCCAACGCGCGACCCGCCTCGGCTCCCGCAGAGAGCGGCCAGGCCCGCCGGCAGGGGCCGTGGGGAAAAACAAAACTTTGTTGCGAGAAACTTACTACGATTAACCGATAAAAAAACAGCCGGATAGCAAAATTTAACGAGCTAAGGTAACTACCATAAGAAAATTAAGATTAGCATCGTAATGGTGATGCCCGAAACCGAACAGTACATCGGTACGCGCGCAATCGAATTGCCCGAACCCTCAGCCGACAAGCTCAACGTGCTCCCGCTGCATTCGGGAGTCCTGGAGGCGGCCGACTTTGTCCGTGGCCATTTTCACCAGAAGTTTCGAGCCCGTGAAATCGCCGCCCACTGCGGACTCAGCCGGTTTCAGTTCAGCCGCAGCTTTCACGCGGTATTTGGCATCACCTTCCGCGAGTACTTGCTGCGTTATCGGATCCGCGCCGCTTGCGAACGCCTGCTGGCCGGCGACACGCCCGTGACTACGATTGCCTTTGCCGTGGGCTTTCACGACGGCTCGTACTTTGCCCGCATGTTCCGTCGCTACACCGGGGTCCTACCCTCGCAGTATGCTCGGACGCATGCCGCCCAGCCCCAAGCCTGATCACACTCTACGCCACGCTTGGCGCATCGCCCAAGCCGGATCCCTCGCCCGTCTCAAGCTGATCGAAGAGCCGCTGCCGCCACCCGGAAGCGGTGAGGTGCAGGTGGAGGTCGAAGCTATTGGCATCAATTTCGCCGATGTGTTTGCCTGCCTCGGACTCTACTCCGCCACCCCAAAAGGCAGCTTTGTGCCCGGACTCGAATGCGCCGGACGTAT
>Ga0194132_10006322_pt1 | contig 18453 bp, 27 predicted proteins | sample TA2KigOf80mmetaG_FD_148612 | JGI IMG/M metagenome (GOLD analysis project Ga0194132, IMG submission 148612) | Freshwater microbial communities from Lake Tanganyika, Tanzania - TA2015054 Kigoma Offshore 80m | ecosystem: Environmental > Aquatic > Freshwater > Lake | place: Tanzania: Lake...
TTCACGCCACCGCGATGGTGGTAACGGTTCCCGCCGAGCCGCGGTATTTCAGCGCACCGGCTTCGACGTACAGTTGGCCCATGCCTGCGGGGGAAGTGGCCGGAGCGGTGGCGTTGGCCATCCCGAGAACCTTTTCAGCAGAAGTGCCGAAAGAAGTCACGCCGAGGCCGAGGTTGCCAGCACTACTTATTCTTAATCTTTCCGCATTATTAGCGCGGAAATATAAAGCATCACTGCTTGTTTCATAAACCATGCCGCCATTGTTGCTACCGTTATCGCTAAAAAATATCCCTCCATCGCCGGAGGTTCCTGTATAAATAGAAAGATAATTTGCTGCGTTATTGTCAAGAAATAATGACGTGCGGGAGTTTCCTTCTGTTTGACCAGTAGACCCGTCAATGCCAACAATTGTCACCCTGCGCTGCGGCGAACTCGTCCCGAGGCCTACGTTCCCTGCCGCCGTTAGCGACATGACATCCGTAGAGTTAGTTTTAATCGTAAACGGGTGGTTGGAGTAAGTGCCAATGATACCTGTACCAGTATCGCTTAACAGACGCACATCAGCCTGCCCAGACATCTGAACACGCATCTGGGTCGTAGAGGCTCCTGCCACATCTAACTTAACAGCCGGACTCGCCGTCCCGATGCCGACGTTTCCCCCACTCTGAATCGTGATTCGTGTCGCGAACGTATTCGCGTCCACCGTTTTGAAAACAAGATTTGATGCCGTGTTTGCAGCGTCAGCCCAAGACTGTGCGCCTTCTGCAAAAATCTGGGCGGCGGCTAGTTTGGTCGTGCCGTCGCCTCGGAAAGAATAAAACGTAACACCGCTCCCATAGCCGCCTGCTTGAGAGTTGGTGACCCCAAAACCAGACCCTTGAGTGGTACTTGCAACAGAGGCATCTAATCTTTGTGACGGACTGCTCGTTCCGATGCCAATCCGATCCGTTGACGCATCCGCAAAAAACAAGTTTGCGTCGGTGTCGCCTTCTATGCGGGTGTCGGCATCTGCTCCCGGCTCGTTGATGACTACGCCGCCGTTGAGGGTTGAGCCAGAGGAGACGGTGAGGGAGGTGGCGGTAAGATTTGTAATGTTGGCTGAAGCAATGCTGAGATTGCTGATGACAAGGCTCGTCAGCGTAAGGTTTGTAATCGTCGCAGAAGTCGCTGACAGGTGAGTAATGGTTGCGGAGTTAGAGGCAAAATCAGCGATATAGTTAAGGCCATTCACCACATCCGTGCCGTTACTCGTCAGCACCATCTTCTTACCTTGTGGTACTGATACGCCCGTTTGACCGGACACCTTCACCGTCACCGCTCCGGTGCTGTTGTTGAAGATGAAGTAAAGTTTCTTGTTGGACGGAACGATTAGATTCGTACTAGCCCCACCTGTACCCGTCAGTTCGATGTACATGTTACGAGCGACACCCGTGGCACCGTTTGGAATGGTGATCGTGGTATCCGTTCCCGTGGAAACGGCTTGGGTGACGTAACCTGAAATCGCCTGTTCGATCAGGGTTCCAAGGTTGGTATTAGTGGTATTGCCCCATGTACCGGCTTGGTCGCCCGTACCGATGAGTTCAATTGCCAGATTAGTGCTATATGTACTTGCCACGTTTAAACTCCTAATTCACCGTAGGGATATTAGTCCAAGTTGTGGTTTGCGAGTCATCCACGGTGGACCATCCCGGTGTCTGATCATCGTTTAAATTCTGCCAGTTTGGGGTCTGATCGTCATCTACAGGGTTCCAGAGGTAAGCCCCGGCTATGACATCTGAGGCGGTAACCAACTCGGTAACCTTAGAATCAAACGTCATCCCTGATGCAATATTGACCACGGTTGCGGTCACGATCTCGTTGATCATGACCTTGAAGTTCATCAGGGCAGTATCTACGTCCGCCGCTGAGGCACTTTCCGACACTTTGCCGCCTATTGAGAAAATAGACTGGACGTTGTCTTGGGCGACGGCAGACTCATTTGTGTTCACTGGGAACACAAAAACCGAAGCAGATGCGTCTTGCCCGATGACCGACTCTAGAATCTCAGATTTGAAATTAAGCCCTGAAATGCTTGCGTCCGTCCCAGTGACGGACTCATTGACCATACTTTTGTAGTTTGGAACAGACAGTACGGCTTTGTAGTTTGTAACAGACAGTACGGCATCAGATATCGTAGCCGCCTCAGTAACAAAAACACCGCCGAGATTGACGTTACCAAGGGTGACATCAGTCCCAACAACAGTCTCTGAGACACTAGAACCAAGACTGTAGATGGAACCGACAACATCTTGAGCGGAAACGACTTCAGAGACCGGCGCATTGAATTGCGTACCGGCTCCAGTATTGGCATCACTAGCAGTCGAAGTGTCGTCTGAGGCGCGGTTGTAAACCGACATCCCCCATCCTGCTTGACCCCATGTGCCTGATCCGTATCCGCCTTCAGACATCAAACCTTCTCAAGTTGATCCTCAATAAACCAGCGTTCCTGATTGTGACCGTCTTGATCTTTCCAAGGCAGGAGGTACCAGACGTTGCCGTCTTCATCCATCCTCAATGCCTTGACTGACCCCTCAGGAACAGTGACCTTGACCTTTACCGATTCGCCTTTTTTGAAAGTTGTTGACATGTTTAAACTCCTTATGCCGCATCAAGGCTAAAGGTGTAGGTGACAAAGAGAACATCGCCGTTTTGCACGACACGATCACCGGGGGCTGCGAAGTCAGACGCAGAGAACAAAGTCCCGGATGTGCCACCCGGCAGATCACCGCTCGTCAAGAACGCTCCGCCAACATTGGCTGAGGCGTTGATCAAGAACTGCGCCGGGGAAGCAGAGTTTGCAATGACAGAGGGATCAGCCGTGGTGGCTGCACCAAAAGTCGCAGCAGGACGGGTCGCGTTGCTGTACGCCGTCACTTCTGTCCAACCAGCGTGACTTGACATAGTGTCGGTGGACGAGGGGTTATTGCTTGCAGCAGACCCGTAGATACCGATATACCATGCCGCTGTGTAGCCTGAGCCTTTGAAGTATCTAGTGTTCATATCGGCAAGACCGATATTGACAACAAGATTGTGCGACTTCTTTTCCCATTTCAGGTTGCCATCTTTTGTATGGCAACGAACAGTAAAAATACCACCGCCTTTGAGACGTTCACTGGTGCCGTTTCCTTTGTGGACATTTGCACCAACGGTCTCAGCGGACTTTGCTTTGGTAAGCATTGTTGATTCTCCTAATTTAACCTTAATAAAGCAGACGTTGATGTATTAGCAGGCATCTGCACCGTGAACGAATTAGTAGCCGTTTTGTTGTTGCCGAAACTCAAAACCGCGATGGACTTGTTGGCCTTACTAAAGTTATAGATCAACGCACCTGCCGAAGTAAAACTCGCAGGACTCCACGCAGCATTATTAAAATTTACATATGCAACACTGCCAGACTTGTTGATCGTGACCCCAGTGAGGGTGACTCCCCCTGCGGTATAACCTCCTCCCACCACTTCGCCAGTAGTTGTATAAATCAACGTGTCTTCACTCAAGTCTGCTGTGGAATAGTACAAAGCCAGTTTGAGCGTATCGGTCAAAAGGTCGTGTTCCCCTTTTAGGATTTGCTCTTTGAAACTGGTCGTTAGAGTCTGATAGATCATGTGACCGGAACTCTAGCAAGACCAGATCGGAAGGCATCGCGACGATCCTTACCTTCGCCAAGGAGTTTGAGGAGACCTAACGATTCCTGATACTTCTGCTCGTAGTAAGTAATCATATCCTGTTCACCCTTCATATAGAGGTATGCCTCTCTCAAGGTGCCGTACAGGAGAACGGTTTCGAAGTTATCACCAAGCCAAGAAGTACTCGCAGTTACAATAGTCTCTGGGTAGTAGTAGTAGTGCAGTTCGACCTGATAGTTACTATCGGGGGTCGGACCCAAAATCAGGGTGTTCTTGTCAAAGATCGCGTAGTACTTCGGAACCCCAGTATCGTCCGGGTCCGGGTAGCACTCACGAATGAAGTTGACATCTTTGTCCAGCAAGAACGTCTGTGCATTGGTTGCTGGAGTGATGACCGCCAGAGAGAAGTTCGCCAACCAGTCCGCAGGAAGGGTTAGGTACTTGTTGCTAGGGGTCAATGTTCCAATCTGGTTCTTTCGGATCGCCGGGATGAAGACTGCGTTGTAAATACGCTCTTCAGCCAACTGAACGAAAACAGGAATGTTTGCAACGAACGAGGTTTCCTCGTTCTGCGTATATTGTTCAACCAGACTAACCAGTTGAGTGTAATTCATGTGACTGCCACCGTCACAGTTCCCACGGATGTGACTGAGATCAAGTCATTCGGGGTGAGATCTGTATCGTATCCTTCTGCACCTCCGACCGGGTTCCAGCCAAACTGGAACATCCGACTACCCCCTGCGCCTTGGTTACCCGGCGCAAAGAAAGTGTTGTCAGGTCGCGCATTACGAAGGGCTTGTGGGTCATCCATGGGTACCCGTCCCAACTGCAACTGGGGGTGATCCACATCCATGCACTCAAAACAGACCCTGATGCCGATGGGCAACAGGTTTTCGTACTGCTGGTTTAAATCATGCAAGTCATAACGCTGACCGCAACGATCACAGAACCCAAAGGCATTCTTGCCTGATGAAAACGGTTTTCCCATCAGACGTTCCTGCCGATATAACCATTCATGGGAACAAAACGCACAGAAGCCTTTTCACGGTCTTCTCCAGCCGCCAAGTCCCACTGAATCTCATATTCCTGCTTGAGGAACGAAAGCCTATCAGCAGCCTCTGGTTTCTTCATCGCAACGTAATAGGCAAGACCTGCAACAAGACAAGGCAGAAACCGTGCCGGGATATCGATGGTATTGGCACCACCGCTGCCAACATCCTGAATGCGGCGCATCTTCCAATACACAAGGGTGTATGTCTGGGTGTTGTCCGGGACAGGCCACAGATACACCACCGGGGCGGCTCTCTGTCGATCCACATAGATCTGTAGCGGCATACCCTGTGTGAGTTTGTTGCTCAACTGAGCGTAATCCGATACAGAAATGCGCGACAGCGTGTAGTCCGTTTGACTAGATTGGTTGCCTGCGTCTGTTCGCAATTGATGCTCTAAGAGATCAATCGTGTCAGCAGGCATCGTGTACTCTGTCGTACCAGCGGTTAAAACTTGAGAGCCTTGCTCGATAGTCCAGAGATTGATGCCCCGATTCGCCCATTCAAGCGACATGAAGTTCATGGAGCGACGGGCAGTCTGAAGGTCATAACCAGTACGCAACTCCAAACCTGCCCGTTCGAAAGCCTCCTCTACGAGTTCTCGAAACTCCGGATTGAAAATTGATGTACCGCTAGTTGACATTAGATCATTCGACCCTTGGTCTTACCTTTAATCGCACAGCCGTCACGACCACCGCCGGTCATGCCGCCGTTGCCATAAGACATCCCACCTCGCATCATTTTCCCTTTGCCATCAGCAGCAAAGAACGGCACTTCTTTACCGTCCTTTTTAACCATTCTCAGGCTACCGCCTTCCTCGTAACCCATCATCCCGCCACCTCTTGCGGTGCGTTTTTTCTTCATGTTTTCCATATCAGGATTTTTTCCTTTCTTACCTACACCAATAGCAATGACCATCATTGGTCCACCTTTATGTTTCATGTTCGTGTCCTCCCACGAATAGCACAACCATCAATAGAACCACCCATACCCTTTTTGATCTTGCTTGCCTCTGACAGAGCAATAGCAATTGCTTGCTTGGGTTTCTTTACTACTGGACCTTTCTTGCCAGAGTGAAGTTCACCCTTCTTAAACTCGCGCATCACCGTGCCAACCTTCTTTCTTTGACCCGGTTTTGTAATCTGCTGTTCCATGTTCGCTCTTGAGATCGCCACGTTATTTGCCTCTTTGTCTAAACGGTCTTACTTTTTTCGCGATGCTTTTGGGCTGCGAGACAAATTGCTTACCTTGCGCTTTACCTCGACGTTTCGCAGCCGTTGTACGAGCGTATTCTTGAGAACTGAGACTTTTGATCGCAGCCTCTGGTAAATATCTTTCACCTGTATCAGAAGAGCGTTTTCCACTTTTTGTCCTCCATTTTTGATCTCCCCATGCTTTCAGTGATCGTTGAGGTTCACGCATGACCTACATCCTGTTTAATAAAACGTCTTTGACTAATTTAGTGCCATACAAGCAGCATCTAGTTCTAGGTACGTTTGATCTGGATTCTCTTGAACACAAAGAACTACTTTATGATCTCCGAAGTTATCCACTTCGCGATGCACGGTCTCCCAGAGATTCTGACTTTCCACCACTTTGACTTGACCTTGACTCCAAGCCTTTTTGGCAAAAGGACACTCAGCCAAGCCGGTCTCCGTATTCGGCTCAGATAGTTTGTACACCCAATCTTTTATCCAATCAGTCACTTGATTGGACCTCCGTACAACCATGCTCTACAGGTACGATCTGCGGCGCATTTGAAAGCAAAAAGTTGGCAGTATCCAAGATCTGCAGACTCTAGGGTTCTAGAGCGATTCTCTGCCATGTCCTCTGCAGATTCGTAATCGTCATCCAAACCAAGGTGATTTTGAATACAGGCTAACATTTTAGGAGTTTGAATGAAGGCAGCACAGTTTCCACATCGGGAAGTCTTGGCTTCAGAAATAGAAATGCCCCATAAATCCGCAATGCCTTTCCAAAATTTTGGATTTGATTCACCGGGATTCATGGGACCATATCCGCGCTCTTTGATGGCAATGTTTCTATTCTTGATATTTAAGGAAATATCAACGGTTGCAACAGGACATACATCACCATCCTTGTAATCTCTTACAAGAGCCTGACCTACCGCTTTGTTGCCACGAGCCATACAAAGGCACTTTAAGAATTACTTCTTACCTTTCTTTATGGGTTTCCCACGAGCCATCTTGCTCATGCCACCACGACCCATTTTCATAGTGTCTCCACCACGACCCATCTTTTTCTCTGTCTTGCCTTTCATTAAGATCTCCTATGATTTGTAACCACCGCCCTTCTCCTTGTATCTTTTTGCAAGGAGTTGAGCCTTTCTTGCAGACCACTGACCCGCCGCCGTGCCTTGGACTGCAGAACTTTTAATCTGGTTGAATAGACGTTTACGCATTTCAGGTTTTGTGTAATTCCCTGAGGCGTTTACTTTGCTTTTGGATTTAGGCACGGCGCTCTCCAGAAATAACATTGGTCACGATCCGGTCGATCTTTTGTTCCAGTCGGTCCAGACGATCCATTAGGGCTTGATTATCCGCACGAACTTCAGCGCGGGTAACGTGGTCTCTTGCCACCTCTTCGCGGGTCTTGTTAAGAAGAATGCCAAGACGCTGTAGTTCAGCGAACTTGTCCTTCACAACCCACCCCAAGATGGCGACGATGAGCGTCAGCACCATGTTCCAAATCATCATTTCCATGGTTTAACAGTTCCATGCTCTGAGTGATTTGTTGATGCGACTGTTCGGATCGTTAGCCGTTTTTGCGCTGGTGAGTTTCTTTTTCATGCCTTTCATCCGGGCGCAAAAAGAATCTCTTCGGGGACCGCCCTCAGGTTGAGGACGCTTCAAACCCGGCTTGCCGGGATTAGCGCGGTTGTAAGAAGCCCTGCCTTTGGCGTTCAAGCCGCCAGCAGGGTTTTTACCTTCTTTCCTTTGCCATGCTGGGGTTTTCGCCATGTTTCACCCGCAGAGAATTGTGACCTTGGACACCTGATCCAGCGTCAACACCGCGAAGTCTTGATTACCACTCTTCGTGGTCAAGATTCCCTCAGGAGGAATCATTGAGTCATTCGCAGTGCTATCGGCTGGAGTGAAGATTTTAAGCAGCGTGGTGTTATTGGGCTTTGCCGTGAAGACAATGCTGCCTTCCACAGACGAAGCAATATAGAACACGCCTTTGATGCGGGTGCGCGGGAACGCCAAGTCTCCGCCGTAGCCGATCTTGATGCCGCCCGTGGAGGCTGCACTGATGCTGATGCTGTTAACGCGGGTGTAGAAGTTGGTCGAATAGACCACGGTCGCGCTGGGGCCAGTGACCGTTTCTGTCACTACACCATCGTAGCCCGTAGCACCCACCTTTACGCCAGTGATGGTGAAGGTCTTTCCGGCATCCGCCCCATCAGAAGTGATGGAGACTTTGTAACCTGTGCCGTATTGACCAACATCGTTGGCAAGAAGGGCGATGTTTCCGGAAGCCGCGATGGTCGCAGATGCGCGGAAATAGTCATCGTCGCTGGTCGGATTAACCGCCCAGATATCATACTGTGCCATAGAGAATCCTCCGTTTTAGGATTAAACGGTGACGCTCTTGTACAGGGCAATATAAGCAGTCGTAGCGCCAACCAGAACCTGAATGTAGCCCTGCTGGGCCGACACTGCGCCCGAAGCCGCATTGATCACTACGCCAATCTTGGTGCTGCCAACCGTCAGGGAGGTGCAAAGAAGGTTGGTGATCGTGCCGGAAGAGGCGGTCAGAACGGTGCCTGACACGCTCCCAACGAATCCATTAGTCGAAACTATTGGACCGGAAAATTTTGTCTGAGCCATGTTTAAACCTCGTATGCGAGTCGCCTGCCAGTCTGCATACCGTCAGCCGGGTCTGTCTGGCAGGCTCAATTATCCCGGTAAGTCGATTAAACATCACAAATACACAGAAAGAAAGGGGGACTTTCGCCCCCCCTTGCTTTGCCTTGTGGGCTATCAGGTCGAACCCGGTGACCCATAAACTCCAAGCGGGTCAGAGACACCGAAGGAGTAACGCTCACGAGCCTTGTACCGCACGTTTCCGGTATCGAAATCCCCATCCATGGAAGTCGAGAGCGGGGTACGCACAAAGTGCTTCATACCGTTCGGGACATCCGTGATGAGGAAGAAGGCATTCGTGTCAGTCAGGAAGTGATTGACCGAATAACCCTCCGGAATCGCGCCCATATTTCGGATCGCGTTGATGTCGTTGTCAGCGGTTGCCGTGCGGAGAGTGGTCTCCATCAGGCGCTCTGCCACGAACATCAGGTTTGAGGGAACAACGAGACGACGAGGACGAGCGGCAATCAGAAGCCCACGCTCATCCACATAGTTCGCAATCGCGATGATTGCGTCTTCCAACGAGGTTTCGTTGAGGTCTGCGCCGACCGCCGGACGATTGGCATTGGTGCCACCGTTGACGAGCGGGTGAGCCGTGTTGAACAGCGTGACACCGTCTCCCGATTGGAAGGTGGTGAAGCCGTTGTTCAAAAGGGCCGCAGCCTTAACCTGCTTCGTATTTGCCATACCACGGGCAAGTGCTTTGGTATAACGAGCAGAGAGTTGGTCATAGAGGTTGTCCTCCATGGCTTCCTCAGTGATCGAAAAGCCCATAGCAATCGTTTCGTGGTTGTAACGAGCAGTCCAAGCCTCCTGCGCGTTGTCGTAGGCAATGGCTTGACCTTCCTGTTTGACAGGGGCTGTGCCAAAACCAGACAACTTGACTTCCTCTTCGAAAGCCTTTTCAGAGTTCTCGGTCTCATAAATGAGCGTATGCTCGTCTTCGTACTTCTGGTACTCCAAGCCAAAAAGGGCATTAAGCCCCGGCAGGAGTTCCTTCAGCATTTGTGCGCGTGAAATAGCCATTTCTTAGAACTCCTAATTAAGCGGTTACGCTACTGTAATAGCCGTGGGTCAGAACATTAAGTTTGACCAACAACTCACGGTAGATCGTGAAGATGATCGTTGACGATGCCGGAATAGCCGTGACCGAACCCGGCACATCAATGGCCGCGTTGATCGTGACCGAAGTAGCACCCGCAGCGGCAGCAGCCGTTACGAACGAACCCGTCTCAATCACCTGACCATTGCTGGCGTAGTACGCCACGCTAGTTCCCACAGGAATCGCCGCCGGAAGACCCGAACCCGTAAGGGTGATGGTCGTGCTGGAGGACGAACCCGTAGCCGTATACGCAAGAGCCGTCTCCGGGACCACCCCGACACAACGCAACGGCAGAATCGAAGTCACAGGGGTCGCCGTTGGCGCGAGAATCGCGTTTTTGGAGTTGCCTGTGCTAGTGCTGCCAGTGTTGTCGATGCAGGAGAGGTTGGTTCCGACCATCGCGTAAGCGCCAGAAGCCATCACCGTCGTTGCCGAGCAGACCGCCGCCTTGAAGACAGCATCCGGATCGTCAACCACATAGGCCACCGCGTCACCAGCCAAAGTCGAAGCAGGAAAGTATTGGCTGAAACGCTTCGTCTTCGTGACCGGATCAGTATAGGAGCAACCAAAGAAAACACCCGTGATGGCATTCGATGCCGTGGTGGCACCGATTGTTGCACGAGTCACTGAACCTCTAACAACTTTGACGAAATCACCGTAGAAGATGTCCGTTGCAAAGCCGTATTGGATTGGGTACATGCGAGTAGAACCCGCATACACCTGACCGCCGATGAGGTTAATCGGCAGGAACCCATAGGGTACCGTAACGTCAGTTCCTGAAGCCATTTAAGTTACCTCTAAAAGTGGAAAGAAAAGGAATTATCCTCGCCCAAAACTAGTGCGCGTTGAACGCTCCGGGTTAAGGAGCGGCATACGCGGATCGTTTTCCCGTAAATAACTACGGTCCACACCTTCAATCTGGCGGTCAGAAAGTTCTTGGTAATACTTTTGGCGTTGCATCATCTTCTCAAGAGGGGCTTTGCATAAGAGCAAACCACCGACTTCGACGTTGCCTTTGAACTGAGAATTTATGTCAGACCTGATCTTCAACTCAGGATGATCTTCTGCCTTAACAGGTTCCCAGCCCTCACGCATTTGACGAGAGACGTTGGTGTTATCCGAACGTCCCAAAGAAGAAGTGCGAATCCAACGGAATACCCAACCATCTAATGGTTCCGGGATTGGAAGTGCGGATTGCGGCAACCAAGAGTCGCTGGGACGCGATTCGGCTGCACGGTCAATACGAATTTTGCGCTCATCAGCCATTTGAACTCTCCTTGATGAGTTGTTTGGCGTACTGCTCGGGGGTGATGCCAAGTCTCTTAGCGAGAGAAACTTGTGAAGCAGTCAACTGGATTTTGCGTGGTTTGGCTCCGTTGTTACGATTTGCAGAAGCGACCACGGTTGCTGGGGTGCGTTGAGTTGGCAAAGGGACCGATTGGGTTTCCTCGTCCTTCTCAAAGTATTCAGGGAAACGCTGTTTCATGGCAGCGTCGATCTTCTGATAGTACTCATCGGTGTCAGATTCAACGCCCTCTTCACGGATGAGTGTCTCATGAATGCCGTAAGCCAAAGCAGTCATGGAGCGGTTACCTTGAGGTCCGAACCATGGATTGTTTTTGGTCCACTCCAAAGCCTTTTTACTAGGCTGTGGAGCCTGCGGCTGGACATAGTTCTGCGGAGCAAGTTGAGGTGCAGCCTGCGTTGCTTGCTGAGGGCGACGAGACTGAAGCACTCGTTCGTGCTTTTCGGCTTCACGGAACTCTGTCTGAGCGTTTAAGAGTTTTTCTTGGGCATTGATGATTTGTTCTGGATCACCGGCCTCATAAGCAGTTTTGTAAAGAGACTTTGCTTGATCCACGGCTAACGATGCACGGGCTTTGATCTGGGAGACTAAGGCTCCCTCCCCGCGTTGGATCAAGGATTCGTATTGTTGATTTTTGGCAACAACTTGTTGTGCGAATCGGATTGCCTCTTCACGCATCTTTTCAGCGGCTTCCCGCTGACGATTGGCTTCATGATGTTCGAATTTGACTTTGGCGATGCGTTTGCGAACTTTTTCGCCATAACTCATCAACTCATCATCATCTTCGGATTTAGCAGGTTTCTTTGGAGAATCATCAATGATCTCTAATTCAAATTGCTCTGCAGGACTTTCCTGTGCTTTGACAGGCTCCTTGTCAGGGATTTGCAGCGGGGTGGTTACCCCGAAGAATTTATCTTCACGAGACAATTCAGAGGCTTCTGCGCTCATACTTTTTCCACTCCACGCGGGTCTTCGACAACGGCTTCGACACTATCGTCATTGATAAGTCGAAACTCTTTACCATGAATCTTAAAACGAGTTCCGGAATAGGAACGCATCATGATCCAGTCTCCCTTTTTACAAAAGGGACCAGAGGGAAAACGGTAAGTGGATTTATAGGCATCAGGTCCAATCGCAAGAACAAAGCCCACGATGCTGCCAACTTCTTCGGCTTCCAATGTTGCAGAAGCCTTGAGGATGCCACCTTCTGTTTTCTCTTCTGGATCGGGGAGAGCGATGAGCAGTTTGTACCCGGTAGGTCTGGGTAACTGACTGGCGACTTTTGAGTCGTTCTCTGACATATCTTCCTGCACCTGTCGGTGTTTGCACCTTGTTGAAGGGTGTTTGCGCCCCATCGGGGCGGTTGCACTGTTTACACAGTGTGTTTGTTAAGCCGTTTAATCATCATCAATTTGTTTTGTGAGGTCAAGCAGTTCCCGTTCTGCACGGGCCAACCCCTCTATGACACCACAACACCTCTTGTACTCAGGGAAGTCCTGACAGCCGCCGCCTGCGATATGGTCAGCCATGTCGTTCATCTGCTGACGCAGGGACTTTCTAAGGTATTCGCCTAGATTATTGCTGGCTATCGTCATTGTTATTCTGCTTACGCTGCTGGGAATTCAGAAGATTTCGAGCGATTTCGACCCCCAGTTTTGCCCCGGAGACCTTGTCTTTGGAGGCAATCTCCTTGGTACGCAGTTCGTTGTCGGTGTTGGTGGTGGCGATTTGGACCCCCAACCGAGCGCCTTCGATGCGTTCTTGGGCCTTGATGCGGTCCTTTTCGGTCTGCATCCGCATCTGCGCTTTTTGCATGTCCGCTTGGACTTTTGCCATGTCTGCTGCGGCTTTTTGCTGGATTTCCTGAGCGCGAAGTTGCAGTTTCTGCATTTCCATTTGAAGCACCGGGTCTTGAGATTGTTGCTGTTGTTCCTGCATCTGGGCTTCTTGTTGGGCTTTGCCCAGCACCTGTGCGGCTGCAGGGGCGACCAGTTCCGAAATACGGTATTCGATGTCCTCCGGGAGGGGTTCCCCCGGAGGAGGTAGTTTCATGCCCAACTGCTTTTCGATCTGTTGACGGTAAGCGAACGCCAGATGTTCCGACACATGGGCGGTGAGCGCGGCTTGCAGGGCTTGGGCGGCTTGAGGAGCCTGTTGGAGCATCCCCTGCAAACGGGGGTCTTGTCCGAAAGAGACATGCGTTTGGATGTGGGCTTCGTGGTCTTGGTAGAGAAAAGCCTTGATGGGCTTCATCTGTAGGGCGTTCATGTTCTCTGTGACGGGGTCCGTGGGCGGGATGTCCGTTTTGTCCGGGAGAACTTCCTGAGCATCCGCGATGCCCAGTGCATCGATCATCTGACGATGCAAGATCGGCAGATCGTATAACTGGGGGGCTTGGGATGCTAACTGGAGTGCGGCTTGGTATTTCATGATCCGCTGGGCCATGGTGCCAGCGTTGGGATCAGACACCGGAATGATATCGATGCGGTCATCGAAATCTTCCTTGGTCAGTTCTTTACCCGGAATATCATAGGGATACTCGCTCGGGCCGTAGTCGTAGACCAACTGAGAAAGAAGTTTCAGTTCTTTCTTCATGGAGGCGTGTAAACGGGCTTGCACCGCTGACATGACCTTCATGGACCGTTCGATGATGGCAAGCGTGGTTCCGACCGGAGCCTCGGCGTTCATGTCGGCAATCTTCATGTCGGCTTGGGAAGCAAACCGTCTGCCTTCATCCACGATGTTTCCTAGCAACTGATACAAGGTACCGGAGGGTTCCTTGTAGGGCAGGAACGTAATGTTCTCGCGTAGGGTTCCAGAGGGGATGTCCACATCCCGGAACTCACCGGGCATGATGGGGGTATCGTCGCCCTTGATCCGCAGTCCGCGAGTTTTCAATCCGCCGGGAAGATTGGAAAGGGTTCCCGCGTCCACCAACTGTCTCAAGATGGACGTTGAAGATTTAGCCAATCCACCGACAAGGTGAACGAGTCCGAATCCATAAAACCCCAATCCGGGGATATAGGTGTATTGGACGAAATGCTGACGGCGCTTCTTGAGCAGATCATCTTCGTACCAATTGCGTCGAATGGCGAGAATGTTGCGTGAAGATTTATCAAGGGTAATCACATACGGCAAGGCGATGCCGGTGGGATTGCCCTCTGCATCGGTGTCTTCGAAACCCGGCAGGTCGTAATCCACGACCATTTCCAAAAGGGTGTAGCGCGAATCAAGGTCCATGCCCTTTGATTCACCGTTCAATTTGTCGTAAGACTTTTGAATGTCTGTGATATCGGGCGACGGAGGAGGCAGTTCGATGTCGGCGTAAAAGCCTGAAACCTGCAACTTTCTTATTTCGTTGTAGGTTTTCTTCATCACATGGGTGGCACGTTCGCAGGTGATTAAATCACTTGCTCCGTAAGAAACCACGAAATCCTCTGCTGGAACGAAGAGCGAGGCTGGTCTACCCAAAGACGGATCGTAATAAACCTTTCTGAATGCCGCACCACACAACGCCAAAGAGAACAATAACTTTTCAGTCTCTGAGCGGTATTCGCTCATTTTCTCAGTCAAAAGATAGTTTAAATATTCTTGTACCCGCTGGGCTTGTTGGGTTCTTTCGGTGGTGGTTTCACCTAAGATCTTGGTTTGAACAGGACCACGAGCCGGGAATATTTCTTGAATAGATTGGGCTTGGAAACGAACTATCGCTTCGGAGAGCATGGGATGGAAAACTCCACAAGCCCCTTCCCATGGTTGGGTTCGATCTTCAATCTTCAGACCTAGAAGATCCAATCCTTTGATGTAGGTGGTTTCCCATTCTTTGCGGGAATCTTTGTCGGCTTCAAAGAGGGTGGAGAGTTCCGACCCGATATTCATCAAGGTCGAATCATCAATAAATTCTGCGAGGTTGTCGTGGTGATTGGAGGCAGGGAGGGGTTCCGGGGCGAAATTGATCTCCATTCCGCCGTCCGGCAACTCCACCACCACTGACTCTTCTGACGGTAAAGATACATCCATGGTTTGCCCTCTAAAATTTGAGGGCATCAAAGCGCGATCCACCGCCATGAGTTTCTCCGTTATACGTCAGTAAAATGACCGCCCTTGAAAGCAGCGCCCATACCACGGGCGGTGCCTCGGGTGCCTAGAGTTCGACCACCCTCGTACAGGCTCTTCTTACGCATGGCACCGCCGACCATCACAGGTTTGCCTATGCCACTCATCTTGCCCTTGAGTTTGTCTTTGGGCTGGGCCTTGCTCTTGGGAGCCTCAGCCATCTCTGACTTCTTCGTTCTGCCCTTCATCGTTTAAACTCCTAGTAGTAGGCCACTTTCCGTTTATAGACCGGTTGGTCTTTGTAATCGGATTCCAACGACACGAACCCGCCCCGTCGATAACGGAGCAGTGCTTGTGTGCCGGAGTCTACATAATCATCATGCTCTCCAGCGGGAAAAGACGCAAACTCCTCCATGACTTCTTCGGCAAAACGATTATTGGGTCGCCAGATCTTGCCGTTGGAGAAAAGGTCTGCGATGGCGTTCACACGGGCAACTTTATCGTTCCCACGGGAGGGGGTGTATTCGGCAACCGGAATGCCCATGGAGCGAAGTTCGAAGATCAATGGAGTACCTGCCGCCTTAGCCTCTACGATCAGGGAGTCCGGTTTCCAGTAGTTGTAGAGTTCATAGGCTCTTTTCTTCAGAGTGGGGAACTCCATCTTTTCCCGGTGAGCATCCATGAGAATGACGTTGGGCTGCAAGATTCCAGAACCATCGGGGTGAAAAAACACCCCCCAAGTGGTGCAGGCGGAGTAGTCCGAACGCTCTTTTTTGAGAAAAGCGGTGTCCCATGACTGGATCAGGAACTGACATTTCGGGGGTTTCTCTTGTTCCCAGACCTTCCACCACTCGCGTTTAATCAATGCGCCTTCTTCGGAGGTGGGATTTTGCTGGTACTGGGCTTGCCATTTGTGGGTAGGGATTTCCTCGCGGATGGCTTCCAGTTCCTCTAGGGGCCAGAACTCAGGCCAGAGGGGTTTTCCGGAAGGCATGATGGCTGGGAACTCTATGACCTCCCATTCATCCCCGCCTCGTTGGGCAGAGGCCTTCAAGACCTGCCCGACCAAGTCCCTTTTGGACCAACGGGTACAAATAATCACAATCGCTCCACCCGGCTGGAGTCTTTGCCGGGGTCCGGAGGTGTACCACTCATAAGCATGATCGAAGATGGCAGGATCAGCCGACTGACCCTCCTCCACCCGGCTGGAGTCTTTGCCGGGGTCCGGAGGTGTACCACTCATAAGCATGATCGAAGATGGCAGGATCAGCCGACTGACCCTCTTGTTCATCATGGGGATCATCAATCACAAGGATGTCAGCGCCCTTTCCGGTCACGGCTCCGCCGATTCCGATGGCAAAATACTCCCCCCCTCTGGAGGTGGACCATCGTCCTGCAGCCTTACTGTCTGCCCGGAGAGAAACATCCGGGAATACCTTCCTATAATCCTCTGAGTCCACAAGGTTTCGAACCTTACGACCAAAGCCCACCGCCAGTTCTGCGGTGTGGGAGGACTGGATCACCTTCTTCTGAGGGTATTTCCCTAAAAACCATGCCGGGAAGAGATATGAACCGAATTCCGATTTGGTATTGAGGGTACAGATCATGCCTTTCCCGGCCAAGAACAAATGATCCTCTCGGGCTACCTCAATGCACTGTACCGCTCCTTTCTGATTGAGTTTTTCCACCCGGATAAACCGGTTTCTGACCGTGTTTTTCGCTCGGTCCCGCTTTCTTGGTAGAAAACAGCAGTCTTCTGCGTAAAAAGACAGCCTGTAGGTGGATCCGTAGGACACATCGTAGATCTTGGCTTCGGATTCTTGCAGGGAATTACGAATTCCTAGAGACCAAAGCAGTTCCCGAACCTGATTGATCAAGGCAACGCTCTTTTGCGAGAAAAAACACTGCCCTTTTTGGGAAACATTGCCATCTGAATCCATCAATCCGCGCAGCAAATCCATTCGTTGGTCAACGCTGCCTTCCAAATAGACCTGCGGGATGTGCTTGTTCCCTAAAACCCCAAGTTCCTGAAGACGAACCTTCAGATCCAGAACCCCGAAGGTCATGCAGGTAGCCTGATCGGTGGTCTGATAACCTCTTTTCTCCAGTTCCGGGCGAATAATGGTCGCATCATCCGGATGGGAGGTGATGATGGCTTGCATGGAAGTTCCGTCACCCAGCCATAAGCCCAGCATATAGGGGTCTATAGGTAAGTCTTTGGGTGGCAACTGCACCGCTTGAATCGGCGGAAGCATGGCTGCTCTCGGGACGGTAACCTTGCGGTCCCAATTGATTTCTATTCCCCCGTTTGTCTTGGTTCTGACAAAGGCTCCTTGGTCTCTCGCCCAGAGTTGCTCTGTGGTGTATTCACGGAACAGGTTTCTCTTCCTGTCCAAACGCACCATCCATCGGTGACCAGAATCAGTGATGACCGAAGTTCCGTCATTGGTGGTGACCCGGTAAAGATCCCTGTCCTGATGCACCTCTGACTTGCCCACCACAAGGGTAGGTAACCCATCAGGACCAAACACATGGTCACCGGGCTGGACCGTCTCCATGGTCTTCCAACCTTGGGTGGTCAGAATAGGGGTGTTGAGGGTCAAGCAATGCCGGGGCGGCATACAGATGATCAGCCTCTTCAACTTCCCCGAGGCGATCTCCTCAAACTTCTCCCCCATCACCTTGTGATGACGACCCGAAATGAATCCGGGCCACATCCTCTGAACAAAAGGAATGAACTTCTCTTGAGCCAACTCTCGCGTTTTGGCTCTCTCAAACTCTTCCAGTAACTTAAAAAACTCTTGTTGCTGATCAGAAGGTAGGGTTTTCACTAACCCCATGATCTTAGGAAGGTTTTCAGCAGTGATTTGCAAAAGAAAGAGCCTCAAAATACAGGGAAAATAGTCCCCGTTTCATCACAAGCAACGAACTCTTTCCATCCTACCTACTTAACCTTACTTCTATCCTTCAACCTTGCGGAACACCCACCCTCTGGAGTGGGTGTTACGCTATGGTATATACGTTATTTACTTATAAATCGTTTTACTTTTTTTTATTTTACGTTTCACTAGCGATTTTATCACAAGTTTTGTGAAAAGTCAATACTTTTTTGAAAATTTTTGTAGAAATTTTTTCTAAACCTCCCCTATCCTAACCTATCCTAGTAAAAATCTAGGAAAAACCTAGCAAAATCCTACACTTAGCCACATTTAACCCCCTACCCCTTGGCAAAAAAATCAAAAAGTGTGGGGAAAACGCAACATATCAGGGGAAAATGAGGGAATCGTTTGAGTGGAATCGCATGTATAGCGATCACACGGTACCTTGCTCGTCAGCGGGGGGGGTGCATGCGCGTTATCTAACGCCCGTGTGCGCCCGTTTAACCCCCCCC
>Ga0194132_10006323_pt1 | contig 18447 bp, 20 predicted proteins | sample TA2KigOf80mmetaG_FD_148612 | JGI IMG/M metagenome (GOLD analysis project Ga0194132, IMG submission 148612) | Freshwater microbial communities from Lake Tanganyika, Tanzania - TA2015054 Kigoma Offshore 80m | ecosystem: Environmental > Aquatic > Freshwater > Lake | place: Tanzania: Lake...
CCGTCAAGATCGCCCCGGCCTACACCCACCCCACCCTGCACGTGCTGGATGCCTCGCGGGCCCCGGTGGTGGTGGGGCATCTGCTCAACCCGCAGACCCGCGCCGAGCTGATCGAGGCCAATGCCGCGGAGCAGGAGCGGCAACGCGAGGCATTTGCCGGGGGTCGCGGGGACAAACCCCTGCTCCCCCTGGCCGAAGCCCGGTCCGCCGCGCCGGCGCTGGATTGGGAAACCCCGCCCGTCCCCCAGTTCCTCGGGGTGCGCCACCTGCCCAGCTTTTCCCTAACCGAGCTGGTCCCCTACATCGACTGGTCCCCTTTCTTCCACGTCTGGGAGTTGCGCGGCTCCTACCCGCGTATCCTCCAGGACCCGGTGGTGGGCCAGGAGGCACAGCGGCTTTTTGCCGACGCCCAGGCCATGCTGGAGCAACTGCTCGGCGAGCAATGGCTGCGGGCCGAGGCGGTGTACGGCTTTTTCCCCGCCAGTGCCGCGGGCGACGACATCGCCGTGTACGCCGAGCCAACGCGGCGGACCGAGCGCCTGCGCTTCCACACCCTGCGCCAGCAAGCCCAGAAAAGGGAGGGGGAGTACCTGGCCCTGGCCGATTTTGTTGCCCCGGCGCAACGCGGCCTGGAGGATCATGTGGGGGGATTCGCCCTCACCGCCGGCCTGGGCATCGAGGAGCACGTCGCCCGCTTCGAGCGTGCCCACGACGATTACCGCGCCATCCTGCTCAAGGCCCTGGCCGACCGCCTAGCCGAAGCCTTTGCCGAAAAGCTGCACGAAACCGCCCGCCGGCAGTGGTACGCCCCCGGCGAGGACCTGCCCAAAGCAGACCTGATCCGCGAGGGCTACCGCGGCATCCGCCCCGCCCCCGGGTACCCGGCCTGCCCGGACCACACGGAGAAACGCCTGCTCTTTGAATTGCTGGAAGTGGAAAAGCGCACCGCCCTCCACCTCACTAAGACCTGCGCCATGCACCCGGCGGCCTCGGTCAGCGGCCTGTACTTCGACCACCCCCAGGCCCGCTACTTTTCTGTGGGAAGGCTGGGCCGCGACCAGGTGGAGGACTACGCCGGCCGCAAAGGGTGGACCCTGGCCGAAGCCGAGCGCTGGCTGGGGCCCAATCTGGGGTACGCGAACTAGACCTGGCGCAAGAGCAGGGGATCGCGCCGCGCCGAGACCTGGACAATCTCCACCCACAGCCTCTCCCCCGGTTCCCCGTGCCGCTGCCGGCCCCCCGGCAGAAAGGTGCGCACCTGGCAACCCCCCAACTCGATCAGGTACCCGGCCGAGAGCCTTTCGAGGACTCCTCTACCTGCTGCCCTACCAGCCCCTCCAGGTACTTCAGCCCCCAATACCGCCGGCCAGCGCCGAGAACCCGCTCTCCCGCCGGCTGAACCACCGCCCCTCCTCCAGGGACCGGGCCAGGGCAGCCCGGCCGTCGCGGCCCGGCTGCTCTGCAAAGTAGAGGGCCGCCAACTCGTCGAGGGTTCACGCCTCCTGCCCGGACTCGGAGGCGATCTCCCACAAGGTGGACACGTCGATCTGCGCTTTGAGCGCCTCCCGCTGGCCGTCGATCCGGCGCAGGTGCTGCACCTTATCCTGCCGCGTCCTTTCCGCCAGTTTTACCGCCGAGACATCCACCACCTTGCGCCCGCGCACCCAGCCCTCCCTGCCTTCCTGGTCGGGCACCCACAGGACCCGCCGGCCATAAGGGGCCGGCCGAACCACCCCACACAGGCGTTGCCGGTCGCGCCAGAACTCGATCACGCAGCCCACGCGGTCCTGGGGTCGAGGGCCTCGCTGTTCCAACACCGCCTGCGCCACCTCGGCCCGCAGCGCCGGATCATTGGCCCTGAGCGCACGGGTGTACCAGGGTTGCATAGTCACCTCCCGGAAAGGGTCTAGCTCCTCCCTGAACCCTACCCTGGGGCCTTAACAGTGTTAAGCGGTGGTCCATGTGCAGTCCCCCTGCACTTTACCAACCCTCCCCTTTTTCTTATCCATTTCATCCTATGTAGCGCCCTATCCGCTACACCCTGGCCGGCCTTTTCGCCTTCCTGCTCCTCGCCCTCGGCGCCGGCGCCCTGTATCTCACGTGGAGCCGCGGCCAGACCCCGCCCATCCCTGGAACCCACAGTGTCGCCTCGCTGGAGGAGGTGGACCTCAACGGCGCCCGCCAGTGAGTGCTGATCCGGGGCGGCGACCAGCGAAAACCCGTGTTGCTCTTCCTGCACGGGGGACCGGGCATGCCGGCCATGTACCTGGCCCACGCCTGGCAGCGCCCCCTCGAAGAGAATTTTGTGGTGGTCCACTGGGACCGGCGCGGGGCCGGCAAGTCCTACGAGGCGGGATTGGCGGGGGAGTTGAGCGTGCGGCAGACCCTGGCGGACACCTACGCGCTTACCCGCCACCTGCGGGAGCGCTTCGACCAGGAGCGGATCTTCCTGGTGGGCCATTCCTGGGGCACCTACCTGGGAATGCTGGCCGCTGCCGAACACCCCGAATACTACGCCGCTTACGTGGGGATGGGGCAGTTGGCCGGGGACGCGGCGGCCAATCGTCAGGCCCAGGCCGCCTTCCTGCGCGGGGTTGCCGCCCACGACGACACCTCCCTGCTGCGGCGCTTGGAACTGATCCCCCCCGATATCCGGGAGGATGACCTCTTCCGCTACGGCGCCGAGTTATACGGTTCCCAAAGCTTCTGGCCTTTGCTTTGGACCGGGACGCGGGCCCCGGAGTACAGCCTGGCCGATGTCTTCAATGTCAAACGCGGGGCCCAGGAGGTGGCCGCCCGGATGCAGTACGACGCCGTGGAGGGTCCCCTCGACCTGGCCCTGACCCGGCTTGAGATCCCGGTCTTTTTCTTTTTGGGCCGGCGCGACTACACCACCCCAGCACCCCTGGCCGCAGCCTACTTCCAGCGGCTCGAAGCCCCTTTCAAGCGCCTGGTGTGGTTTGAGGAGTCCGCCCACTTCCCCTTCTTCGAGGAGCCCGCCCGCTGCCGCGCCGAGCTGGTCCGGGCCTGGGGGGAGGCAGAAGCGCATTGGAAGGATAGTGAGCAGGATAAGGAGAGATGAGCATGGAGGAGATCTACCGCGAGCGCATTGTCCACATCGAGCAGACCGTGCTGCAGGGCCGCCGCCCCCGCAGCATCGGCTACAACGCCCGCATCCCCACCCACGGCCCGGAATTGCAGGATCCGGTGGTCCGCCTCCACACCTCCGGTGGCGGCTGGGGCATCGGCTGGGCCCGCCTGGACCGGGGCCAGGCCCAAGGGCTGTTAGGGCGCACTCTGGGCGAGTTGTTCCGGCTCCCCGAGGGGGCGCTGGAGGAGGGCCGGCCCGTGGACCTGCCCCTGTGGGACCTGGCGGCCCGGCTGCTGGGCCTGCCCCTGTACCGCCTCCTGGGGGCGCGCGGCAGCCGCGAGGTGGAGACCTACGACGGGTCGATCTACATCGACGACCTGAACGCCGACGAGACCCGGACTCGACAGATCTTTGCAGAGGAGGTCCAGAGCGGCCAGGAGCACGGGTACCGCAACTTCAAGGTCAAGGTGGGCCGGGGCGCCCGCTGGATGCCCCCGGCCCAGGGCCTGGCCCGGGACATCCTGGTGGTAGAGGCCGTGCGCCAGGCCGCCGGTCCCCAAGCCAAGGTGCTCATCGACGCCAACATGGGCAATACCCTCAACAGCGCCCTCGAATTGCTGGAGGGCTGCGCCGGGGCGGGGATCTACTGGTTCGAAGAGCCCTTTGCCGAGGACCCCCCCCTGAACCAGGCCCTGAAGCACTTCATCAAAGAGCGGGGCTATGCCACACTGGTGGCCGACGGGGAGTTCGCGCCACCGCCCTACTTCTTTTCTCTGGTGGAGGAGGGTTTGATCGACGTGGTGCAGCACGATTTCCGCTTTGAGGGCCTCAGCTGGTGGCGGGCCACTGCCGCACGCCTCGAAAAGGGGCCGGCCCGGTGTGCGCCCCACAGCTGGGGCAGCTATATCGAGCGCTTCCACCACGCCCACTTCGCCGCCTCCATCCCCAACTACGCCCTGCTCGAAGCCGCCCCCGCCCGGATGCCCGGCCTCATCGCGGAGGGCTGGGAACTGCGCGAGGGGATACTCCAGGTCCCCGACACCCCTGGGGCGGGTTTCGACGTGGACCCGGCCCTCTTTGGGCGGGATGGGGGTTTTGTCCTCAGCGTTTGAGCCACTCGGGCAATTGGACCGCTGCCGACATCTCCCAGGCCCGCAGGTACAAGGAAGCGGTGAAAAGCGCCGCGGCCCTGGTCCGCTCCTCGGCAAAGGCCCGCACCCTGGGCGAGTCCGGGGTGTCCAACTCCCCCTCCAGCGCGTACACCGAATCCACCAGCGCGTTGCTGGCCTGCAACTGGGCCAGGACCGCCGGCATCAGGCTGTCGGTGGCCGCCGGGGTCAAACCCTTGGCCAGGGCCGCGGGGTCCAGTTGCAGCTTCTCGGGCAGGGCGTCCACCTTCTCGTGGATGCCGCTGCGCGGGGACCTGCCCCCCTCCAGGGCCCGCCCGTCGTAGTGGATGGTAGCGTGCAGAGGCTGGCACAGGTCCCCGGCGTAGTGGGACAGGTGGCCGGCGGCGACCAGGCACTGGGCCTGCACCAGGGCATTTTCGGGCCAGCGGCGGTGCTGGGCAAAGGCCAGGGCCAGGCGCTCGGTCCACTCGGCGATGGCGTACGGGGCGGTCCCCACCTGGGCGGGGTCCTGGCCCGCCTCGGCGCAGAGCTTGAGAAACTCGTAGCGGTGCGCCGGCAGGGGCCTTCCCCCCAACAGCTCCAGGTCGAGGAAATGCTCGCCCCGGCTGGCGGCGCGCAGGTGGACCAGGGCCGGGTTGCGCTCCGCGTCCGGTTCCGGCGACAGCAGGGCCGCCTCCTCGGCCCCCTGCCGGAAGAACTCCGGCACCTCCGCCGGCAAGGCCTGCACCGCGGCCCTGGTGATCAGGGCGTGGCCCCCCGCCCACCAGCCCCAGGCCGGGGCCCCGCCGGCCAGCAACACCAGCCCTGCCAGCCCTACACACCAACTCGCTTTTCCCCTCATTGCGCTCTCCTGTGGAATGCAGGTTGACACTGTTTCTTGGTCGCATATGTTAAGGACATCCCGATCATCCCACCAACCCCAAGGAGGTACCTAATGGCCATCCGCCTCGGCGACGAAGCGCCGGATTTCACTGCCCAGACCACCGAGGGCCAGATCAACTTCCACCAGTGGATCGGCGACCAGTGGGCCGTGCTCTTCTCCCACCCCGCCGACTTCACCCCGGTCTGCACCACCGAGCTGGGCACGGTAGCCAAGCTCAAGCCCCAGTTCGACCAGCGCAAGGTCAAGGTCATCGGCCTGAGCGTGGACCCGGTGGACTCCCACCAGGGCTGGATCAAGGACATCAACGAGACCCAGCAGACCACCGTCAACTTCCCCCTCATCGCCGATCCCGAAAAGAAGGTGGCCACCCTCTACGACATGATCCACCCCAACGCCCTCAACAACCTGACGGTGCGCTCGGTCTTCGTCATCGGCCCGGACAAGAAGGTCAAGCTGACCCTGACCTACCCGGCCTCCACCGGCCGCAACTTCGATGAGTTGCTGCGGGTGATCGACTCGCTTCAACTCACCGCCAAGTACAGCGTGGCCACCCCGGCCAACTGGAAGGACGGGGAGGACTGCATCATCGCCCCCGCGGTCTCGGACGCCGACGCGGACAAAAAATTCCCCAAGGGCTACAAGAGGATCAAACCCTACCTGCGCATTACCCCGCAGCCCAACAAATGACCGGGGTGGGGCAGGACCTGGCCGGGCGGTGGGCGCACCGCCCGGCTTTTTTTATTTTTGCGGGGTGAATTCCGAGGAGGGAAGACCGATGGCTAGCCGCAAGAGATTGCGCGTCGCGGTCCTGGGCCTGGCCCACGACCATGTGTGGAGTTGCCTGAAGCACGTGCCCCAGACCACCCAACTGGTGGCCGGGGCCGACCCCGATCCGGCCCTGTGCGGCCGTTTCGCCAAGGCCACCGGCTGCCAGCGGGTTTTCGAGGACTACGGGCGCCTGCTGGAGGAGGTGCACCCCGACGCCGCGCTGATCTTCTCGGCCACCGCCCTGCACGCCGACCTGGTGGAGATGTGCGCGGCCCTGGGGGTCCACGCCCTGGTCGAAAAACCCATGGCCGCCACCCTGGAGCAGGCCGACCGCATGCTCTTGGCCGCCCGCCGCGCCCGCACCCGGCTGATGGTCAACTGGCCCACGGCCTGGTCTCCCGCCATCCGCACCGCCCTGCGCCTGGCTGGGGAGGGCCGCATCGGGAGGATCTGGCAACTGACCTGGCGGGGCGGCCACGCCGGCCCCGACGAGATCGGCTGCTCGGAACAGTTCCAGGGCTTTCTCTTCGACAAGGAACTCAACGGGGCCGGGGCCTTCAACGACTACTGCGGCTACGGGGCCGGCCTCTGCCTGCTCTTTCTGGGGGGCCCGCCCCACAGCGTGGTGGGCATGGCCGGCCGCCTGGTCAAGACCCACCTGCCGGTGGACGACAACGGCATCCTGCTCTTGCGCTACCCCCAAGCCCTGTGCCGGCTGGAGATGACCTGGACCGAGGCGGTCTCGGGCAGGCCCGCCCACGACATTGCCCTCTACGGCACCGAAGGCACCCTGGTGATGGGAGCGGAGGTGTGGCTCTACACCCGCCGCAAACCCGAGGGCGTCTGCGTGCCCCTCGACGACCTGCCCCGGGGGGAGCGCGATCCCTTCGAGTACTTTGCCCGCTGCATCCACAGAGGCGAGGACCCCCAGGGCCTGTGCAGCCCGGACCTGGGCCGGGCCGCCCAGGAGATCATGGAGGCGGGCCTGCGCTCTGCCACCAGCGGCCGGGAGATCGCCCTGCCCATCGAGGATCACCTGTTCCGGATTTGAGGGGAGGCGTCATGCAGACACTGGAACGGCAGGCCCCGGTATTGGAGACCCTCACCACAGCCCACCTGACCCAGTTCCAGGAGCAGGGGTACCTGGCCTTTGAAGGCGTGCTCGACCCAGCCGAGGTGGAGGCAGCCACGGCTGCCCTGAGCGAACTGACCTTGGGCCTCATCGAGGCGGCCCACCAGGGAAAGGCCGAGGTCATCTCCTCTGGTGCTGACGCCACCCAAAACTATTCGGGGCCGCGCATCCAGCCGCCTGGCAGCCCCTGCTTCGTCCATTTTGAGCCGGGGGTGAATCCCCTGGCCCTGGACCCGGCCCAGGCTGAGCTGAAGGTGCGCAAGCTTCACGGCTACCACCGCGAGCACCCCTTCTTCACCGCGCTGGTCCAGCACCCCAGGATCAAAGGGGTGATCGAGGCGCTGCTGGGGCAGGAGGCGCTGCTCTTCGGGGAGATGGCCCTCTCCAAGCCGCCCTTCATCGGCTCGGAGAAGCCCTGGCACCAGGACAACGCCTACTTCGTGTACACGCCCCTGGAACTGGTGGCCACTGCCTGGATCGCCCTCGACGACGCCACCGCCGAGAACGGCTGCATGTACACCATCCCCGGCGGGCACCGGGCCGGGGCCTTCAGACACGTACACGGCATCGACTGCCAGATCGCCTCAGGGCGGCTGGACCTGGGCCAGCGCGTGCCGGTGGAACTCAAAGCCGGGGGGGGGATGTTTTTTTCCGGGATGCTGCCGCACCAGACCCCGCCCAACCGGAGCCCCCGGCGCCGGCGCGCCCTCCAGTTCCAGTACCGCGGCGTCCATACCCGCGCCCTGACCCAGGAAGAGTACAGCCGGGTCTTTGTGGAAGCCGATGGGACCCCGGCCTCCTGCGCGGTGGCCGAGCGGGTTTCGGGGTGACTCCTCTTGTTCAGCCGGCCGTGCCGTCCTTGCGCTGGTGCAGCCAGATCCGGTTGCCGTCCGGGTCGGCGATCATCACCGTGTGGCAGACCGGGGTGTCGTGGGGGCCGGAGACCACCGGCACCCCCTTGGCCTTGAGTTCCTCCAGGCTGGCCTGCACGTCCGCCACGGCCAGGGCCACGGCCCCGCCCCCCTGGATGCCGGGGCGGGAAGGAGTGCCGTGGGGCGGGCCGATCAGCGCCAGGGTCGCCGTCCCGATCTCGAACTCGATCCACTGCCCCTCGTAGTTGGCGGCTACGGCCAGGCCCAGGGTGTCGCGGTAAAACCCCAGGGCCCGCTCCATGTCCCCCACCCCGTACATGTAGAAATCCACGGCTCTGATCTGCATTGCTCTCCTCCTGGTCAAAGGATTTTCATCGGCGGGCCTTCCCCTAACCCGCCAGGCGCGTCTTGAGAAAGCGGCCGGTGTGCGAGGCCCGGCAGGAGGCTACCTGCTCGGGGGTGCCGGCCACCACCACCTCGCCGCCGGCGTGCCCGCCCTCGGGGCCCAGGTCGATGACGTGGTCGGCGGTCTTGATCACGTCGAGGTGGTGCTCGATCAGGATCACCGTGTGCCCGGCGTCCACCAGTTGGCTCAGGCACTCCAGCAGCTTCTGCACGTCGGCCAGGTGCAGGCCGGTGGTGGGCTCATCTAGGATGTACAACGTGTGTTTTGCCCGCTGGAGCTTGCTCAACTCCGCGGCGATCTTGATCCGCTGCGCCTCGCCGCCCGACAGGGTGGTGGCCGACTGGCCCAGGGTCAGGTAGCCCAGCCCCAGTTCGCCGAGCACCGCGATCTTGCGGCCCACCGCCGGCTCGGCGGCGAAGAACGCCACCCCCTCCTCGATGGGCATGTCCAGCACCTCGGCGATGGTCTTGCCGCGCAAGGTCACCTCCAGGGTCTCGGCGTTGAAGCGCGCCCCCTTGCAGGCCCCGCAGACCCCCTCCACGTCGGGCATGAAATAGAGTTGGGTTGTGATCACCCCCTCCCCCTGGCACTCCTCGCAGCGGCCGCCCTTGACGTTGAAGCTGAAGCGCCCGGCCCGGTACCCCCGCTCCAGGGACTGGGGCGATTGGGCGAACAACTCGCGGATCTGGTCGTAGAAGCCGACGTAAGTGGCCGGGTTGGAGCGGCTGTTGCGGCCGATGGGGGACTGGTCGATACTGACCACCTTGTGCACCTGCTCCATGCCCTCCACCTGGTCGTGGGCGCCGGGCAGGGTGCGGGTGTCCACCAGCTTCTTCCACAGGGCCTTGTAGAGCACCTCGCTGACCAGGGTGCTCTTGCCCGAGCCCGAAGCCCCGGTGACGGCCACCAGTTTGCCCAGGGGGAACTCCACGTCCACTCTCTTGAGGTTGTGCTCGCGGGCCCCGCGCACCAGGAGGGAATGACCATTGCCCGGCCGCCGCGTTTTGGGGGTGGCGATGGACCGTTTGCCCGAGAGGAACTGCCCAGTGGGCGAACGCTTGCAGCGCAGGAGCTCCGCGATCCCCCCCTGCGCCACCACCTCGCCCCCGTGGACCCCCGGCCCCGGCCCCATCTCCACCAGGTGGTCGGCGGCGCGGATGGTGTCCTCGTCGTGCTCGACCACGATGAGGGTGTTGCCCAGGTCGCGCAGCCGTTCCAGGGTGGCGATCATCTTGACGTTGTCCTTGGGGTGCAGGCCGATGCTGGGCTCGTCGAGGACGTAGAGCATGCCCATCAGCCCGGAGCCGATCTGGGTGGAGAGGCGGATGCGCTGGGCCTCCCCGCCCGAAAGGGTGCTGGAACGGCGGTTGAAGTTGAGGTAGTCCAGGCCGATGCCCAGGAGCAGTTCGAGGCGGCCGCGTATCTCCACCAGCACCTGCCGGCCGGCGTCGGCGCCCCGGCCCTCGGGTTTGATCTGGCCCAGGAAGGCGTGCAACTCGCCGAAGTTCAGCTGCCCGAACTCGTGCAGGGTCCTGCCGGCCACGGTGAAGCACAGCCGGGTGGCCCGGACCCTGGCCCCCTGGCAGTCGGGGCAGGTGTGCTCGACCATCACCTTGTCCAGCCAGGCCTCCATCCCCGAATTGGCCTCCCCCCGCTGCCGGTAGCGGCGGTAGTGGCGCTCGATGCGGCGGGCGATGCCGGCAAAGCCCACCTCCCGGCCCTCCCAGTCGCCGCGCTGCTCCCTGGCCTCGGGCGGGGGCAGGATGGCCAGTTTCTGCTCCACCCCGTAGAGGAGAGCCTGGCGGGCGGCCTCGGGCAACTCCTCCCAGGGGGTGTCGAGGGAGAAATCCAGGGCCCGGGACAGGCTGTAGATGATCCGGCCGTCCCAGGTGTCGGGGTTGTACCGGAACGCCTCGCGCACGAAGCAGCCCCCGCGGATGCTGCGGCCCGGATCGGGGACCAGCAGCTCGGGATGGGTCAGCTTGTGGACCCCCAGCCCGCCGCAGGTGCGGCAGGCGCTCTCGGGGTTGTTGAACATGAAGTAGTCGGGCTGGATGTCCCCGTAGACCAGGTGATGGGTCCGGCTGCACAGCCCGCGGTAGAGGCGCTCGGCCTCGGCCTTGGAAGCCCCTTTGAGCACCTCCACCTGCAAGAGCCCCTCCCCCACCAGCAGGGTGTTGGCAATGGCGGCCCGCAGCGCCTTCTCGTGGGCGGGGCCCACCACCAGCCGATCCACCACCGCGTCCATCACCCCGGCCTTTTCCAGCCCGTGCTGGGCCGCCAGATCCACCCGCCGGCCGTCGGCCACCAGCCAGCGGCAGCCCTTCTTGCGCACCTCGGTCAGCACAAAATCGAGGTCCTCCCCGTACACCTCGAACACCGGCGCCCGCAGTTCGATCTCGGCCCCGGCGGGCAGGGCGAGGAGGGCTTCTAGAAGCTGGCTCGCGCTCCGGCTGGGAACCGGCTCCCCGGTGCGCGGGCAAAACCCCTGCCCGATGGTGGCGAAGAGCAGGTTGAGGTAGCTGGCAACGTCGGTGAGGGTGCCCACGGTGGAGCGCGGGTTGCTGGCGATGGTCTTCTGTTCGATGGAGATTACCGGGGAGAGGCCGAAGACGTAGTCCACGTCCGGCTTGGCGACCTGGGCCACAAAGCGCTTGGCGAAACTGGACAGGGACTCCATGTACCGCCGCTGCCCTTCGGCGTAGATGGTGTCGAAGGCCAGGCTCGACTTGCCCGACCCCGACAGGCCAGTCACCACCACCAGGCGGTCGCGGGGGATCTCCACCGAGATGTCCTTGAGGTTGTGGACCCGGGCCCCCTGCACGGCGATGGTGGTCCGCCTGGCGGCGCCCTTGCGGGATGGTCTGGACTTAGGCATCGGGCGCTTCCCCCAGGTAGAAGAAGGCCAGCTCCTGCACCGCCACGTTGCTCCTTTTGGTCAGTTGCGCCGGGGTGGCGGCCTTGCCGATGAGCCCCTGGTCGGCCAGGTATTCGCAGGCCGTGGTCAGTTCGGAGACGTCGAGGTGGCGCTGGAAGTAGTGGTCGATCTCGGTGCAGGAACGCGCCTCGCCCGCCTCGCGCAGGTACTCGGTCACCGGGGCGAAGAGCCGCGGGGCGCGGCCGGCCAGGTACCCGTCCGCCGCGTCCAGGGCCGCCTGCACGCCCCGGCGGGTCTTCCTGGCGTTGAGCAGGTCGGTGTACACGGTCTTGAAGAAACCCGGATTCAGCCCCAGGGCCTGGGGCAGCACCTCGCGGTCGGCCAGCAGCCCCCTGCCGATGACCTCGACCTGGGCCAGGGGCACGGCGGCGTAGAGCAGCCACAGGGCGCTGTACTCGAGGTCCCCCCGAGTGAGGAACCACTTGTGGGCCTTGTACAGGGGCGGCAGGGCCGCGGTGGCCGCCCGCAGGAGCTGCACCCGCTGATCCCCCGCCCCCAGTTCCTGCAACTGGGCGCAGAGGCCGGCAATGGTCTCGTCGTGGGTGTAAAGCAGCCGCCCCTTGGCCAGCAGGGAGTGCATGAAGGAGTTGTGCCGGGAGCCCTCGGCGATCTGACGGAAGCGGGCCCTGGGCACCAGGAAGGCATGGACGTTCAGGCCCTCGGCGTACAGGGCCCGGTCCCCGCCCTCCACCTTGCGGTCGTCGATGGTGACCAGGGCCAGGTCGATGTCGGACTTGGCCCAGACCCGGTCGTGGGACAGGCTGCCGCAGAGGATGGCCGCCAGGATGGAGCGGTCCTGCCGCACCTGCGCCACCACCGCCGCTAGAGCGGCGCTGAACTTTTGTTCCAGGGCACTCGGTTCCATCTCCACCGGCACGCCTACTCAGTTAGGGCGGGCCTCATTTTTTACTTCCCGATACCGGAAGCAACCCGTTTCGTGGTCGTTGACCATACCGACGGCCTGCATGAAGGCGTAGCAGATGGTCGAACCTACGAACTTGAATCCCCGGCCCTTGAGCTCCCTGCTCATCGCATCCGAAGCCGGCGTGGTCGCGGGGTACTCCGTGAGCCGGCGGTGCTTGTTGACCACCGGCTTGCCGCCGACAAAGTGCCAGATGAAGGCGTCGAAGGATCCGAACTCCCGTTGCACCTCCAGAAACGACTGCGCGTTCTGGATCGAGGCCGCGATCTTCAGGCGGTTCCTGACGATCCCCGCATCGCCGAGCAGCGCCCGCACCTTGGGTGCTTTGTACTGGGCGATCTTCTCCGCCTGGAACCCATCGTACGCCTTGCGGTAGTTTTCGCGCTTTTTCAAGATGGTCGCCCAGGTAAGTCCGGCCTGTGCCCCTTCCAGGAGCAGGAACTCGAAGAGCACCTGGTCCCGGTGCTCGGGCACGCCCCACTCCTGGTCGTGGTAGGCCACCATCGCCGGATCCGTGCCGGCCCACTGGCATCTCTTGCTCATCCGCAGGTGCCGTCCTTGCGCTGGTGCAGCCAGAGGCGGCTCCCGTCCGGGTCGGCGTAAAAGGCCAGGGCCTTGTCCATATTGGACACCCCGTAGCTGACAAACTCCACGGCTCTGACTTTCACTGGTTTTCTCCTTGTCTGACTGTTTGTGGGCTGCTGCCCTGGCTAGCGCCAACTGGCCAGGATCATGGCCATTAACAGCAGAGAGACGAGTTGGAATGCCCCGTTGATGGCGAAAGCCTTCCAGCTCTTGCGCTCGAAGGCCACGCCGTTGAGCAGCATGGGCACGATGAAGCCGACCCAGTTGAAAAAGGCGGCGGGAAGCCCGTACTGCGCGGGCGGGCCGTCGGCCCCGGCCTGCCAGGAGGAGGGCCGCCAGACCTCCATTTGGTGGATCAGCACATAGGCCATCAGCAGGGTGCCCAGCAGGTTGAGGGCAGAGCCTTTGACGATCTCCGCTGGCGCGGGCTTCATGCCCTCGCCAAAGCCCACGGCCCTGGCCCATGCCTTGCCGAAGAGCGGGCCATACCACAGGCTGCCGATGGCGAAACTGGCGATCACGCTGGCGGCGATCGCCAGCCAGTTCAGGTGGATTTCGGGCTGCATGCTTCCTCCTTTCGGTATCAGCGCCGCAGGCGCCAGGTTGGGCAACTACTCAGGTTCTCCCCCGCCCCCGCACCCGCCCGGCTGCGGTGGTCGAGGCGGGCCTGGACTGGGAGTACCATTGGTTCTGTGCGCGGTTTCCTGTCCTTGCCCATCGAACGCATCTTCACTGGCGGATGGGTCATCCTGCCCTACCCTTCCAACGCGGTGCGCAGCGCGGCTCGTGCCCTGTCGGGTCTGGCCCGCTCGATTTTCACCTCGTCACAGCCGTGGAAGGCCGCGAAGGCGCGCAGCTTTTTTGCCAGGGCTGGGTAAAATGCCTCGTCTGGCGAGAATCCCGGTTCCAGCACCAGGGATTTCACCTTGAACACCCCTTCCCGCCGCTCGGCCTTGGGATCGAGCCGGCCTACCAGCTCGTTGCCCCACAGGATGGGCAGGGTGAAATACCCGTATTTGCGTTTTGGCGCTGGGGTGTAGCACTCGATGCGGTACTCGAAACCGAAGAACTGTTCCGTGCGCCGGCGGTCGATGACCAGGTTGTCGAAGGGGGAGAGCAGGTGGAGCTGCCCGCGGCGGGGCCGGGAGGCCGCCAGCAGGGGCTGCCAGGCGTAGTAAACCTCTGGCTGTCCCTCCACCTGCACCGCCACCGCCTCTCCGGCCTCGGCCAGTTCGTCCAGGGCCCGGCCCACCTCCTGGGGGCTGCTCAGCCCGTCCTTCTGTTTCGCGGTGGTCAAGCCCTGGCTCTGGAGCCCGCGCCGGGCCGCGAAGCGGGCGCTCTCCAGGGGCCGGGGCATGGAGGTGTCCAGATCTGGGGGCAACACCCGCTCGCTCAGGTCGTAGAGGCGCTGGAAATTGCGCCGGCCGGCGATCATCAGTTTCCCGCTCCAGAACAGGTACTCCAGCGCCCGCTTGGCCGGCTTCCAGTCCCACCAGGGACCCCGCTTCTCGCCGGGGTGCTCGAAGTCGGCGGTGCCCAGGGGCCCCTCGGCCCGGATGCGGGCCAGCACCTTCTTGGCCAGGGCGCGGTGTTCGGTTAGCCAGTGCCGGGCGCGGTGTTCTTCGGCATAGTACCTGATCCTGGGGAGATAATACCGGTAATCCCGCATGGGCAGGTACGCCGCGGCGTGGGCCCAGTACTCGAAGACCCGCCGGTCCCGGCTGAGCAGTTCGTCGAGCTGGGCGGTTTTGTACCCCGGATGCCGGGTCCAGATCACGTGGTGGTGGGCCCGCTCGATCACCGCGATGGTGTCGATCTGCACGTACCCCAGCTGCTCCACCACCTGGGCCGCCCCCTCGGTGCCGGCGGGAAGTTTCCAGTTGCCCGCCAGCCCCTGGGCAGCCACCAGCAGCCGGCGGGCCTCGTCGCGCGACAGATGCAGGGTTTTCTCCATCTCGACCTTTCTATGCAGGGGTGCTCCCGACAAAGTAGGGCAGATGGAGCTCTGCCGAAAGCCATGCACTAGCCGCACCGTCTCCCGAAGTCTCTGGCGAAAAACAAGGTCTGATCAAGTCCTAGATATAGCCCCATTGAGAATATGGGCACAGGGTACAAATCCAGCTTTCTGCAGCGTCTTGCGGGAGGCGGTGTTCTCGGGGTTGCAGCGGGCACCGGGAATGCTGCCCAATTTGTAGGCCGCACGTTTCAGCTCCTGGACCAAATAGGCTCCAAATCCGCGATGCCGGAATGGCTCGGCCACTTCCATGTAAACGTCTGTATAGGGCGGGTTGTAATGGAACATGAGCCCCCCCTTCGCGACTGCTTCGCCATGCACCTCCAACTGCCACTCGGCACCGCCCTGGCGCTGCTCGATACAGCGGCGCGTTTCCTCTGCCGAGGTCAAAGAGTGTAGGATGGCGCCATTGGCGGGAAGCCTGGTGGTCAGACCGTCCCGGAACACGATCTTTTCGCTCCTGATATCGCGGGCGTAGGTGTGCAGCAGGATCGCCAGCAGCGCGTCGTTGGATTGGATTTCCATAAAGCGCGCGTCGCTGACGTCGAGAAAGGCTTCGAATAGCTCGAAAGCGCGATTTTGCACGCCGGGTAGTACGTAGAACTCAAATACCGTCGGCTTGTCCTGCCACGGGCCTGCGATAGCCACCATACCATAGCCGGCGACCACTTCGCCCAAACTCAGTTGGTAGGTCCACGTCCACCCTTCGCGCCGGGGAATGGAGTCGTGGACGACCTGGCACCTCATTTCCTCCCGATGGCGCGTGCGCAGGGGCAGCACCTCTTGAGCGGAGGAAAGCGCGACCACAGGAATCCCTAGGACATCGCCCTGATTCCTGGTGGTGCTGCTGTCGGGGTTTTCTTGGATCATTTCTAAGGTTCCGCATCCAACCGACGTGCTAATGCACGCGGCTGGATGCGGTTGTTAAGCCAAGTCGTCATCGCATTGAATGAAGACCAATGACATTGCTTTCGGTGTCAGAAACTATAGCAATAAAACCGTACTCGCCTATCGGCATCTTCTCATTGACCACCTTTCCGCCGTTTGATGCGGCACGCGCGGCTTCGATCGAACAGTCCTCGCACGAGAAGTAGACCAATGTGCCGCCCCCAGAAGGGCACCCCTTCATGCGAACCAGCGCTCCCGGCGCTCCGTAGCCCTCCATTGAGGTGGGGAAAGCCCACATCTCCATGTCCGGTAAGTTCTCTGTGGCTGGGTTCTTCATTTCTGATAGTTCTCCTTGGAACACTGCTTCGTAAAAGGCCTTCGCGCGGGACATGTCCTGAACATAGATTTCAAACCAGCCAACTGGATTGCTTTTCATGGGTTCTCTCCTTTTGAGTTTGAACTTGCTTGATAGGGGTCTAACCACAAACCGTCGCCTCGATTGCGGCGATGTCGATTTTTTTCATCGTCATTATTGCATCGAAAGCCCGCTTGGCGGCGGAGCGATCGAGAACTCAGATCTGCTTCCCAAAGCAGAAGCACACCCCGTAGGGCTCGCGGGCAAAACAGACGCGGTACTGCTTGCCCTCGTGTTCGTCCACCCGGATGGCCGAGGGCTCAATGCCGGCCCCCTCCAGTTCCCGGTGCAAGGCCTCGATGTCGCTGACAGCGAAATAGCAACTGGCCTGCTCGGGATCCTGGCCGTTCTCCGCCAGGCCGATCTGGGCCTGGCCCCGGCGCAACGCCGCCGATTTTTCTGTTTTGGATACCAGAGTAAATCCGAGTACCCGGGTGTAGTAGCCGATGGCCGGCCCCAGGTGTTTGACCGGCAGGTTGCTCATATCGGTGTTGCCGATGGGGTAGGCCCCGCTGAAGATGGCCGTATCCGAGGGCTTGTCGGCGAAGTACGGCCCCCGGCTCCGGCCTTCGGCAAAGTCGCGGAGGCGGTGCATTAACTCGCCCCAAACCGCATTGCACCGCGTCATGGCTCCGTCGGTGCGCCGCCAACCCAGGTGCCCAAAGCGCAATGCGACCCCTTCCTCCGCCGATTCTATGGTGAAGTGGATGACGGTGCCCACCCACTCCTCCGGCACCTTGGGAGCCGCCACGCAGGTCCAGCGTCCCCCCTGTTCGCCCAGTTCGTCGACCCGGAAGTGGAACTCCACCTCGCCCTCTTCAAAACCGAAGATATTGATATGGCCGACTTGGGGTCTGGCTACCACCGCCGCCGTCCACCAACTCTGGAGGCCCTCCTGGGTGGTCAGGGCGCGCAGCACGGCCTCGCGCGGTGCCTCGATGAGGATCTGGTGCAATAGATCGGGCATGATGGTCTCTGGATTGGGGCTGTGAGGATCAGAAGGGCAGTTCGGCGGCCACTTCCTCGACCGTCTCGCCGCCGGCGGACTTGGGCTCCTGGCGGGCATAGGCCAGATCCATCTCGGCCGGGCCGTTGGGCGCGTCCAGCATCTGGAGGTCGCTGACCACCACCTCGGTCATGTAGTGGCGCTGGCCTTTGACGTCCTCCCAACTGCGGGTCTGGAGCTTGCCCTCCACGTAGACCTTGCTGCCCCGGCGCAGGTACTGGCCGGCGATCTCGGCAAGCCGGCGCCAGAGCACCAGCCGGTGCCATTCAGTGCGCTCCCGCCGCTCCCCGTTCTTGTCGGTCCAGGTGTCGCTGGTAGCCAGGCTGACCGTCACCACCTGGGAGCCCGAAGGGGTGAAGCGGGTTTCGGGGTCGGCCCCGAGGTTGCCCAGCAGGATCACTTTGTTGACGCTGTTCCTCGACATGGCTTGTTCCTTTCTGCGCGATGAGGGGGTTGCCGCAGGCGCCGGGGGGACGGCGCCTGCCCCCAAGATAGTTGGGGCGGGTGGCGCCCCCGTTACAGCCGCGCGACGTTGCCGCTGTCTGCGGCATTTGCGGGGTTTATTCCCCCGGATCGGCGAAGAAGCCCCGCCGCTGCAGGTGGTGTTCGCGCCGGCGGCTCTGCGGGGTGGGGATGCCGAAGCGGCGGCAGAGCCGGCCGAAGCTGCCCGGGGCGATGCCCAGGGCCTGGCCGGCGTCCCGGTTGCTGGCGTAGATCCGCGCGGCGCGTTCGATGCGTTCCCGGTCTATCTTGTTCATGGCTTCCTCCCCATTCAGGCCAGATGGTCGATGAAGTGGAGACTGCTGATGATCAGGATGCCGGCCAGCAGCGGCGGCCCCACCAGGTGGGTCAGCCGCGCCAGCCCGTAGAATGCGCCCACCATCCCCGCCGCGATGCCGTAGAGCAGCCCGTTTTCGGCCAGTTCCCGCCGCCAGGATTTGCGCCGTGCCATGTATGCTCCCTCCGCGAAATGAGGTTCATTTGCTCTTTAAGTACGTACTGCAATATCTATACATTAGTATACTAAACAAGTGTGCAGATGTCAACAAAAAAAGAGGGCTGCGGAGAAATAATCCGCAGCCCACAAGATCATATTGATAATATTATATTTAAATGTCTATTCCCGCAGCTCGTACACCGCCATTTTATCCCCGGCGCATATCGTGTTGTGCTCGATCTGGATCTCGTACACCGGGTGCAGGAATCCCCGCTCCTGGGCCAGGTGAGGGTACCAGTTGGGCAGCATCACCAGCAGCGCGGGTTTCTCCGTCTCCAAGAGGCGCCGCACCCCCCCGTCGGCCGGCCCTCCCGCCGGCAGATAGGCCAGGGCCCGGGGGGTCACCAGGCCGGTGGTGTCCAGCACCCGGCGGCCGGAGAAAAAGGCGATGGCCCCCACG
>Ga0194132_10006325_pt1 | contig 18442 bp, 14 predicted proteins | sample TA2KigOf80mmetaG_FD_148612 | JGI IMG/M metagenome (GOLD analysis project Ga0194132, IMG submission 148612) | Freshwater microbial communities from Lake Tanganyika, Tanzania - TA2015054 Kigoma Offshore 80m | ecosystem: Environmental > Aquatic > Freshwater > Lake | place: Tanzania: Lake...
ATGCTGGCGTACAGCCTTCTCGTGCGGCAACTGCGGCAGAACCGTGCGCAGGAATGGGCACTCCAACGGCTGACGACCATCGGCGAAGCCTGTCGCGCGATGCTGCGTGAAACCCTGCGGACAACCCTGGGCTGGGCCATCAAGCAGGTCACCGAGTTTTCGCAGAGTCCGGACCATGTGGTCGCTCAGCTGGGGTTGGCTTAAGATTGCAAAACTTTAGTGTTAACTGTAAATGTCAGCGCTGCGGGCTGGTTGTCGCCGCCTCGATTCCCAGGCCGCGCAGTCGCTCCCGCAGCGGTTCGACGTTGTCTTCGGCGACGGACAGTGCCGTCGGCCCGAGACGGGCGTGGATGAGCCGGCGTGTCTCCGGCCATTGCAAGAGTCCGTCGGCGAGGACCGGGGTGGCCACGCTGAGGACCATGTGCCGTTCCAGCCGTGGCGACGGCGCATCGGCGCCGGCAAGCAGCAGATACACTGCCGGCGGCACTTCCTGTCCGCAGCGCTGCATGTACCAGATCGCCAGGTTCTCGAGCGAGGTGCCGGCCTGTCGGGCGGCGGCCAGGCTGGACGGCGTCAGGCGATACTGCAACTTGCCGTTGCTGCCGGAGTGCGGCACGCTTTCGGCAAAGCGCTGCAGCTCCGTTTCCAGCAACAAGTCGGATCGTAGCTGGTCAATGTTCAGCGTCACGCCATCCGCCTCGACTGTCACGCACGGCTCGGGAGGCAGGCAGTAGTCGCGCGTGCCGGCCATGCGAAAGTGCCGGAAGTCAATGTCTTCCTCGTTGGCCACGACCGCGAGCCGATCGGTCAAGCGCACGGCCGGCAGGCCGCGCGACAGGGCCTCCTGCAGATCGCCGGCGCTGGCAAACTCCATGAGCGATGCCGATGGATAGACCTGAATGCGGTCGCGCTTGTTCGACCAGGTGCGCAGCGCTTCCAGCACGGCGGTGGGCGTCGCCTTCATGCCGCGGCCTTCGAGCACTTGCACGATCGTCTCGAATGACTCGCCGGCCTCCAGGGCGCGATAAACGCTCTCCGGCTGCAGTTGCAACGTGCAGGCCGCCCCCAGCGTCTTCCAGGCCGCGAACTGGCTCAGCTTGACGATCAAATCGGGGGTCAGCCCCTGGCGATAGGCCAGGATTTCCAGGTTGGGCTGCACCAGCAATGTCTGCGCGAACTGCGGCGTCGCCGGCGGGGCATCGCCCATGTCGCCCATGCCGAGCAACCAGCGGCCATGGGGCGACAGCCGGATCAACCAGCCGGTCTCGCTCTTGATGGCCTGGACCATGCGCAACGAGTAAGCCAGCCCCGTCAGGAATCGGGCAAGGGCGGCTGACGGTGGATCCACATCGGAATTCTCGCAGGTCGCGGCACTCTTCCAGTAAGGATGATTTGAGCGCACCCAGGCGGCGACCTGTTCGGGATCGGCCCAGCCTTGCTCCAGCAACTTGCCAAGCAGCAGCAAGCACAGGAGATAGGCAGACGGAAATGGGTTGCCGGGGGCGCCGCCGGGTTGATGGCCGGCATCGGTATTCCAGGTGTCCAGATGCGGCAACGCCGACCAGAGTCCAAGCAGCGCGGCGGGCAGGCCCTTGTACCATGCTTCCGGAAAGCCCCCCGCCTTCAGCTCACCATCAAGTTGCTTGAGCAGGCCGATACGCACCGCCAGCGCCGCTGCCAGCATGCCGGGATCGGGCACGGCACTGGGACCGTCGCCGGGCACGGCCGCCAGCAGCGGATCGCCGCGGAGCCGTTCCAGGTCACGCTTGAAGAAATCACCTTGCTGCGTCTGCCGTAACGAAGTCGTGCTGACCTGCTGCCAGAGCGCCGACAGGCGCAACGGCCATTCCAGGCCGTCGGCTTCGTGAATGGCTTGCCCCTTGACGCCGCTGGGCGGTCCGCTCGCGCCCGGGCAATCGGGCAAGCCAAGATCGCCGCCGAGAGCACGTGCGCAGACGACAGGATGCGCGAACGCCCACGTCGAGCCGGTTTCGCCAACCGTCAACCACTGCTCGAACGATTTCAGCCGCGCCGTCTTGCGAGCGCCGTCCAGATCCGGCAAGCCGGGATACAGCAGGCCGGCGTCAAGAAGAGACATGACCGCCGCCAGGCCATCGCCAGCGCCGGTCGCCATGGTCAGCTCGACCAGGCTGCCGATGCGCCACACGTTTTGCCTGCTGTGTGCGATCATCGCCAGCAGGCGCCGGGACGCCGGCTCCAGCTCTTTGAGACGGCGATCGAGGACAGCGGGATTGGTGAGGATGCCGATCGAACGTTCGATGAGTTCGTCCACGGGCCACTGATTGCGCGGCCGGCACAGATTGCCGGCGACCTGCCGCAGCAAGCCTGGCTCGTAGCGCCTCAGCGTCTGCCGCACACGCTCGGTCCAGTGGTCGGCTTCGGGGGACATGATCAATGGCTTTCAGCTTTCAGCGATCAGGTTTCAACGGTCAGCTTTCAGGGGTCAGCTCGATCCAGCTTGGAAGGGCGACGGCTGAAAGCTGATGACTGACCGCTGAGAGCTCTAGGTAACCACCTGCGGCGTGTGCCCCATCTTCTGTAGCTCCTGGACGACGGTGTCCACGCGTCCGGGGCGGACGAGCAGCACGCGGTCCGCGAGCCGGCCCACGATGTCCGTGGCGATCTTGCGATTGGCGAGCAATTCCTCGGCCAGCACGCCGTCCTCCGTCTGCACGAGGCAGACGCGGCGATGAAACTTCACGGGAATGCGCGATTTTTCCATAACAGTTTTCAGTGTTCAGTTTTCAGTGTTCAGTTCTCAGCAAGTGGACACTGAAAACTGAACACTGAAAACTTGTTTCATGCGACTTCTGCGTCCGCCGGTTCCAGCACCTGGCCGGCATCCAGGATCGAGTAGCTGTAGCCCTGTTCGGTCAGGAAGAGCTGCCGGTGGTGGGCAAAGTCCAGCTCACGGGTATCACGGGTCACCAGCGTGTAAAAGTGGGCCAGCTCACCGTTCGCTTTCGGCCGAAGAATGCGGCCGAGTCGCTGCGCCTCCTCCTGCCGCGACCCGAACGTGCCGGACACCTGGATCAGCACGTTGGCGTCCGGCAGGTCGATGGCGAAATTGCCCACCTTCGAGAGAATGAGCTGCTGCAGTTCGCCGGTGCGGAAGCGCTGATAGATCTCTTCGCGCTCCGTGTTCGGCGTCTGCCCGGTGATGATTGGAATGTCAAAAGCCTTCTGCAGCGCCCGCAGTTGCTTGAGATACTGGCCGATGATGATGACCTGCTTGCCGGCGTACTGCTCCAGGAGACGGGCGACGATGTCGGCCTTGGCGGGGTTCTCGCTGGCGAGGCGATACTTCTGTCGCCACTCAGCGACGGCGTACTCCATGCGCAGCGGCTCCGGCAAGGCCACGCGCACCTCGGTGCAGGTTGCCTCGGCGATCCAGCCCTGCGTCTCCAGCTCGCGCCACGGCACATCGTACTTCTTGGGACCGATGAGGCTGAACACGTCGCCTTCACGGCCGTCCTCGCGGATCAGCGTCGCCGTCAGTCCCAGCCGCCGCCGCGCCTGGATCTGCGCCGTCACGCGGAACACCGGCGCCGGCAGCAGATGCACCTCGTCGTAGATGATGAGGCCCCAGTCGCGCTCGTCGAAGACCTTGAAGTGCGGATACTCGTCCTTCTTGTCGTTGCGGTGCGTGAGAATCTGGTAGGTCGCGACGGTGACCGGGCCGATGACCTTGCAGTCGCCGCTGTACTCGGCGACCTGGTCGTCGGCGAGGTCGGTCTTGTCGAGCAGCTCGCGCTGCCATTGACGGACGGCGGTGATGCTGGTGGTGAGGATGAGCGTGGAGCGCTGCATGAGCGCCATGGCTGCGATGCCGACGATGGTCTTGCCCGCCCCGCAGGGTAGGACGATGACGCCGCTGCCGCCGCGGGCGTCGCCGCCGGCGTAGAAGATATCGGCCGCGTCGCGCTGGTAGTCGCGCACCTCGAACGGCATGCCCGTCCGGGCAATGCTGCGCAGGTTGATGGCCAGGGCGGCGCCTTCGGTGTAGCCGGCGAGATCCTCGGCCGGGTAGCCGACGGCGATCAGCGCCTGCTTGAGCACGCCGCGATGGGCTGGCTCGATGAGGAAGCTGTCCTTGTCCAGACGCTCGCCCAGAAACGCCCTTACCTTCGGCTGCCGGGCCAGTTCCTCGAGCAGCGGCCGATCCGGGCAGATCAGCCGCAGCTTGTCCTCGTGGCGTTCCAGCCGGACCCGGCCATAGCGGGACACCAGCTCGGCGATGTCGGCTTGCAGGTTGGTCGGCAGCGGGAACTTGCTGTAACGGGCCAGCACATCCACCATCTCGTCGGCCGTCATCCCCGCCGCCGCGGCATTCCACAGCGATAGCGGCGTCAGCCGGTAGGTATGGATGTGCTCCGGGCTCTTCTCCAGATCGGCGAAGGGAGCAAGAGCGTCCCGCGCCTCGGCGTAGCGCGGGTTGTCCACTTCCACGAGGATGGAGCGGTCCCCCTGAACAATCAGCGGGTTGCTGGGATCATAGTTCATGCTGGTCCCTTGGCGTGGTCTCTTGGGGCAAGTTCCGGTCGGCCCCGAGGCCGAAACAGGCAGTTTAGTCCGTTCCCCGCCCCCCTGCAAGGCGAAGGGTCGTGGCGTGGCCGTCAGGAGCGACCGTGGACCGGTATTCGTCCAGATTATTCGTCCAGGGATTTGTCCAGAGAGAGACCTATACCCCATCGGCAAATCCGGAACAAATTCAGTCAATGGCCGCAAAGTCTTAATTTTACAAGGCTTGCGTCGGAGATGCTCGTGCCAGCCGATTGGGAGGTTGGCGTAGTTTACGAAGAATGAAAGATGTAGGTATTTGGCGAGCCAGGAGTCGTTCGGACGAGCGTGTCGGCAGCTCGCTTGGCGGATTCGCGCGCGCTCGCGGCCAAGGAGACAATAATCAGGAAGACGCCAACGCACCATGACCCGAGTAACTTTCCTGCGTCCGCATCCTCCGGTCGCTGACGCTCCCGGCTCGCCATGTTCAGATTTACCTGGCTTGTCCATCAACATCTGGGTAGACTGGGGCGCGCACATCAAAAAAAGGAGGTCGAGCATGGTTGCTTGCTTCAAGTGGCAGCTGATCGTATGCGTTGTCTTCCTTGCCCAGGCGCTGGCGGCGTCGGCACCGCAGGAACCGAGGCCGCAGGACTCGAAACCGCAAGAGCCGCTTCGGTCCATCGCCGAGATGAAACGGCGCGGGCTCACCGCGAGCGTCGATCTCGGAGCCGAACTGAAGATGTCGGTCAAAAAGACCAGCAATGGCTACGTCGACCAACCTGCCACATTTGAAGTCGCGATCCACAACATCGGCACTGAGACCACGCTGGCGGATGCGAGCCTGCTGATCAAGTTCACAAACGGCCTCGGCACGGAGGATTATGGTTTGCGGTTCGGCGCCGTTTCTCCCAACGAGAAGCGCACCGTCAGTTTCGAGTACAAGCCCTTGTTGCCATCGCTGCACGTGGAGGTGTGCGAGGGCATCTGGGACGACAATTCCACGGGCTGGACGCAAGCTCGCACAAGTGCGCGCTTTTACATTCCCTACGATCCCAAGATTCCGCTGCACGACTTATTGCCGGCGCGTCGGCAGCCGGCGCAGCAACTCACGCAGCTGCCCGCCAACCTGAGCGACGTGCCCGAGGTGTCGTTTGCCGATCCGCTTGCGAAGGGCAGCAAGGCTCCGGAGGGCCAGTTCCACGTGGCCAGCGCGCTGGAGAAAATCAAGTATGTCAACCAGAAGAAGACCGACGCCTACATGGAACTGTTGCTCAGCCGGCGCGCCGACCTGGCGGGCCTACCCTTTCTGCGCGGCGATGCCTGCCGGACGAAGGGCGAAAGCAGACAGCAATTCGCCGCGACGACGAAGATGATTCGCGACATCCAGCGCCGCAGAGCATTCGACGTGAGAGCACACTTCGCTGACTTTAGCGATAGCGGCCAAATGACGGAAGTAGTGAACATACTCGCGGAGAAGCGGACGATCCCGTCCGCCATTCAGGTCGCAGCGCTGTGGCAGATGATCACACCCGAGTCCGCGGGCAATCGCCTCGAGCTGGTCAAGCATTTGCATCGGAACGTGTCCGATGCGGAAGGCACCCGGGCCCTGGCCAAGCTCGCCATCTATTCCGAGGAAGAGCAGATTCGCTCGACGGCGTTTCTTGCGTTGATGACGCGCCGGGATCAAGACTACACGGACATCCTGGTCAGCGCTCTCAGCTATCCCTGGCCCGACGTGGCCGAGCGTGCCAGTGCTACCATCGCCAAGCTGGGACGGACCGATCTGGCGCCGCGACTTCAGGAGGTGCTCAAGAAGCCCGATCCGCGCTTGCCGCAAACCAGGCTGGTCGATGGCAAGAAGAAGACCTTCGTTCGCGAACTGGTCCGCATCAACCATCTGCGCAACTGCATGTTGTGTCACGCTCCGGCACCGGTGGGCGAGCCAACCCCGGTCGAGCGCGCGGGCGAAACGAATCGGCTGGCCAGCCGGCGCCGTACCAGTTCGTCCAGCCTGGTCGAGCGCGCCGGCGAAATCCAGCAAGCCGAAAGCACCGGCGAGGTGCCGATCCCCGGCTCGGCCATCACGCGGTATTACGGCGAGAGCAACCGCGATCTGCTCGTGCGCTTCGACGTGACGTACTTGCGCCAGGATTTCTCGGCGCCGCTGGCGGTTGCGGACGCCGATCAATGGCCAAGCATGCAGCGTTACGATTTCGTGGTGCGCACGCGCGAAATCAACGAGGCGGAAGCGGCTACCTGGCGCAAGCTGCTCCCCGCCGACGCCGCCTCGCCGTATCATCGCGCCGCGCGCATGGCGCTGGCATCGCTATCGAGAACCGAACGCTCCGCGCCGGAATAATCTGATTCGCATGTTCGGCGAGCCGCGATACCCACCGAGCCGGCCGATCTCGTCGGGGCGTTGAGGTGGTCGTAGGTACGGCGCGTAGTCCATGGACCTGATTATCGCATGGGGCTGGGGAGAGTCCCAAGGCTTCTCTTTTCAGGGTGCCTGAGCGGAATGGACGCGTCGAAACATGAATGACGATCACCCCACCCCGACTTCCGAGTCATCCGAATCCACGGTTGCCATCTCCCGCCAACGACTTGTCGAGCTGCTCGCCCTCGCCGCCGAGAACATCGCATTAAGGGCCGCCCTCGCCGAGTTGCAAAAGCAAGTTCCCTTCCTGCGCGACGAGATAAAGCATGAGCGCGACCTGCGTGGCTTGACCGGCGCCAGCCCGGCGATGAAGGCGGTCCGCCAGGCCATTCAGCAAGTCGCGCGCACGGATAGCACGGTGCTGATCCTCGGCGAGACCGGAACCGGCAAGGAACTGGTGGCCCGGGCGATTCACCAGGTCGGGCCGCGCCGCGAGCAGCCCTTCATCGCCATCAACTGCGCGGCACTCAATCCAAGCGTGCTGACCAGCGAGCTTTTTGGTCACGAGGTCGGCGCGTTCACGGGGGCCAGCAAGCGGCGCATTGGCCGTTTCGAGCTGGCGCAGCGCGGCACCATCTTTCTCGATGAGGTTGCCGAGATCGCGCACGATCTCCAGGTGCTGCTGCTGCGCGTCTTGCAAGAGCGTGTCATCGAGCGCGTCGGCGGCAACGAGAGCATTCCCGTCGATGTCCGGGTCATTGCCGCCACGCACCGCGACCTGGAGCGCGCAGTCAACGACGGCCGTTTCCGCGCCGACCTGTTCTTCCGGCTCAATGTCTTTCCCATCCGCGTGCCGCCGCTGCGCGAGCGCCGCGAGGACATCCCGGACCTGATCCAGCATTTCCTGCATGCCTTCAACCGGCGCATGAACCGGCAGGTTCGGCAGGTGGAGCCCGAGACGCTACGCTTGTTGCTGGGCTACGCCTGGCCGGGCAATGTCCGCGAGCTGGAAAACCTCGTCGAGCGGGCCATGATCGTGCACGCCGACGATCCCCTGCGCATGGACCCAAGCTGGCTGCTGGCGGACCGCCGACCTGCCGAAGCACCGCCGGCCGGCTCGCTGCGCGAGACGGAACGGCAGAGCATCCTGTCGGCACGGGAGCGCAGCGGCGGCAAGATCTACGGGGCCGCCGGCGCCGCCGCCATCCTGGGCCTCAAGCCGACCACCCTCTACGGCAAGATTCGCAAGCACGGCATCACAAAGGATCCACGCAACGACGAACAATGACCAAGGCGCGTCGTTGCCAACCAGGGCGAGTCATTCCGTATCTGGGCCCGAACGTCTACCAGAAATACTCGCAGCTCGAAGCGTTTGCTGCTACTTGACTTGCGCTGCCTTTCGGACATGCCGTGCTCGCGGCATGATTCCTGCCATGACCATATCCTGTTCGCCCAGCCAACACCACACAGGAGACACCAGTCATGGCACTTGTCGTTTGCGCGCCTTGTCACGATTGCAAGTACACCGATTGCGTCACCGTTTGCCCGGTGGATTGCTTCTACGAGGACGAGCAGCAGCTTTACATCGATCCGGAGGAGTGCATCGACTGCATGGCCTGCATCCCGGAATGTCCTGTGGAGGCCATCTTCCACGCACTGGAAGTGCCGTCGCGCTGGACCGACTTCATCCAGCTCAACGCCGAGCGCGCGAAGGCGCTGAAACAAGCCGGCGGCCACATCACGCAGCAGCGCGCGCCGATGCTCGGCCCGGGCTGCGCTGCCAAGGAGCAATAAGTAGACGGAGCCAGCTTCGCGCGATCCCGCTGGCGACGCTGGCAGCGTCGCCTACGTATGGAGGTCGCAGAAGCCAGGCGGCGCTTGCCGGGGCCGTGGCGACATTGACCCATCTCGCAAGTCTGGCTATACTCGCCAGTCCGCTCACCTTGCCGCGCATCCGGGACGGAATCCCACTTGCCGCGCGCGGCATTTACTTTACAATGCAAAGTATTGGACGCGACCAACCCTGCCTGTTGTCCGGAGAAGCGGTCATGGCGGAGACGTTTGCCGATCCCTTCAAGAGGCGAGCCAAACACGGCACTCTATCGTGGACTCTGGTGGCACTTTTCATTCCGGCGGTGCTGTTTCCGCTTGGACTGTGGTGCCTGAGCGACCATCCGCGCTTTCATTGGCTTTGCGATATAAAGGAATTTCCCTGGGAGTTGTGGATCATAGCGACCAGCGGCCTGGCCGCGACCGTAGCGGGCGTGGCCGACTGGCGCTGGCATCGCTCCGGCCGGACCGCCATCGGCGCGCCCGAGCATCACGATGAACTGCTCGCTCTCCTGGGCGGCGGCCTGCCGTTGTTTGGTCTCATGGTCTGGGCATCGTTCGCGCCCGCGCCGCATTTCTTGCTCATTCCCATCTTGCTTGTCGCCCTCTTCACTGTCGTCCTGATCTGTCACGACGAGTTTGTCTTTCATCGCAAGCGCTGCGGGCGGTACGAAACCGTGCTGCATCGCGTCCTGGTGTTCGGCAACGGCACGGCCTGGCTGGCGTGGATGAACTGGTGCTTTGTGCGTGGAGGTGGGCATGGCTAGAAGATGGTACGCGCTGGAGCTGCTTGCCCGGGCCCGCGCTTACTATGACGCGCCGGACAGCCGACTGGCCGGCGAAGCGGGCCGGGCCTGGCGGACATTCTTTGCCTCTGGGGCGGCGTGGATGGCCATGGCCTTGACGTTGCTGCGCCATCAATGTCCGCCAGGTCTTGATCGAAGCTTCAATATCCTTGGCACGATCAAGTATGGACTGGCAAGTGGCGGCGCTCTGCTGTGCGTGGCCGCCGCCTGGTGGTGGGAAAACTACTGGCTGCTGTTGCTGGTCCCGCTGGTGTTCTACGCGATCGAAGCGCGCATGGTGTTTCTCTTTCCGCTGGCACTGGACGGGAGCCCAACGCCGTTTCGCGATGCGAACCGGTTGACCAGTCGTGCCGGCGGAACGATTGCGGTGATGTCCGTCGTCATGCCGCTGGCAGGCGTGATGCTTGGCGGCGGCTTTCTGGGGCGCGGCTTCGTGCGTTGCTGGTGCCTCGGTTGCCTGGCCGTTTGCCTGTGGTATGAAGACTTGCGACTTGCCCGGGCGAACCCGCATCCAGCACTTGCCCAGGAGGTTTCGGAATCCCTGCCATGCTGAAGGCGACCGGCGCCCGCTGCTGGCCCTGCCTCGGCTGGGAGTTCGGCAGCTTCGGGCCACTGTGGGTCCGCACCGAGATCATCGATCTGGGAATGCGCGAACCGATGCGGCTGATGTACGCCAGCGACCTGCACCTGGGGCACTGGTGGACCCGGCCGGTTGCCGCGCAGCTCCTGGCGGCGGCACGACTCACCGCGCCCGACCTTGTCGTCCTGGGCGGCGACCTCGTCGATGGTGAGAATGCCTTGCCGCAGCTTGGCGATCTGCTTCGCGACCTGACGACATTCGTTCCTGTCTGGGCGATCCACGGCAATCACGATGACCGCGTTGGAATACTTCGCTTGCGCGAAGCCGTACTCACCGGCGGCGGGCGCTGGCTGGCCGATGGTTTCGATGGTGGAGCGCTTCGCCTGGACTGCAAGGTGACCGCTCCGGACCACCCAGCTCCGCAATACCCAGGTCCGGACCACCGGCCGCGTGTCCTGTGCACGCATTATCCGACGGACTTTCCGGCAGCCGCCGCGGCGGGTTACCGCCTGGTGCTCGCCGGCCACCTTCACGGCGGGCAATGTGTCTTCGGCACGCGCCAAGACCGACTCTATCCGGCAGCCTGGCTGCATCGCTGGCACGGGCTCAAGTTCACGAGCGGCTCCGCCAGCATGCTCGTCAGCCGCGGCATGGGCGACACGTTTCCGTTTCGCTTTCGCTGTCCGCGCGAAGTGGTGCTGTGCTGCTTGACGTGAAGGAGCGTCGCCCGCCGCGAGCAGCGTGCAGACAGCCGGCTGAAGGATGCCCGCAACTGCTTCACCTGCCGGACAAGCCGGCAGGGGTCCCCGTCTGAGACGGAGCCGCGCTGATGCAACGGGAGGGCGAGGCTCCTGCCGAGCCGCCGGCTGGTGCCTCGCGGTGATCCGTCACATCATCATTCCGCCACGTGCAGATAGACCGACGGGTGCATCGTGTAGAGACGGTATGCCTTGCCGTCGTGGACGAGAATGCCCGACGACTTGTTCTGGCTCAGCGGTTGCAAGGGGTTGCCGGGATACTTCTCCCAGTGGAGGAGATCGGTGCTCGTGGCGACGTTCGTGCTCCAGAGCTTGGCGTTCGGCCCGGTGCGGGCGCTGCCGTGGTAGTAGGCGTAGTAGCGGCCCTTGTGCTTGATGATCTGGTTGAAGGCGATCAGGTCCCTGTCATGCTCGCCGGGGCCGGGGGTCATGACCGGCTCGTCCTGCACGTTGGTCCAGACCTTCATGTCCTGCGAGGTCGCCAGCCAGATGCCCCGGTCGCCGCGTTCGTAGAAGAGATGCCAGGTATCGTTCTCGAACCAGGCGGTGGGCGTGCCATAGGGCCCGGGGGGAATCGGCTTGCCGTTCTTGAGCCGGACATCGAGCTGGGCGACGCGCGTCCAGTCCAGGCCGTCGTCGGAGACGAGCAGCTGGGCCCGGTCGTCCTTGCCCTCGGCGAACATGTGATACTTGCCGCCGTGCTTGACGATCATCATGTCCTCGACCCAGTGCCTGGTGTACAGCGGGTTTTTCGGATGGCGGGTCCAGCGGATGCCGTCCGGCGAGGTGGCATGACCAAGCTGCATGACGGCCCCCTTCTTGTCGAGGTAGCCGGTGTACCAGAGCTTGTAGCCGCCGTCCTCGCGCATGATCCAGCCGCGCTCGCGAATCTTCTCATCCCAGTGGCCCGGGCCGGCAGCCTTGAAGACGGGCGTTTTCTGGTAGGGGACGAAGCGGACGAGCTCGGGAGGGAATTTCGCGACGGGATCGTCCTGATGCGTGACCACCAGGAAGGGGGCCAGCGCTGCAAAGATCATGAGGCGGCCGATTGCCATGATGGATCCACCATCGAGGGTCCATAGCGGTTGGTAGTTGGTATGTGGTATTAATATGGTTTGCCGATAGACCCGCCGACTCGACCCTGGTAAATTAGCTTTGAAGCCCAGGATTCCGCACCCACCCCGACCGACACGAAGCATGACCAGAATAATCTTGATCGCGATTGCAGGCATTCTTGGGATCGCCGTCCAGCGTATCGCTATTGCGCGCGCGGACACAAGCGCGAAACCGCAAGCGACGTTGACGGTTGATTTCGCGCGGGACATCCGCCCGATCCTGTCGAACCACTGCTTCAAGTGCCACGGTCCCGCCAAGCAGGAGGCCGGTATCCGGCTGGACCTGCGCGAGGGCGCTCTCAAGCGCAAGACGATCGTGCCAGGCAAGCCGGAAGCCAGCCGGATGATCCGCAAGGTACTGGCCGATGAAGAGGAGCGAATGCCCCCCGCCGACGCCGGGCCGCGCCTCAAGCCGGAGCAGATTGCCAGGCTGAAGGCCTGGATCGCACAGGGCGCGGAGTTCTCGCCGCACTGGGCGTATGTCAAACCGCGCGAACGGCCGTTGCCGTCCGTCAAGGACCGCTCCTGGACGCGGAACCCGATCGATCGCTTCATCGCTGCCGGGTTGGAACGCGCCGGCCTCAAGCCGTCGTCCGAGGCGGAACGCCCGACGCTGATCCGCCGGCTGAGCCTCGACCTGCTCGGCGTTCTTCCCGAGCCGCGCGAGGTGGATGCCTACGTCAAGGACGCCCGGCCTGATGCTTACGAGCGCCTGGTGGAGCGGCTGCTGTCGTCGCCGCACTACGGCGAACGGCAGGGCCGGCACTGGCTCGACCTGGCCCGCTATGCCGATTCCAACGGCTACACCATCGACGGCGAGCGCTCGATCTGGCCATGGCGCGACTGGGTCATCGGCGCCTTCAACCGCAACCTGCCGTTCGACCGCTTCACCATCGAGCAACTGGCCGGCGATCTGTTGCCGTCTCCCACGACCGAGCAGCTGGTGGCGACGGGCTTTCATCGCAATACCTCCTTCAACGAAGAAGGCGGCACCAACCCGGAGCAGTTCCGCGTCGAGCGCACGGTGGACCGCACCAACACCACGGGGACGGTCTGGCTGGGGCTGACCGTCGGCTGTGCCCAGTGTCACGACCACAAGTACGACACCATCAGCACCAAGGAGTACTACCAGCTGTACGCGTTCCTGAACTCCGCCGACGAGCCGCGCATCTTGCTGCCCACCGAGCAGCAGAAGCTGCGTCTGGACAGGCTGCGTGGCGAGCTGCGCGACGCCCGCGCCGAGGCGGCCAAGCGCAAGAAATCGCCCAAGGACCTCGAGAAGATCCTGGCGAGCCTGGAGAAGGACACGCACGGCGGCTGGAAGCTCATCTATCCCAAGAACGCGAAGTCCGACCAGGGCGCGACGCTGGATGCGCTCGAGGATCGCTCGGTGCTGGCCAGTGGCAAGGTCGGCGCTTCCGACACATACACCGTGCACGGGGTGGCCCCCGAGACGGGCGCGGTGTCGGCGATCCGCCTGGAAGCCCTCACGCATCCGAGCCTGCCGAAGAAAGGCCCCGGCCGGGCCAGCAACGGCAACTTTGTCCTCAGCGACTTCAACTTCGATACCGATGGCGGGCCGCCCAAGCTGGGCCGGGCCATCGCCGATCACTCGCAGGCCGGCTATGACGTCAACGACGTTCTGCTCGGCGAGCCCAACAAGGGCTGGGCCGTCAACTCGGACAAGCCGGCCGAGCGCAACGTCGACCGCCAGGCGGTGTTCATCCTCAAGCGGCCGCGCGACGTGCGCGAGGGGCAGACGTTTGTCTTCACATTGCGGTTCAGCGAGCTGCCGAAGGGCTATGCGCTGGGCCGTTTCCGCATCGCCGTCACCTATGCCGCGCCGCGATTCCTCGACCTGCCGCTGAGCGCGCAGAACATCATCCTCATGGATCGGGCCAGGCGCAGCCCGAAGGACATGGCCAGCCTTGAACGCGTGCTCTTCGAGGTTCCCGCCGAGACCGCGAAGATCAAGAAGCTCGACAAGGAGATCAAGGCGCTGGAAGCGACCGTCGCGACGACGCTGATCCTGCGCGAGCGCTCGCAGCCGCGCAAGACGCACATCCAGAAGCGTGGCGACTTCCTGACGCTGGGCGCCGAGGTCCAGCCGGCCGGCTTCGCGGCGTTGCCGCCCGTCATGAAGCAGGGCAAGCAGCCGACCCGGCTCGACCTGGCCCGCTGGCTGGTTTCCGCCGACAACCCGCTGACGCCGCGCGTCGTCGTCAATCGCATCTGGCAGCAGTACTTCGGCAAGGGGCTGGTCGAGACCGAGAACGACTTCGGCATCCAGGGCACGCTGCCGACGCATCCGGAGCTGCTCGACTGGCTGGCGCTGGAGTTCGTCCGCCAGGGCTGGGACATGAAGGCCATGCACCGGCTGATCGTCACCAGCGCGACCTATCGCCAATCGTCGGCGCTTCGCAAGGACCTGACGGAGCGCGACCCGAACAACCGGTTGCTGGGCCGGCAGGAACGGCTGCGCCTGGAAGCGGAGATCATCCGCGACGCCGCGCTGACGGCCAGCGGGCTGTTGACGCGCAAGCTGGGCGGGCCGGGCGTGTATCCGCCGCAACCGCCGGAGATCTTCAGCTTCACGCAGAACGCCCGCCCCTGGCCGGAGAGCAAGGGGCCGGACCGCTACCGTCGCGGCATGTACACGTTCCTCTGGCGGCAATGCCAGCATCCGCTGATGACGACGTTTGACGGCCCGGACGCCCAGGTCGCCTGCACGCGCCGCAACCGTTCCAATACGCCGCTGCAAGCGCTGCACCTCGCCAACGATCCGACCTTTGTCGAGATCGCCGAGGGGCTGGCGAAGCGCATCGTGCATGATGGTCCTGGCGACGATGCCGGCCGGGTTCGTCACGGCTTTCGCCTGTGCTTCGCGAGAACGCCGAGCGCCGCCGAGGAAAGCCGGCTGGTCGAGTACGTCAGCCAGGCACGGCAGGTTGGCGGCGACCGGGCGTGGTTCCTGCTGGCGCGGGCGCTGTTAAACCTCGATGAGTTCATCACGCGGGAGTAGTCGAGGAAGTTGCCATGCCCGTTCATGACTGGACCCTGGTTGAGGCAGGGATTTTTCATGCCTTCCACCTGTCCTGGCTGGGACATCTTCAAGACACGCTGAACGGCGGTTTGCTGCCGCAGGATTTCTACGCGCTTGCGGAACAACATGCGGGACATTACATAGGCGACTTGCTGACGTTGCACGTGAGCCTGCCAGAGGCGGAACCACCGTCGCCGCCGCACACGGAAAGCGGCATCGCCCTGGCCGAAGCGCCGCCGCGCGTGCGCCTCAAACTGACAGCCGAGGAAGTCGCACGCACGCGACGGCGCTCGCTTGCCATTCGCCACGTCAGCGGCCATCGCCTCGTCGCGCTTCTCGAAATCGCCTCGCCGGCCAACAAGGACCGTGACGCGAGCGTCGCGCAGTTTGCTGACAAGGCGGTCAGCGCCCTCGAATATGGGGTTCACTTGCTCCTCGTCGATCTCTTTCCTCCAGGTTCACACGATCCGCGCGGCCTGATCGGAGCCGTCTGGGACCTGGTGAATGAGCGCAACGAGACGTTTTCCGTGCCGGCAGACGAGCCCTTGACGCTGACGGCTTGCCGCGCCGGCCCCCCGGTCGAGGCCTTCGTCGAGCACCTGCGCGTGGGCGCTAATGTGCCGGACATGCCGCTCTTCCTGCAGAACGACCGCTATGTACAGGCGCCACTCGGCATCACCTACGAGGCCGCCTTTCGCGGCATGCCGGGCTTCTGGCGCAATGTGCTCGAAGGACAATCCAGGGATCAAGCATGAAACGAGCCTCCTCTCTGCTTGCGCTGCTCATCGTGACCAGCTTTGTCGTTTCCCTGGCCGCCGATGACAAGCCGCTGGTCGTGGATCTCTGGCCCGGTAAGGCGCCCGATGAAGCGGGCGACATTGGTCCGGAATCGTCGCGGCTGTCGCCGAAGTTCACGCGCAAGGAAGTCGAGGTCACCGAACCGACGCGGATGCTGTCCAACGTCAGCAAGCCGACGATCACCATCTACCGGCCGGCGAAGGACAAGGATACGGGCACGGCCATGCTCATCTGTCCGGGCGGCGGCTACTGGAACCTCTTCTGGGAGCTGGAAGGCGAGGAAGTCGCCGCCTGGCTCAACAAGCACGGCATCACCGGCATCATCCTAAAGTATCGCGTGCCGCGCCGGCCCGACGATGTCAAGGGCGAGCCGGCCCGCCGCCCACTCCAGGACGCCCAGCGTGCCATCCGTCTCGTCCGCAGCAGGGCCAAGGAGTGGGGGATCAACCCCAGACGAATCGGCATGGTCGGCTTCTCGGCGGGCGGGCATCTGGCCATCGCCGCCGCCACCAGCTTCGACAAGAAGACCTACGAGCGGATTGACGACCTCGACAAGATCAGCAGCCGGCCGGACTTCGCCATCGGCGTCTATTCCGGCTATCTGAAGGCGAAAGATAAGGATGAGCTCTCGCCGGGCCTGCGCATCCCGAAGGGGACGCCGCCGATCTTTCTCGCCCATGGCGACGCCGACATCATCAGCGACCCGGCGCACAGCGTGGTCATGTATCTCGCGCTCAAGCGCGCCGGCATCCCCGCCGAGTTGCACGTGTACGCCAACGCCGCCCACGACTGCGGCGTCCGCGCCAGCGACCAGCCGTGCTCCACCTGGACGGAGTCGTGCATGAGGTGGTTGCGGAAGGAGCGGCTGCTGGGTGGTAAGCCCTGACGCTCGCAGTCGCACGCCCGCGCGCTCTCGTACGCTGCCAGCTTTCATGCAGATTAGCATGGGGAGAGTGCCACGCGAACCGTGATATGGTACAAGGCGGCTCTGCGGACGTAGAAGTCGGATCAATGACTTGACGGTGCCCGGGGAAGCCGGCGATGAAGAAAGCCGACGAAGAGCGGTGCCGGCTTACAATCCTTTTGTCTTGCCCCGGTCGCTCGGTTCGCCGATAATGGGGCAGTAGAGTGACGCCAAGGAAAGGAAGCTCGCCGGATCAGTTGGCGGCAGGCCCTGATCGAACTTCCCTTGGTCGCTGACGACGTGCTCGCCGACGATGTTACCGCCCCATTGCTGCGCCTGGCACACATGAGCATTATCACTTGCCCAAGTTGTTGCGCAAATCAACAGATCGAGAAAGTGTCTGTTGGCGACAAGCTGACATGTGCTCAATGTGGCCAGTCTTGGCGCGTCAATTCTGATAGCAACCATTCTCCCCAACCTGGCAAAGTTAGTTCTCTTGTAGCCAAGCCAGCGATAGAGTTGGACGCCGCTGAATCTACCCTGGCCTGGACAATTCCAAATGAAGGACATTCAGCGCCACGTGGCAATGGGTTTCAGTCGCTCAGCTATGAGATCTTGCCCGAGATTCCAGGATATGAGATTCTCGAAGAACTTGGGACGGGCGGCATGGGCGTGGTTTACAAGGCTAGGCAATTGAAGCTGAATCGGTTCGTTGCCCTGAAGATGATCCTGACTGGCCGAAAGGCAACCCAGGAAGAACTCTCGCGATTTCACGTCGAAGCTGAATCAATCGCGCGGCTTCAGCATCCTAATTTCGTACAGATCTTTGAGATCGGGGAGTTTGGTGATTCGCCTTTTCTCGCGCTGGAGTACGTGGACGGTGGCAGTCTAAAGGAGTATCTCGCCGCGACTCCTCTGCTTCCGGTTGCGGCTCCCTATTTCATAAAGACGATTGCGAACGCCATGCATGCAGCCCACGTGGCGGGCATTGTGCACCGAGATCTCAAACCTGGCAACATTCTTTTGTCGAGGCTTTCAGCACATCCAGATGTCAGCGACGGTCCGGCGTCACCTTTATTCTCGTTCACGCCAAAGATTACAGACTTTGGCCTCGCGAAGCGAATGGATGATCCAGCTGGACATACCCAGAGTGGCGCGATCTTAGGCACTCCGTCCTACATGGCGCCGGAGCAGGCGGCAGGACGGATTCATGACATTGGGCCTTCCACGGATGTTTACGCGTTAGGGGCCATCCTATTCGAGCTATTAACTGGCCGTCCTCCCTTTAAAGGAACGAGTTCCTGGGAAACACTTGAACAAATAAGAGAGCATGATCCAGTTCCTCCTTCAAGAATCTTGCCTGTTGTGCCAAAAGACTTGGATGTGATTTGCCTCAAATGCCTCGAGAAGGAACCGCGTCGTCGCTACCCTCATGCGAAGGATCTCGCAGACGACCTTGATCGCTTCTTGACCGGTTGTCCAATTCACGCTAAGCCAATCGGGTTTCTCAAGCGAGCATGGCGATGGTCAAAGCGCAGTCCCGAGTATGCTGCATTGGCAATTCTTAGCTTGATCGCCGTTGTCTTGGTACGGGGTTCAAGTGGAATCGTTGAGCCCGGTTTTGTGTGAGTCTTCGGGCGGTGCGAAACAAGCCGCTTCTCTTCCCGCGGAACAGAGAAAGGCTAGCGGGGGTCCAGGGGGCGGCAA
>Ga0194132_10006329_pt1 | contig 18430 bp, 20 predicted proteins | sample TA2KigOf80mmetaG_FD_148612 | JGI IMG/M metagenome (GOLD analysis project Ga0194132, IMG submission 148612) | Freshwater microbial communities from Lake Tanganyika, Tanzania - TA2015054 Kigoma Offshore 80m | ecosystem: Environmental > Aquatic > Freshwater > Lake | place: Tanzania: Lake...
CCGCGAAGCGCCTGACCAAAATGGGCATTGAGGTGCGAACGAGCTCACGAGTCGAGGCGGTCGAGCCCGGCGTCGTGACGCTGAAGGACGGCACGCGCATCGAGATCGGCACCACGGTGTGGACAGCCGGCGTCGAGGCCAGGCCGCTGGCGAAAGAATGCGGGCTGCCGGTGAACATGCGCGGCCACGTGGTCGTCGAGCCAACGCTGCAGGTGGCGGCGCACCCCGAGATATTCGTGGTCGGCGACCTCGCGCACATCGAAGCCGCGCCGGCGCCCATGCTCGCCCCGGCGGCGATCCAACAGGGCCAGCACGCCGCCCGTAACGTCGCGCGCCTGATCGCGAGGCGCCCGCCATTGGCCTACCGCTACCGCGAAAAGGGCACTCTGGCCGTCATTGGCCGTGGCGCCGCTGTTGGGCAGCTCAAGGGCATCTCCTACCGGGGCTTCCCCGCCTGGCTGGTGTGGGCGTTCATCCACATCTACAACGTCATCGGCTTCCGCGACCGCATCATGGTGTTCGTCGGTTGGGCGTGGGACTACGTCTTTCTCGAGCGCGCGGTGCGCTTGATCCTGCCGGTGGTGCGCGCGACGCCGCGCCGGCCGGCACCGGTCGACTTGCCCCGGCAACGCGACCGCGCCGCGTAGCACCCGCGCATCCACCGCGGCATCCAAGGCCAGGCGCGCCTGCACAAAACGCGATGGTGTCCTCGGCCCACTCTTGGAGTGTCGCATCCGCCCTCGGCCCGCGTCTTGACGGTCCCGCGCCGTCGCTGGCGGCCGTCACGGTTGTCGGTTTCGGAATGTCGGAGCGGGCGGCGGGGTTCTCGTCGACGCGCCTGTATAATCGTTGCCGCGCCATGACCATGCATACGCCCGCGCAACCCGACCTTGCGGTCGGCGTGGACATTGTCGAGATCGACCGGGTCGCCGCGACGCTCGCGCGGTTCGGCAACAGGTTCCTCGAACGCGTCTACACGCCCGGCGAAATCGCCTATTGCCGTGGGCGCGCCCCGCAGCTGGCGGCCCGTTTCGCGGCGAAGGAGGCGGTGATGAAAGCATTGGGCACCGGCACGCGCGGCGTTGGCTGGCGCGAGGTCGAGGTGACGCGGGCGCGCAGCGGCCAGCCAGCGGTGGTGCTCCATGGTCGCGCCGCCGCGCGGGCGGAGCGCCTCGGCCTCACGTCGCTCGTCATCAGCTTGTCGCACTCGAAGGCATACGCAGTCGCATCCGTCGTTGGGAGGCGTTCGTGAAGGTCGTCACGGTCGAGCAGATGCGCGGCTTGGAGCGCGCGGCGTCGGAGGCGGGCGTCAGCGAGGACACGTTGATGGAGACCGCTGGCCTGGCCGTGGCGCGCCGCGTCGGGCAGCTGATCGAGGGCATTCGCGGCCGGCGCGTGCTGGTGCTGGTGGGCCCCGGCAACAATGGCGGCGATGGCCTGGTGGCCGCCCGCTACCTGAGCGACTGGGGCGCGCTGGTGACGGTTTACATGGCGACGGCGGGACGGCGTCGGGACAAGTTCGAGGAGTGCCGCCAGCGACGGGTGCGCGTGGTGGAAGGCAAGGACGATGTCGAGCAGTGGGCTCTCTCGTCCTACCTGCCAATCACCGACGTCGTCCTCGACGCCGTGTTCGGCATCGGCAACAGCCGCCCGCTGGAGGGGCAGCTACGCAGCATGTTCACCCTGCTGCGCGACATCAAGCAGCGGCCCGGCGGAGCCAACTTCAAGCTGGTCGCGGTGGACGTTCCAACCGGGCTCAACGCCGACACCGGCGAGGTGGACGAGGCGTGCGCGCCCGCCGACTGGACACTGACACTGGGCGCCCCGAAGATCGGCCTCTTCCGCTTCCCCGGCGCCGCGTTCGCCGGCAACCTGGAGACGCTGTCCATCGGGTTGCCGCCGGGAATCGACCGGGACATCGCCATCGACCTTGCCGACGACAAGACGGTCGCGGCGATGCTGCCGAAGCGGCCGCTCGACGGCCACAAGGGCATCTTTGGGCACGTGCTGGTGGTGGCCGGATCGCGGCGCTACGTCGGCGCCACCGTGCTCGCCACGCTATCGGCGTATCGAGCCGGAGCGGGACTCGTGACCCTGGCCTCTCCCGAATGCGTCTACCGTCTCGCGGTGCCGCAAATGGCCGAGCCCATCCACCTACCGCTGCCGGAAACGGCCGACGGCTTCGTGTCGCCATCGGCCGCCGTCGAAGCGCGCGCGGCGATGGAGGGAGCCTCGGCCGTCGTCATCGGTCCCGGCATGGGAAACAGCGAGCCGGTGCAGCGCTTCGTCCAAGACGTGCTGTTGAGCGAGCCGCGGCCGACGAAACCGGTGGTGATCGACGCCGATGCATTGAACGTGCTCGCCCGCCTCTACGGTTGGGCCGAGCACCTCACCACGCCGGCCGTGCTGACGCCGCACCCCGGCGAAATGTCGCGCCTGCTCCGCATCCCCGTGCCGGAAGTGCAGGAAGACCGCGAAGCGATCGCGCGCGACGCCGCCCAAAAATGGCGCCAGGTCGTCGTGCTGAAAGGTGCGCACAGCATCGTCGCCGCGCCCGATGGACGCATCACCATCTCGCCCCACGCCAACCCCGCGCTCGGCAGCGGCGGCACCGGCGACGTGCTCTCCGGCGTCATCGGCGCGCTGCTGGCGCAAGGCCTGGCGCCCTACGAAGCGGCGGTGGCCGCCGTCCACGTACACGGCGCGGCCGGCAACCGCGTGCGCGACATGATCGGCGATGGCGGCCTGCTCGCGAGCGACCTACTCCCGCAGCTACCGCGAGTGATGCGCGACTTGAAAGTGAAGGGGACCGCCTGAGCCTCGTGCTTGCCGGAGCGCTCGGCGGCACCCGCCGGCGATCACATCGTCGCGCCGTGGCATTTCTTGAACTTCTTGCCGCTGCCGCACGGGCATGGCTCGTTCCGTCCAATCTTGTGCCACTCGGGGTTTGCCGCCTGAAAGGCGAGCTTGCTGGCGCGGGCCTTGGTGCAATCGGCGCACGTGCACGCCAGGGGGTGATCCTTGTACCAGCTCGTGCGCTCCTTGCCGATTACCATGCGTCACGTCTCCAGTCATAACGGGTGCTTGCTCGGGCGAGCGCCTCGCGGCCGCCCCTCCCAGTGTACGGCTATCGGATCTCGACCATCGCCTCCACCTCCACGGCGACGCCCAGCGGCAGCGATCCCACGCCGACCGCGGCCCTCGCGTGCCTGCCCCGGTCGCCGAACACCTTGGCGAACAGCTCCGACGCTCCGTTGACCACCTGTGGCTGCTCTGTGAAGTCGTCCGTGCAGTTCACCATGCCCATGACGCGGACGAACTGCGCGACGCGCTCCAGATCGCCGACCGCGGCCTTCAGCACCGCGATGATCGCGATGCCGCACGCCCGCGCGGCCTCGTGGCCCTGCTGCGTCGTGAGGTCGCGGCCGACCTTGCCGACGATGGGAGAGCCGTCGGCGGTGCGTGGAATCTGACCGGAGACGTAGACCGTGTTGCCGGCGCGCCGGAACGGCACGTAGGCCGCGACGGGCGCGGCGGGCGGAGCGAGCGTGATGCCGAGCGCCTGCAAGTTCTCTTCGGCGGTGGGCACGGATACCTCCCATGCGTGGTGAATGCCCGAACCTCGGCATGATAGCGCAGTCGAAGCGCTCCGCCGCGCCCGCAGGCAGCCCAGCGGCCGGCCATGCTGCTAGAATGCCCGCCACCTTTCCCTCCGGTGTGCCCTCGTTGACCTCGCCAACACCCGCTCCGAACGCTCCCGCGAAGCCACGCTACTTCTACGGTTGGAACATCGTCGGCATTGCGATGTTAAGCAGCGCGTTTGGCACGGGCGTCAGCTCCTTCGGCATCGGCGTCTTCCTCGGTCCCATGGCAAGCGAGCTCGGCTGGTCGCACGCCGCCATCCTGGGCGCGGTAACGGTTCGAACGCTGCTTGGCGGCTTCCTGGGCCCCATCACGGGGCCCTGGCGAGACAAGCGGGGCGGCCCGCGCAAACTGCTCATCGCCGGCACGCTAACGCTCGGCCTGTCTATGATCGCGCTCAAATGGGTCGACGATCTGTGGCTGTTCTACGTGCTGTTCGGCATCGGCGGCGCGCTCGGCCAGCAGGGTTCTGGGCCGGTCATCACCGAGGCTGTCGTGCCCAAGTGGTTCATGCGCGGGCGGGCGCGGGCCATCGGCATCGCCAGCACCGGCACCGGCATGGGGCCGCTCCTCTTCCCGTTCTTGATAACGTGGATCGTGCTGTCGGTGGGCTGGCGCGACGCTTGGCTGGTGCTCGGCATCGTGGTGATCGTCGTCCTCTTGCCGCTGTCCTTCTTCCTTCACACGAGCCCCGAGGACATCGGCCTGCTGCCGGATGGGGACGACGCGCCCAAGCCGGGCGCCCCACGTCGCGCTCCCGCCTCGGAGCGCAGCCTCACGCCCGCCGAGGCCGTCCGGTCGGTCAGCTTTTACATGCTGCTGCTCACGTTCAGCTTCTCAGGCATGGCCGTGAACGGCTATCACCCGAACCAAGTGCCATTCTTCCGCGACCAAGGGCTCAGCGCCACCGCCGCGTCGGCCATCGTCTCGCTCTACGGGTTCTTCTCCATCAGCTCCCGACTGCTGTGGACCATTCTCGCCAGCCGCTACAGCATCCGTAACTTGCTGGTCGTGCAGGGGTTCATCACGGCGTCGCTCATCGCCTTCCTCGCGCTTGGAGCCGTCAACGTGCAGCTCGTGGTTCTGTGCATGGCGTTGCAGGGCCTCAGCAATGGCGGGCACTTCCTCATGCAGCCGCTCATAGCCGCCAATTACTTCGGCCGCGCGCACATCGGAGCGATCCGCGGATACATGCGGCCGGTCCTCACTGTGACCGCCGCCATCGCGCCGCTCATCGTCGGCTTCCTCTATGATCGCCAGCAGTCGTACACCGGCGCCTTCTTGGCGATAGCGGCCTTGTGGATCGTCGCCGCGCTCACGGTGCTGCTCGCGAAGCCGCCGCGCGCGAAGGCGGGGGCCGGCGGAGCGGCCCCGGCGGCCGCCGGCTAGTCCCCGACGCCCGGCCCGCTAGAGGTGGCCTCGGTATTCACCCCGGCGCAACTCCTCGACGGCCTTCACGATCTCATCCGGCGTGTAATGGTGCAGGCGCACCACCCTCGCCTCGTGTCGCACCGTGGGCGGCATGCTCAATCGCGCTTCGTCCGCGCTCTCGGCCTCGATGATGACCCACGCGCGGTGGTCATTGTCCTCGCAGCCCCGCTCGGCGCGCGTGAGGTAGTGCGAGCCCGCGATCCTGAACTCGTTCAAGGTTCGAATGCACTCGCGGGGCGCCGGTTGATGCGTGTGCTCGATCATGTATCGCGGCATGGGCTTGCTCTCCAGCGGTTGTCGCCTGCGTCGTCACCGTCCTATTGATAATACGGGGGGTCCGCGCCGCCAACCGGGACGCCCCGCGCCGTCGACGGCAGCCCGCCGCCGGCGACGCGACGCGCGCTTGCAGAGCGGCCCCCGCGACGCTATCGTTTCGCCCATATCGACGGCGAGGAGCATGAGGAGATGGCTTCCACGACGGTGTTCAGATCGCGCTATGTGATGGCGAACGGTGTCCGCACTCACTACACCGAGGTCGGCGACAACGGCATACCGGTGGTGTTGCTGCACGGCAGCGGCGCCGGATCGTCCGGTGAGGCTGGTTTCGCCCGCGTCCTGCCGCTCATGGCGCCGCATTTCCGCGCCATCGCGCTCGACTCGATCGGCGGTTGGGGCGACACCGACGTGCGGGCGGTCGCGAAGCACGGCATCGAGTCGCGCGCTCGCCATCTGGCGGACTTCATCGACGCCCTGGGCCTGGAAAAGGTCCACCTCGTCGGCAACTCGCAAGGCGCATGGGTCGCGGCGCGCTACGCCATTCAAAACCCGGACCGCGTCGGCAAGATGGTGCTGGTCGCCACGGCGACCGTGGCATGGGCAATGGGCATTGCCATGCCGGAGACGCCGGGCATGCGGGTGCTGCTGTCGTACGACGGCACGCGCGGGTCGATGCGAAAGACGCTGGAGGCGATCATCCACGACAAGTCGATGATCACCGACCAGCTGGTCGAAACGCGGCTTGCCGCTGCGAACCGCCCCGGCGCGGCCGAGGCGCGCAAGGCGTTCAATGAAGGCAACAGGCGCTTCATGGAGGACCCGGGCCTTCGGCTGAACTTCGACATGCGCCACACGCTGCCGAAGCTGCCCAATCCCACGATCATGATTTGGGGCGAACAGGATGACTTTGCCTCGCCGGAAGGTGGACGGCAGCTGGAGAAGGTGTTGCCGAACGTCAAATTCCACTGGGTGAAGGATGCCGGCCATCAGGTGCAGACTGACAAGCCAAGGGAGTTCGCCAGGATCGTCGTCGATTTCTTGAAGTGACCTGCCGCGCCCGCCCGCGCGGCTTGCGCGGGTAGGGGATGGCGGCGACGCATGCCGGTGCTATAACTGGCCCATCATCGCCGAAGGAGCAAGTCAAGGGCACTCACCGAAGAGGGAATCGTTCACCTACCCGGCGTCGCCAGCCGGTGGGTCCGCCTGGAGAACGGCGCCATGGCCCATTACATCACCGCCGGCGGCACCGGTCCGGCCGTCGTGCTGTGCCACGGCGGCATTCCCGGCTCCTCCGGCACGGCGGGCTGGCGCTACCAAACCCCCTTCCTCGGACAGCGCGGCTTCCGCGTGTTCGCGCCCGACTTCCCCGGCTACGGCCTGTCCGATAACCGCCCCGAGTACCATCCCCGGAAAGGCCGCCTCGACCACCTCGAATTCCTCCGCATGTTCGTCGACGCTCTCGGACTCGACCAGTTCCACCTGTCGGGCAACTCCATGGGCTGCGCGAACACGTGGGCGTTCGTCGTCAACTACCCATGGCGCGTGAAGAGCTACATCCTCATCGCCGGCAGCGTTGGCGATCTGGTGCCGCCGGAGAAAACCGTGCGCGGCAACCTCGACGTCCGCAAGATCAACCGCGAGACGTTCGACGGCACGGCCGATTCCATGCGGCGCATGCTGGAGCCCATCATCTACCGCAACGATGGCCTGCCGCAGGAGCTGCTGGAGATGCGGACCCGCCCGCGAACCGGCAGCGGGAGTCGCTGCGCATGCTGCAAGATGCCAACGAGGCCTTGCCGAAGGACCCGAACCTGGGCCAAGTGCTCTCGACCAAGAACCGCCTCGACAAGCTGACGATCCCCGCCCTCTACCTGTACGGGAAGGACGATGTGCTGCTGCCGGTGGAGAACGGCTACATGCAGGAAGACGCCACGCCGAACATCCAATACTTCTATCCGGAACAGTGAGGGCACCAAGGCCAAACCGACCAGCCCGACATGTTCAACCAGGTGTTCTTGGAGTTCTTCCGCGATGGCAAGGTGAGCGGCGAGACGGCGGACTGGGCCGGCGTGTCCAAGCGCCGCCCGGAGCTGACGCACCTCGTCGAGCAGAGCGCCGTCGCCGCGGGCTGATAGCGGCCGCCGGCACCCGGACGCTCGCCCGATGGCATCACCCGCGCGCGACAACGAAGGCCCCGGAACCGCTTTCGGGGCCTTCGTTCGCGACAGTCGCGGGCGCCGGGTAGTGGCCGACGCGAGGACGGAGCCGGCGCGAGCGGCGTACCCGACCACCGCGATGGCTCGGAGCGGCCCCCGGCCTGCGCGAGCCGTCCATGGCTCCGATCAGGGCCGGTCAACGCCGCGCCCTTCAGCCCAATAGTACGGGTGTGGTCATACCAATGGCGGCGTCCTCAAACGGCGCGCCTCTTCTATCGTGGTCACTGTATCGCGCTATAACGTCACAGGCCCACAAATGTTGGGTGTCGGTTGGAAACGAGAAAGAACCAACCAGCGTGGCAACAGCAACCCTCGAAAAAGACCTCATCACCTGCCTCACCTGCAATGGCGCGGGCACGGTGTTGCCCAACTGGGCGGCCTACGCGGGAGGCAAGGCGCTGCGCTGCCCCACCTGCCACGGCACCAAGCAGATCGCGAAGCGGGATGCCACCCGCGCCGCGAACGACCGCGCCCGGCTCGACGAGCTCGTCACCCACCTCGAATCGCGCGTCGAAGCGAGGGGCGCGGCCGCCGGCGCCACCCAGGCCGCGGACGCGACGGGCCCCAGCCCGGCCAAGCCGTCCGTTGTGCTGCGGTGCCGCCAGTGCAACGAATACTACTCACTGGAGCAGTGGAGGCATCACCTCCACGCCGGTGACGCGCAGGCCGACCCGCCGAACCGCGCCATGCTGCTCGCGATCGGCGTGGCGGTGCCCGTCATCGCCATCGTGGCCTATGCCGTGAGCTACGTGGTCGCGGGGTTGAACCCCATCGAGGCCGTGCGCGCCGTGGGTTACGACCTGCGCTATTGGGCGGCGAGCGCTTGGCCCTTCGACGCGCTGGCGGACGCATCGTGAAGATCAAGCTGGCCGCGGCCATCGCAGCCCTCGCCCTCCTGTCGGCCTGCCGCTCGCCCGAGTCGCTGGCGATGCTGGCGGCGAAACGACAGGTGCCGGCGCCCGTCGCGACCGCCACGCCAACGCCCACGTTCGTGCCGCCTGTCGTCGTCACGCCCGCGACCGCGACGCCGACAGCGGAGCCGACCGCCACGCCGACGCCGACACCGAGCCTGGACCAAATGTCCAAGGCGCTGGGCGACTACCTCAACCGTCGTATCACCCGCGAGCAAGCGGTCGCCATCTTGGGCGAGGCGAAGGTGGCCGAGCTCGAGGAAGCCTACCCCTCGCTGAAGCGGCAGTAACCGCCGTCGCGGCGGCCGCGCCAAGCCGCCCGCACGCTGCCGCCCCGGAAGCGAAGCCGCCAGCGCGCTACCGGGCCGCTGGCTTCTCATCCACGACGCGGATGTGCAATTCCTTTAGCTGGGCATCCGAGACGGGCGCCGGCGAGCCAAACAGCGGGTCGAAAAACTCCTGCGTCTTCGGAAAGGCGATCGTGTCGCGAATGTTCTTGCCCCAGTCCGCCAGCGTGGCGGTGAGGCGGTCGATGCCGCCCGCGAAGCCGCCGTGCGGCGGGGCGCCGTATTCGAACGCCTCCAATAGGTGCCCGAACCGCTCATCCATCGTCGCCTTGTCATAGCCGAGCAGGCGGAAAACCTGCTCCTGGCGCTCGCGCTGGTGGATGCGGGCGCTGCCGCCCGCCAGCTCGCTGCCATTGCAGGCCAGGTCGTAGGCCTTCGACCTGGCCTTGCCGGGGTCGGTTTCCAACAAGTGCCAGTCCTCGTCGCGAGCCGAGGTAAACGGATGGTGGACGAAGTCCCACTTCCTGGCGTCGTCGTCCCACTCCACGAGCGGAAAGTCGAGGATGAAGCAGAACGCGAGAACGTTGGCATCGGCCAGCCCGAGCCGGTGGCCGACGTCGAGGCGCACCTGGCCCAGCCCCGGCTCGACCTTGGCCTGGGGGCCGGCCGCGATCAGGATCAGGTCGCCGGGCTTCGCGCCGGTGCGCGCCGACATCGCCTGCACTTCACCCAGCGCCAGGCCGCGCGCCTGCGTGCGAAAGTGCGACGCGGTGAGCGCGTCGATGGACGGCAGCGAGGCGTCGATGGCGATGGTGACGAGGCCGCCGAGGCCATGGGTGCGCGCCATGGCGATCAACTCGTCAGTCTCCCTGCGGCTCACGCCGGCCATTCCTGGCACCGCGAAGCCCTTGACGATGCCGCCGGCGGCGGTCACGTTCTTGAAGACCTGAAACTGGGTGTCCTTCACGATGTCGGTCAGGTCGGTCAGCTCCAGGTCGAAGCGCATGTCGGGCTTGTCGCTGCCAAAGCGCGACATCGCCTCCGCGTAGGTAAGCCGAGGTATCGGCGTCGTCAGCACGCGCTTGCCCGGCGCCGCATGCTTCACGATGGAGAGGTAGAGCTCCTCCATGAGGTCGACGATGTCCTTCGGCTCGACGAACGCCATCTCCAAGTCCAGCTGCGTGAACTCAGGCTGGCGGTCGGCGCGCGGGTCTTCGTCGCGGAAGCAGCGGGCGATCTGAAAGTAGCGGTCCATGCCCGCGACCATCAGCAGCTGCTTGAGTTGCTGCGGCGACTGCGGCAGGGCATAGAACGAGCCGGGCCTGATGCGGCTGGGCACCAGATAGTCGCGCGCCCCTTCCGGCGTCGACTTAATCAGGATGGGTGTCTCGACCTCGACGAAGGCGCGGTCGTCCAGAAAGTCCCGAATGTGCTTCACGATGCGGTGCCGCAGCCGAATGTTGTTCGCCATCACCGGCCGTCGCAGGTCCAGGTAGCGATACTTGAGGCGCAGCAACTCGTCCAGCGCGGCGTCCGACGTCACGTCGAACGGCGGCGTCTTTGCCGCGTTGAGGACGTGCGCGCCCGTCGCGACGACTTCGAAGTGGCCGGTCGGCAGGTTGGGGTTCTCGGTGCCGGCCGGACGATGGCGGACCGCGCCGGTCACCTGCACGACCCATTCGCTCCGGAACTGCTCCGCGATGTGGTGGACGCTGGCGTTATCGGCCGGGTTGAACACGACCTGCACCAAGCCGGTCGAGTCCCGCAGGTCGATGAAGATGAGGCCGCCGTGGTCGCGCCGCCGGTGTACCCAGCCGGCGAGCGTCACGGGGTGTCCGACGTGCTCAGGACGCACGTTTCCGCAGGCGATGGTCTTCAGCACGAATGGCTCCTCGGGGTAGCGCGGCCGTGAACAGCGGCGCGCCGATATGCGGCCCGCGATGCCGCAGGCCGTCTACAGTGTACCCCACTGGCCCGCCGCGATGCGTGGAAGACCAGCGCGGGCCTCTCGCGGCACGGGGAGGGGCCCAGGCGAGGTCCCTCCCTGTGAACGTCACGCGGCGAATGCTGGCGCTATGGCGACGGCGTTGGCGTCGTCCCCGAGCCTCCTTCACCGGAGGCTTCCACCGTGAACTCGGAGTGCATGCCCAGGAAGGCATGCGGCACGCCCTGCTCCGTCGGAATGAAGCAGACCATCGCGTACCGGCCCTCGGACAACGGCGCCGACAACACCAACGACGCACCCTCTCCCGGCTCCGCGACGACGGCCGCCAGGAACTCGACCGAAGCCGGCGGCCCCGCGCCCGGCCCCTGCGCCATGGTTTCCGCGAGCAGCTGATCGAGGGCTGGCGCGTCCTCGTCGATCCGCAGCATCACCAGCTCTTGCGCCTCGCTGCCAACGTTCTCCGCCTCGAAAACGATCTGCTCGCCGGCTGGTATGCGGCCCCGCTGGTAGGTGAACGCGTACTCGCTCATCTCGACGGGCAAGGAAACGGCGCCTTCGGGCGCCTCAACCCGCAGCGCCTCCGACGAGTCGATCTCCCAGCGCCCGTCACGCGGCACCATCGTGTGGCGCGCGCGGTCGACTCCCGCCCCGAACTCGAGCTCCAGCTCCACGGTCGCCTCGCTCTGGCCCGCTTCCGTGACCTCGATGGCGCGAATGTCGATCGGCGGGTTGCCGATGAAGTTGCCGATCTGCTGGCGCACCCCGCTCCATGGCATGTTCGGGGGTATCTCGAACTCCTGCCGGAGTCCCTCCTCGGTCCAACCCGCCATGAACGCCTCCGCATCGCGCTGGTTCCACACCTCCACGGTGCGGCGCAGGCCGTTGCGGATCTCCGCGTGCCGCCCCTCGAACGCCTCGGCGTTGTCACTGACGATGCCATCGGCCAGCATGCCCGCGAAGATCGCGGCCCGCCCCGCCGTGTCGACCAACAGGCGATAGCCCTCGACGGGTTGATCGTCCGCCTGGGCGTCGATGATGCGCGTGAATGGCTGGCCGTCGGCGAAGTGCGCCAGTTCGTCAGCCGACCACGCATCGCTTGCGCCGCTCAGCGACTCCGCGATCCGCTCGGTCGCCGCATCGAGGTCGGACATCGCCTCGCGCGACGCATTCTTGTCGCCGTCGCTCGCGGCCCGCGCATAGTCGAGCAGCGCGTCCACGCGGGACGCCAGCGCCGTGCGTAGGTCCTCCCGCACTTTGCCGCCGTAGTATTGCCCGGCGACCGCCGCGATCGATCGGCCGTTCGCCGCCAGCAGCGGGCTCAGCGCGTCGACGCGGCCTTGCCGGCCTTCCACTGCGGCCTCGCCGGCAAGGCCGACGAGATAAACGTGTGACTGCAACAACCGTGTCAGCTCCGCGCGCAACGCGACTGCCTCCACCGCGCCCGCCTCGCTCGACGGGGTCTGCTCCGTGGGGGCCGGGGTCGCGGTCGCGCCGGACGTGGCCGTGGCGGTGGGCGTCAGGCTGGGCACGGTCTGCGCGCTCGCCATGGGCGCGAGCGGCGCCAGTGACAGCGCGATCGCGGCGGCGACGAGTGCGGCCACGGCAAGCAATGCGCGACGGCCAAGGACGACAGGGTTCGATACGCTCATTTTCCTCCTCCTCCTCTTTCTCTTCCTCCACTCGATTGGCGCCTCGCGTTCTCCTTGCGCGAACGGGCCAGGGGCCGAGTCGTTCGGGCGAGCGAGGAGGCGTCACGCTTCCGAGGGTGCTGGATGCGCTGACGCCATGACATCGTCAATGTGGCAGGGCGGTGCCGTTCGTTTGCGCTAGAGCGGCACTCGTCCAGAGGGCCATTGGGATGAAGGGACTAGTCCAACAGGCCGAGGGATTAGCCATCGCGGCATGGCACAATGGAGCGATAGGGCCCGGCACGCGGCGGGCGGGCGACGCGCCGGTGCGTTACGATTTTCGGACGCACGACCGGACGCACGGCCTCTTCGTCTTGTCAAGACTACCGTGACGGCGTGTCCCGTGCTATAAAGAGAAGGTTAGCGACCCCCCTCGTTGAAGGCACTACAAGCGTGAAACTTTCCACCGAACAGCGCCCCTCGCGCGAGGCCGTCCTGTCCTTCGAGCTCGAGAGCACCGAAGTTGAGCCTTATCTCGACCGCGCCTACAAAAAGGTGGTAGGCCGGTTGAACATCCCCGGTTTCCGCAAGGGCAAGGCGCCGCGGAAGATCGTCGAGCAGCTGTACGGGCGCGAATATCTGCTCAACGAGGCGCTGCAGGACATCGTCGGCGACACCACGTCGAAGGCGGTCGAGCAGGAATCACTGGAAATGGCGGGCTTGCCGCAAGTCTCCGTCGAGAACATCGAGCCGCTGACGTTCAAGGCGACGATCCCCCTCACGCCCAGCGTCGACTTGGGCGACTACATGAAGCTCCGCGTTCCGAAGGAGCGCGTGTCGGTCGGCAAATCGCGGATCGAGGCAAGCCTCGATGAGCTGCGCCAAAACATGGCCCCCTGGGAGCCCGCCGACGGCCCCGTCGCGTTGAACGGCCTGATCACCGTGTCGATCGAGGGCTGGGCGGACGAGAACGGCGAGCGGAGCTCGCTCGTTAAGCAAGACCGGGTCGACTTCGTGCCTCGGGAGAACTCCCGCATCCCCGTCCCCGGATTCGCCGACCGGTTGGTCGGGTTGCCCAAGGAAGAACACACCGAGTTCGACATCGACATCGCCTCCGATTTCGAGAACAGTGAGATCGCGGGCAAGAAGACCCACTGGAAGGTGATCGTCCACGAGATCAAGCGGAAGAACCCGCCCGCGCTCGACGACGAGTTCGCCAAAGGCGTAGGCGATGGCTTCGAGTCGCTCGACGCGCTCCGCGCCAAGCTGCGTGAGGACATGACGAAACAGGAAGAGGACAACGTCCAAGCGCGCCACCAGGAAGAGGCGGTCGCCAAGCTGGTGGACATGGCGAAGATCGAGATATCGCCCCTCATCGTCGAACAAGAGATGGACCACTACCTGGAAGAGACGACCGAGGCCATGCGTACCGGCCGCATGTCGCTTGAGCACTACCAGAACTATCTAGCCTGGCAGGGCAAGAGTGCGGAGGAGATTCACGAGCTGGCGCGCCCGAAGGCGGAAGAACGCCTGCGCCGCGCCCTGGTGATCCGCGAGATCGTGAAACAGCAGCAGATCGACGTCACCGATGACGAAATCGACGCCGAGATCGAGTCGATGGCGACCGACGCGGGCCCCGAGGCCAAGGAGGTGCGTAAGCACTTCCAGCAACGCGAAAACAAGGACAGCCTTCGGCGTGTGTTGCAGAACCGGAAAGCGGTACAGTGGGTGTCCGACCTAGCGGCCGGCAAGCTCGCCCAGGGCGAATCCAAGGCCGACGAGCCGGTGGCCGAAGCGGCGGGTTCGGGTGACACGGAAGCCGAATAGCCGGCTTCTCCACCATTTCAAGGGTGGGACAAGAGGGAGGCAGGAGCATATGCAAGACCCTATCCAGCGAGCACAGAACATCATCCCGATGGTGATCGAAACCGGCGCCCGCGGTGAGCGCGCGTACGACATCTACTCGTTGCTGCTCAAGGAGCGCATCGTCTTTCTGGGCACGCCGATCACCGACCAGGTCGCCAACTTGATCGTCGCGCAGTTGTTGTTCCTCGACCGCGAGGACCCCGACAAGGATGTCCAGATGTACATCAACAGCCCCGGTGGGCAGATCACCGCGGGTCTGGCTATCTACGACACCATGCAACTCGTGAAGGCCCCCGTGTCCACCATTTGCGTCGGCCTGGCCGCCAGCATGGGCACCGTGCTGCTGTGCGCGGGCGCGGCCGGCAAGCGCTACAGCCTGCCGAACGCCACCATTCACATGCACCAGGCGCTGGGCGGCGCCCAAGGCCAGGCGGCCGACATCGAGATCGCCGCGCGCGAAATCCTCCGCATGCAAGACAAGGTGCGGACCATCTTGGCGAACCACACCAAGCAGCCGTACGACAAGATCGCCCGCGACTCCGACCGCGACTTCTACATGGCCGCGGAGCAGGCCCGTGAGTACGGCCTCGTCGACGAGGTATTGGGCCAGCCCCTGAAGCTGCACTCCAACGGCGTGAAAGCGTAGAGGGAGCAAAGCTCGATGCCCAGCACGACGACAAGTGGTGGCACGTCCAACCGCGGCGAGCACGTGTGCTCGTTCTGTGGCAAGCCGCAAGGACAAGTGCGACGCCTGATCGCCGGCCCCGGCCGCGTGTTCATCTGCGATGAATGCGTGCGCTTGTGCCAGCAAATCATCACCGAGGGAGGAACCCCGCAACACGCGCAGCCCACGCTGCCGCCGCGAGGCCTCTCGCCCAAGGAGATCGCTGACCGGCTCGACGAATACGTCGTCGGCCAGGACCGCGCCAAGCGCGTGCTCAGCGTGGCCGTCTACAATCATTACAAGCGCATCTGGAACAATACCGTCGGCCGTGACGTGGAGATCCAGAAGAGCAATATCTTGATGGTCGGCCCCACCGGCTCCGGCAAAACGCTGCTCGCCCAAACGATGGCCCGCATCCTCGACGTGCCGTTCGCCATCGCCGACGCCACCTCGCTCACCGAGGCCGGCTACGTGGGCGAGGACGTCGAAAACATCCTGCTCCGGCTGATCCAAGCCGCCGACTACGACGTGGCGAAGGCCGAGCACGGCATCATCTACATCGACGAAATCGACAAGCTGGCCCGCAAGGGCCCCAACCCCTCCATCACTCGCGACGTATCGGGCGAGGGCGTGCAGCAAGCGTTGCTGAAGCTCATCGAAGGCTGCGTCGCGAACGTGCCGCCGCAGGGCGGCCGGAAGCACCCCCAGCAAGAGTTCATCCAGATCAAGACCGACAATGTGCTGTTCCTGGTCGGCGGCGCCTTCGAGGGCCTGGAAAAGGTGATCGCCCGGCGGGTCATGGCGAACCGCCACCGCATCGGCTATCGCAAGGACGACATGGGCACGGCGACGCAAGACGAGGTGCGCGCGCATGTGACCGCCGAGGATTTGCTGGAGTTCGGCTTCATCCCCGAGTTCATTGGCCGCCTGCCCGTGGTCGTGGCGCTCGACGAGCTGGACAAGGCATCCATGGTGCGCGTGCTCACCGAGCCGAAGAACGCCGTCGTGAAGCAATACCAGCACCTCTTCTCGCTGGACGGCGTGGAACTTTCGTTCTCCGAGGCCGCGCTGAACGCCGCCGCCGAAGGCGCCTTGAAGCGCCACACCGGTGCCCGCGGCCTGCGTACCATCATCGAGGAGCTGCTGCTCGATGTGATGTTCGATCTGCCGTCGCTGTCGCAAGTGCGGCGCTGCGTGATCGATGCCGACAGCACGGGCAAGCTCATCAAGCCGCTGCTGTTGAGCGCCAACGGGCAAGTGGTCGAGCCGACCGGCCCGCGCGGCTCCGCCGCCAAGAGCGCATAGCGAACAAACGTTTCGACCGGGTATGGCATCATGATGTGGGGCTCCGGTGAACGCCGGGGCCCTGCTTTTTGCCAAACACAATATAGTATGGCGCCGCAATGTCACCTGCGGAGGCGCCTTGACCGCCCCTCCTCCACCAACCCCTTCGCATCGCTGCGCGCCCGTTCCTTGCTCGTATGGCTGGCCGTGGCCGTTCCCATCGCCATCGTCACCGGGCTCATCGTCATGGCCTACACCGAGATCGAGCCTTTCGCCTCGGAAGGGCTCATGGTCACCGTGGAGCTTTGGCTGGCCGGCACGTTCGTCGCCTGGCTCGCCTTCGTGGCTGGCCGGCACCGCCTGAACCTCCTCCAGCTGTTTGGGTCGCCCTCGAAGGGCTTCAACTGGTGGACGGTCCCAGTCGTCGTGGCCGCGAGCATGGCGTTCTCGCCTGGTTCCGGCCTCGTCCTGGCCTATTACCTCCCTTGGTACCGCGAGTACGTGGCCCTGACGAATGGCGGCGGTCCTCCGCGCCTCGCCGTTCTCATGGTCACGCTTGTCGTCGTGGCGCCCGTTTTCGAGGAGCTGTTGTTCCGGGGCATCTTGTTGCACCGGCTCGCGCACCGCTGGTCGGTCGCGGGTGGCGTGCTCGCCCCCTCCATCGTGTTCGGCGCGCTTCACCTCGACATCGTCGGGGCGACCGTCTTCGGCATTGTCATGTGCGTGCTGTACGTCCATGCCGGCTCGCTCCTCGTGCCCATCGCGGCGCACGCCTTGAACAACCTCGTCTCGGTCTTGCTCATCGCGGCGGCGAGCCCACGCCCGAGCCGGCCATGACCGACACCAGCCTTGCCATTGAAGCCTTCCTCATGGGCGCCAGCGGCATGCTGATCGCTCTGTACCTCGCCCGGAACTGGCCGCGCTCGAAGAGGCAGCTGCCTTACTTCAGAAACAGCGGAACGGTCGCGGCATCCATCTTGGAGCCGGAAGGCCAAGCCCCGGCATGACGCCGCCCCGGCGTCCGCTCCTCCGCCGCGGCTACTCCTGCAAGAACGCCAGCACGTGGCGGGCATACTCCTTCGGCTTTTCGAACGGCGTCCAATCCCCCGTGTCGCCGAACCCAAGCATGCGCGCGTTGGGAATGAGCGCGAGCGCGGTGATGCTCACCTCGAACGGCACCATCCGGTCATAGCGGCCATGCACCATGAACGCCGGCGCCTTGATCTTCGGCAAGTCCTCGCGGTAATCGTGCGGAATGCTCTTCGACTTGGCGCGCGCGTCGAGCAGCTCCGGCGACCACGTGTACCATTGGTGGATGTAGTCGACCAAGTCATCGGTCACCAGCTGCTCGTCGAAAACGTGCTTCGTCAGGTACAGCCGTACGTTATCCTTGGTGGGGTTCGCCACCACCAGGTTCGTGAAGTACCGCGCCTCGTCCGGGCGGTTCGCCAGGAAGTAGATGTCGCCGCCGGTCGCGATGTGCGAGCCACCCATCACGAATTTCTTCACGCGGTCCTGGTATTTGATGGCCGCCACCAGCGACGACTGGCCGCCTTGGGAGTTGCCCACCCACGCCACCTGCTGCTTGATGCCCAACGCGTCCAGCAGGTGCGCGCCGACGCGCGCCTGCACGGCATGGGTGCCTTCCTGGTAGATCATCGGGCCTGTCTTGGCGAAGTTCGGCATGTCGTAGAGGATGCACCGATACTGCTTCGCGAACTCGTCCATGACCCGGTGCCAGGTGATCCACGCCGTCGTGCCGGGTCCGTGTAGGAGTGGAGGAACAGCACAGGCTCGCCCTTGCCGATGTCGTGATAGTGGACGTTGATGCCGTCAACCGAGATCGTCTTGCTGGTGCCCTGCTCCGTGAGCCCGCTGGGCGTGGTGAACGGGAACGTCCGGTGCTGAATCGAGGTCATGCCGCCTCCTGAAAGTCGCGTCGAGATGGCATCAGGGTAGGCCCGCCGCGGCGAATGTTAACCGTCACGCCGTCAGGTGGAATAGGTGCCATTCGTCAGTCGGGCATCTCTCGTCGCTTGTATCCGCAGCCAATTCGGAATACCCTGACGCATATACGCGAGCCGGGACCGCCGCCCGCGCCGCCGCGCAACGAGGAGGCATGCATGGTTGTCGCCAAGAAGAAGTACGACACCATCGATTCCGCGGGACTGCTCGACCGACGCATCTTTATCGACCAATACGTCTACGACGAGGAGATGGAGAAGATCTTCGGCCGCGCGTGGCTCATGATCGGCCACGAGAGCCTCGTGCCCAAGCACA
>Ga0194132_10006330_pt1 | contig 18428 bp, 18 predicted proteins | sample TA2KigOf80mmetaG_FD_148612 | JGI IMG/M metagenome (GOLD analysis project Ga0194132, IMG submission 148612) | Freshwater microbial communities from Lake Tanganyika, Tanzania - TA2015054 Kigoma Offshore 80m | ecosystem: Environmental > Aquatic > Freshwater > Lake | place: Tanzania: Lake...
GGCCGATCCACCGGCCGCGGCCGCGCCGCGCCGGGCCGCCGCGCAGCGCCACAGCTGGAGCTCGCTGGTCGAGCGTATGAGCGCCGAGATCGAGAACGCGATCGCGGGGCGGCCTCCGCTCAGCTGACGCGCCTCAGCGGCGCGCGCTCCACGCCGCCTCATCGAGGGCGGCGGCATGCTGCTTCTTCTTGGGCAGCCACCACGATCGGTTGTCCGCATACCACCGCACCGCTTGCCTTAACCCTTCGGTGAAGTCGATCTGTGGTCGCCACCCGAGCTCGCGCTCGATCTTGCCGTGATCGAGCAGGTAGCGGCGGTCGTGGCCGGGCCGGTCGTCGACGTACGTCTTGAGCGACACCGAGACCCCCGTTGCAGCGAGGACGGCATCCGCGATCTCCTCGACGCTCTTCTCGACGCCGCTGCCCACGTTGTACGTCTCCCCGATCCGCCCGTGGGCGAGGATCAGATCGATCGCGCGGCAGTGATCGTCGACATGCAGCCACTCGCGCCGATTCGCGCTCTGCCGATAGAGCGTCAGGGGCTCGCCATCGAGCGCGCTCGTCGTGAACAGGGGAATGGCCTTTTCTGGGTGCTGGTAGGGGCCGTAGTTGTTCGCGCAGTTCGAAATGGTCACGGCCATGCCGAAGGTCTCGTGGTACGCGCGCACGATGAGGTCGGCCGCGGCTTTCGAGGCGTTGTACGGGGTCCGGGGCCGATACGGTGACGTCTCGCTGAACGAGTCCGAGCTGTCGAGCGGAAGGTCTCCATAGACCTCGCAGGTCGAAATGTGGTGGAAGCGCGCGGTTCCCGCGCGCCGCGCCGCCTCGAGCAGCACCTGTGTTCCCAGCGCATTCGTCCTCATGAACGCCGTGGGATCGAGAACTGCCCGGCTGTTATGCGACTCCGCGGCGAAGTTGACGATCGTCTCCGGTCGGTGCTCACGCAGGAGCCTTTCGGTCGCGTTCGGATCTCCGATGTCGCCCCGCACGAACGTGTATCGATCGGCGGACGAGCGTTCGACGTCGGCGAGGGACTGACGATCTCCCGCATATGTCAGGAGGTCGAAGTTCACGATCGCGTCGTCTGGATGGGTGCCGAGCCAATAGCGGATGAAGTTGGACCCGATGAATCCGGCACCGCCGGTGACGAGGAGCTTCACGCGTCGATTCTCGCAGGTCTTGCCGGACCTAGAGGTCGCTGCGCCGCTCCAGCAGGAAGAGCCAGCCCCGAGCGATGTGCCGGTCGTACTGCGCTCGCAATCCGTGAAAGGCGCGCGGGAGCTTTCGTGCGCGAAGCCACCGGGCCAGCTCACGTTTGCGCGGACTGATGATCGCCTCCGGATCGCTGATCTTGTCCGCGATCCCGACGAGCGTCGGGACGAGTCCAGCGTGCTGGAAAACGCGGTGCATGTCGGCCCACGAGGGGAAGACGGGGAATCCCCCGGCCATGTCCAGCACGTGTCCGCGTGCCAGGCGCACGAGCCAGCGCCCCAGCGCCGGTGGAGCGATGGCGACGAACGGCAAATGCCAGTGCGGATCGTCCAGAACCGTTATCGGGGACCGAGTGTTCGCGGCCGTGATCACCACCGACCCGCCGGGACGGACCACGCGCGCCGCCTCTCGCAGGGCTTGTGGCCACGCATCCACGTGCTCGAGCACGTCGTACAGAACCGCCGCATCGAAGGAGCCGCTCACGAAGGGGAGTCGGGTCGCATCGCCCGCGACGAATCGGATCCTGGTCGCCCGGTCGCCGGCTGCCGTCGCCCGCTCGAGGAGTCTCAGGTGAGGCTCGCATCCTGCGACGAAGCCCGATGTCGCGAGCCCCTCGGCGACTCCACCCTCGCCGCAGCCGATGTCCACGATCCGCGCCGCGCTGCGACCGTGGCGGTCCAGGAGGCGCCGCAGCGCGCGGCCGCGCCGGATCGCATCCTCATCGCCGCTGCTCCAACGGGTCCAGCGAGGCCCTTCGCTCATGCGGGATCAGCTCTCTTCCTCAGCGGGCGGATCAGTCCGGCGAGGACTCGGCGATCAGGGTCGTGGAGAAGGAACCGCGCGCCCAGAACGAGAGCGAGCAACCCCACCGCCACGCCGCGGACGGGCCACCACATCGTCGTCGTCCCGACGATCCACGCCACGGTCCAAAGCGGGGCGCACACGCCGGCGATCACGGCCGTCGTCCAGGGCGAGACCGCACGCCCGCCGATGCGAAGGGCGAGGACCACCGCGACGGACCAGATGACGAGCTGGGCGAGCGCGGTGCCGGCGATGGAGAAGGCGAGCGTCAGTGACGTCCCGAGAATGACCTGAAGCACGAAGACCCAGGCCCATGTCGACGTGCGCCGAGTGCGTTCGGTGCCTGTCCCTTCGGCGACCAGGGCGAGTGCGATACCGATCGGAACCATCGCCATTGCGAGGAGACGCAGGGTCGTGCCGGCGATTCTGAAGCCGGGTCCGAAGATCGCGGTCAGGATGTCGGCTCCGGCGCTGATGAAGACCGTCCCGACGACGAGGAAAAACACGGCGAGAAGCCGAACGTGGCTGTCGAGAACTCGGCGCGTCCCGACTTCGTCCCCCGCGAGCCGGGCGTAGGCTGGAACGGCGAACGTGCTGAGATTCCGCGGAGCGCGGAGCGCCGCCTCGACCAGCATGCTCGCGGCGACGAACGCACCGAGCGCGGAGCTCCCCACGACGAGCAAGATGATTGCACGGTCGACCCAGCCGGACAGCGACGTCGAGTACAGGACCGCGGTCGCGGGCAGGGCCTCGCGCAGTAGCCCGGCACCGTCCCTGATGGAACGAGTCGGCATGACACGCAACGCCCCGGCGACGAAGACCGCCGCCAGACCCGAGGCCGCGAAGCCCGCCACGGCCAACGCCGAGGGACCGATCTCGAGGCCGAGCTGCCCCAACGCCAGGCCCCCGATCACCGCGAACGGCTGAATGACGACCAATGCGGTCACCCACGTCATCGCCAGCTTGCCCAGGAGAATCGCGGACAGGCACGTGAGGAGGACACAACCGCCGGCCGCCACCGCGGTCGCGAACGCGGGAGCCGGTGCGGCGAACGCCGCGACCTGCGTGAAGGGACCCCAGAGGAGGAGCGAAATCAGGAAGGCCGCGGCGGCTCCGACGACGGCGACGCTAAGGGCGGTGGCCACCTGCTGCCTCTGCTCCGTCTCGCTCCCGTGCGCCGCGGAGACGGCGCGTGCGATCGCGGTGGGCATGCCGATCATCAGAAGTGTCGTGACCAGCGTCACGAAGAGTGCCGTCGCGCTGTATGACCCGAAGCCGGCCGGGCCGTACCGCCGAGCAAGAGCCACCTGGGCGATGAACGACACGAGCATGGCGCTCGCGGTCATGAACAGCGTCCCTCGCCCGGCGCGGAAGAGAAGGCCGACCACCGAACGTTCCGTCTCGGTCACCGGCCCATTGTGAGAGTTCGCGCGGCTGTCGCGGGTCACGGCTACGGTGCCGATGGCGCTGGTCTACTCTTGCACCATCGAGCGTCGCTGGGTGGTATGGATCCTGATCCTGTTCGTGGGCGCAGGCGTCGTTTTGGGGGGCCTGCGGCGGGTCCTCCCGCCGCCTGTTTCCGCCGCGGACCTCGTGGTGTCGGTCGTCCCGGAGCCCGGTCCGTCCGACCCGAAGCTCGTCGGGCTGCGCGACTCGCTCATCAGCCATCTGGTTGCGAATCTGCCCGCGGCGTGGAGCAAGGCGACGCGCGGTCTGGGCGCTCTTCGCATCGACCAGGACAATCCCGCGGTGGTCATCCGCGTCGCCGCGGCGGTCGGAACGCCGAGCTTCACGAGCGCGAGGTTCCAGCGCGACGAGGTGCTGATCTTCGCCGCGGACGGGGTCGGGGCGCTCACGCCGCGCGACACGATCTCGATCACGCTGCAGCAGCTGGGCTATCACTGGTGCTGCACCGGTGAGGGCACGCTGAACGGCCGCTGGGCCACGCCAATCTCCGAGGGCGCCCTCGTCGGGTTGAACGAGTTCGGCCTGATGAGCGGCCCGCTGAAGTGCGTCGCCCCACGGGGCGGCGGAGAGCCGCTCTGCCCGAATGTCTTCAGCGAGCGCGAGCTTGCGACCATGGGCTTCACCGGTATTCCCAAGGCGACACCGAATCCGTGCGCCGTCCAGACCACGGAGCTCGAGGCCCAGGTCGCCTCCACCAAGGAGTCGCTGTCGGCCATCGAGCAGCGGGTCAAATCGATGGCCGACCGGGTGATCGAAGCGGAGCGCGTGATCAGGTCGATCACGCTTGTGGGACTTCCCGAGGAGGAGTACCAGCGGTACCTGCGGCTGGTCGATGGCTACAACGACCTGGTGCGCGAGCAGAACGCCCTGATCTCCGCGCAAGTCGCACAGGCAACGGCCCACAAGGCGCTCGTCGTTCGCCTTGCCGCGACGCAGCCCTGCCCGTAAGGCGGGGCGACCTCAGTATCGGCGCAGATGGTCCGACGTGGCGGTCAGCGTTTCGATAGGCTGAAAGGCGTGCTCCGCACATTTCTCCGCACGCCGTGGTGGCCCATCGTGCTCGTCGCGTTCGTTCTGATCGCCGGGGGTCCGCTCAACTCCGTCGACGCCCGGGGTGTCATCGTGGCGGATGCGAACGGCCTGCCGCTCGCGCCGCGCGACGTGTTCTTCGGCGCCCGCCACTACAAGGTCGGCGAGGACGGCGTGTACTTCATCCCGAACCTGCCGCGCGGCGCGAAGTTCAGCGTCATCGCGCAGGGGTACAACCGGGCGGACGTGCCGGCCGGCACCACCGAGGTGCGGCTGGTCACCGCGATCATCACGCTCAACGTCGCCGACTCGGCCACCGGCCAGCCGGTCAAGAACCCGGAGGCGCGGGTCGGCTCGCGGGTCGTCGGCCGAGGGACCGACTCCGGCATCATGGTCATCGCGCCCGCCCCCCCGAAGACCGAGACCATCCTGGTGTGCGCGTCCGGCTATGCGAGCGGCACGATGCAGACCGGGCTACCGACCGCCGGCATCCGGCTCGCCGCGAGCACCGACGAAGACAGCGGGTGCCCGGAGCTGCCGGGCGCGTCCCCGAGGCCGTCGGCGCCGGTCATCACGCCGAATCCCGCGCCCGCGTCCCCGGCCGCGACGCCGACATCCAGCCCCCGCTAAGTCCTTCCGCGGGCATACTCCACGCGATGCTGAGCGGGCTGGGCGTGCTCGTGGCGCGGCGGGAGCTGCTGCGCGACTTCGCCTGGCGCGAGCTGCGCGCGCGTTACAAGGGCTCCGCACTGGGCTTCGGGTGGAACTTCCTGATTCCGCTGCTCCAGCTTGCGGTGTTCTGGCTCCTGTTCGGCGTGCTGTTCGGCGTGCGGCCGCGCACCGAGACCGGTGAGCAGCCGTACGCGGTGTTCCTCTTCGTCGGCCTCCTGCCGTGGACGCTCTTCGCGAACGCGCTGCAAGCGGGATCCGCGTCGATCGTCGCGAACGGGGCGATCGTGAAGAAGGTCTGCCTGCCCACCGAGCTCCTGCCCGCGGCGGCCGTGCTGGCGAGCCTCGCCAACTTCGGACTTTCGTTCGTCGTGCTGCTCGCGGTCCTCCTGATCGCCGGTCCCCGGCACCCCGAGGGCCTGCTCGCCGTGCCGCTGCTCCTCGCCGTCGAAACGGTTCTCGCGCTCGGCCTCGCCTACCTGCTCGCGGCGGGGGCGGTCTACTTCCGCGACGTCGAGCACATCCTCGGCGTCCTGCTCATGGCCTGGTACTTCCTGACCCCCGTGCTCTTCCCGGTCGCGATCGTCGCCGACCGGCCGACCGAGGCGTTCCTGCTGCACCTGAACCCGATGACGGCGATCGTGGTCGGGTTCCAGCGCGCCCTCCTCGACGGTGCCGGACCGGAGTGGGGGTGGCTCGCCTACAGCGCGGCGGTCTCGATCGTGGTGTTCGTCATCGGCTTTGCGGTCTTCCGGCGGGTCAAGGACTCCTTCGAAGAGGCGCTGTGACCGAGCCCGACCACGGCGACCACGCGCACGAGGAGCACGAGGCGCGCTACGCGGAGGGGGACGCGGCCGCGTGGGAGCGGCCGCTGCGCTCGAGCGAGCTCTACGAACCCTCGCGGCGCGACATCTTCAACTTCATCGACGAGACCAAGGTCGACTACCTGCGCCCGCTGCTGCCGCCTGACGGGCGGGCGCTCGAGGTCGGCGCGGGCTCGGGGCGCCTGCTCATCCGCCTCGGTGCCGAGCGGCCGTACCGGCTCGTCGCGGTCGACTACGCCCCCTACGCCGCCCGCGCGGTCCGCGAGAACCTGCGCCGGGCCGGCCGCGAGGGGGCCGTGGTGTTCGGCGACGCGCGCGCGCTGCCGTTCCCGGACGCCTCGTTCGATGTGGTGCTGTCGGGCGGGCTGCTCGAGCACTTCCGCGACCCGCTGCCGGTGATGCGCGAGATGGCGCGCCTCCTGCGGCCGGGCGGCCTCTTCTACGCGGACATCGTCCCGCGCAAGGTGTCGCTGTACCGCTGGGCCGAGCGGGAGCGCATGGCTCGCTCGGAGCAGCTTCAGGAGGGGATCTACGAGAGCGACCTCCCGCGCTCGCGGTGGGCGGCGCTCGCGCGCGAAGCCGGGCTGCACGACGTGCGGATCGTCTCGGCCGGCGTGTACCCGCCGTTCACGATGCCCGACCACGAGCGCCTGGTGTGGAAGTACCGTTCGCTCGTGCGTGCGCTCGACGCGACGATCGTCGCGGACATCCTCGGGTTCTTCTACATGGTGACCGGGAATCGCGAGGCCGGGTCGGCACCCGCGGAGCGCACGGGGCTCCCGAGCCGCAGGTGACCGCCATCCGCGCGGCCGACGTCTCCAAGTCCTATCGCGTGCGCACGGGCCGCCGCCGCACGCTCAAGGAGCTCGTGCTCCGCCAGCACACGGAGCCGGTCGTGGTCGAAGCGCTGCGCGGAGTGTCATTCGAAGTGGAAGCGGGGGAGAGCTACGCGATCGTGGGGGCCAACGGCTCCGGCAAGTCGACGCTGCTCAAGCTCATCGCGGGGACCGCCAAGCCGTCCAGGGGCACGCTCGAGGTGAACGGCCGCGTCTCCGCGCTCCTGGAGCTCGGGGCAGGCTTCCACCCGGACTTCACGGGCCGCGAGAACGTGTTCCTCAACGCCGCCCTGCTCGGGCTCACGCGCAAGCAGACGGAGCGCGCGCTGCCCGAGATCGAGGCCTTCGCGGAGCTCGGCGGCTTCTTCGATGCCGCGGTGAAGACGTACTCCTCCGGCATGTACATGCGGCTCGCCTTCGCGGTGGCGGCGCACGTCGACCCCGACGTGCTGCTCATCGACGAGATCCTCGCGGTGGGCGACGAGTACTTCCAGCGCAAGTGTTTCGCCAAGCTCAACGAGTTCCGCTCGCGCGCGAAGACGATCTGCTTCGTGTCGCACGACCTCGCCGCGGTCTCGCGCCTGTGCCGGCGCGGCCTCCTGCTCGACCGCGGCGCGGTCCGGGCGGAGGGTGAGATCACGCGCGTGCTCGAGGCGTACGCCGAGCTCGTGGAAGCCCAGGAGCGGCACGCGCTCGCGGGCGCCGCCCCGCAGGGCGACCGCTGGGGCTCGGGGGAGGTGCGCATCGAGTCGGTCACGCTCCGGTCCGGCGACCGCGACGCGCTCGTCGTCGCGACCGGCGCGCCGTTTGCGATCCGCCTCGGCTACGAGGTGACCGCCGACCTGGATGAGGTGGTGTTCGGGATCACGATCTACCGCGACGACGGGGTGTCGGTGTACGGCACGAACACCCAGGTCGATGGGGTGCGCGTGCCGGTGCGCCCGGGGCGGGGGGAGATCACCTTTGCCGTGCCGCGGCTGCCGCTCCTGCCGGGCCGCTACGAGCTCGACGTCGCGGCGATCTCGCCCGCGCTGCATACGTACGATTACCACTCGAAGCGGCATGCCTTCCGGGTGGGCGGGCCGGCCGGCGAGATGGGCACGACCCGGCTCGATCACGAGTGGCGTACCGATTCGGGAGGGGCGCTTTGAGCGAGATCGCGGGCGTGGTGGCCAAGCCGCTCGTGCGCCGCGACGACGGCCGCGGCTACTTCGAGGAGCTGGTCCGCGCCAGCGAGCCCGTGGCCGCACCGGGCATCCGCCAGATCTCGTTCGCGACGCGCGCCGCCGGCGTGGTGACCGCCTGGCACATCCACCCGACCCAGTGGGACTGGTGGTTCGTGCCGCGCGGGTCGCTCCGGGTGGCGCTGCACGACCTCCGCGCGGGGTCGGCGACGTTCCGCGTGACGCAGGAGCTCGCGCTCGGCGAGGGCGCCCCGGACGCGCTCCTCGCCATCCCGCCGGGCGTCGCCCACGGCTACAAGGTGCTCAACGGGCCGGCCGAGATCCTGTACCTGGTGAGCACCGAGTACAACGACGCGCACCCCGCCCCGCCGCAGGGCGAGGAGGGCCGCATCCCGGCCGACGACCCGGACATCGGCTACGACTGGAACCGTCCATGACGCATGCGCATCCGGTCTCGAACACCGAGGAGCTGCGCGCCTCGTACGAGCGCATCTGGTCCACGACGGACATGTACGAGACGCGCGACTACTACGTGAAGTGCCTCGACCTCGCCTCGCCCGAGCCCGGCGAGCGCATCCTCGACGTCGCGTGCGGCAGCGGCAGGCTGCTTCTGGAAGCGGAGCGGTTCGGCCTCGTGCTAAGCGGCGTCGACATCGCCGACGCGGCAGTCGCGCGCACGCGCTCGGTCGTGCCGAAGGCGGAGGTCCAGCGCGCCGAGGCGGAGCACCTGCCGCACGCCGACGAGACGTTCGACATCGTCACCTGCCTCGGCTCGCTCGAGCACTTCCTCACCCCGGACAGGGCGCTCGAGGAGATGCGCCGCGTGCTCAAGCCGGGCGGCCGGGCCGTGCTCGCGATTCCGAACCAGTTCTGGGCGTACGACGTCGCCCGCGGCTGGCTCGAGGGCGCGGGGCTGCGCCACGGGCAGGAGTCGGAGAACTTCTTCTCGCTCGCCGAGGCACGCGACCTGATGGAGGGCTCGTTCCACATCGCGCGCGAGTGGCCGTGGAACCCGGGAGTCGCGCACATGCGCGAGACGCGTCCGTTCACCGGGCGATGGGCGAGTGCTGCGTTCCGCGCGTACGGCTGGCTCCGTCCGCGGCTGCCGTTCGTCGCGTCGTACCTCTTCGTGTTCCTCTGCGTGAAGGCGCCCGGCGACGCGCCGCGCGAGGTCGCGACGGCCCAGGGCCCGGTGATCCCGGGCGGCTGGCACGCGGCCGAATCAGGGTCGCGCTGGACGAGCGGCCGCGCCGGCGTCTGGCTGCGCCTCGGCTCGCGCCTGAGCGCCGACGTGCTGCACGACGAGCCGGGCCAGGCGTCGGTCGCGATCGGCTTGGACGCGGAGCGGCGCCGCCTCGCGACCGCGACGGTCACCCCGCACGCGTGGACGACGGTCAGCGCCGAGGTGCCCGAGAGCCTGCGCGGCACCGTGCAGCGGGTGTTCCTCGACCCGGCCCGCACCTGGTCCCCGGCGGAGCACGGCGTGCGCGACGACCAGCGCCGCCTCGGCGTCTCCGTGCGCCGGTTCTGGTCCGACCAGGAGTGAACAAATGGGCCTGAGTGAGGAGCGGCTTCGCCGCGACGAACGAAGTCGAGCCGGAGGCGGCTCCCGCGAAGCGGAGCAAGGAGTGGATCTGGACGCGCTGACGGCTGAGCTGCGCGAGCGCGTGAAGCGCAAGCGCGAGGCGGGGGTGTACGGGCCCGAGGTGGCGAAGGCGCTCGAGGCGCCGCTGCCAGGGGGCGCGCCGCTCCCGACCGACGACGGGGGCGATCCGCTCGTCGCGCTCGCCGCCGCGGTCGAATCCGAGGTCGCGTACGACCCGCGCAGCCGCAAGCCCTTCATCGGCCCCGCGCTCACCTTCGCGCGGCGCGCGCTGATCGGGATCCTGCGCTGGTACCTGCACGAGATCGTGCACCGCCAAGACCGCATCAACGAAGCCGCGCTCCGCGCTTTGCGTGTGCTCTCGGAGCGCGAGTCCGCCGACATCGTGGGCCGTGTCGAGGCGCTCGAGGAGGCGAAGCGGCGCGAGGCGATCCACCAGGGCGCCGTCCACATGGACTACGAGCTGTTCGCGGAGCGCTTCGGCGGACTCGAGTCGCAGGTGCGCGAGCAGGCCGAGCGGTTCGTCCGGCGCTTCGCCGGCTGCAAGCGGGTGCTCGACATCGGGTCGGGCCGCGGGACGTTCCTCACGCTGTGCAAGGAGCGGGGGATCGGGGCGTACGGCGTGGACCTGGAGGAGCGCCTCGTGCGCCGGGCGAGCGATGCCGGCCTCGAGGCGTACCGCCTCGACGCGGAGGAGCACCTGCGCAGCCTGCCCGACGGCGCGCTCGACGGCATCTTCGCGGTCCACTTCGCGGAGCACGTCCTGCCCGGCCACCTGTTCGAGATCCTGCGCGAGTGCAAGCGCACGCTCCGCTCGGGGGCGTACTGCATCATGGCGACGCCGAACCCGAGCACGCTGACCGTCGGCGCCGACTCGTTCTGGCTCGACCCCACGCACCGCAAGCCGCTCCCGCCCGAGGCGCTGCGCTTCTACCTCCAGATCAGCGGCTTCGAGCCGGTGGAGATCGAGACGTACAACCCGAGCGAGACGCGACTCTCGGAGGACGGGCTCTCAGGCGCCGCGCTGGCGAACGTGCGGCTGCTCAACCAGACGCTCTTCGGCGACCGCGACTACGCGGTGATCGGACGGAAGCCCTGACCGCGATCCACCAGTTCCACCCGACGCTGGCCCAGCACGACGCGACGAGCGACCACCTCTTCGCCATCCGCGCGCTCGTGCGCTCGTGGGGCTACGAGTCGGAGGCGTTCGCGGTCGAAGCCAAGCGCGAGGTCGCCGACCAGGTGCTGCCGTACCGGCGCCTGTTCCGCACCGTGACGCCCGACGACCACCTGCTCATGCACTTCGGCCTCGGCGACGAGACCTACGACCGGCTCGCGGCGCTGCCGTCCCGGCAGGCGCTCGTCTACCACAACATCACGCCCCCGGAGTTCTTCGACGGGCTCAACCCGCACGCGGCGCACCACGCCCGCAAGGGGCGCGCGCAGCTGCGCGCGCTCGCCACGCGCGTGCCGCTCGGCATCGGCGTCTCCGAGTTCAACCGGCGCGCGCTCGAGGCCGCGGGCTTCGCGCGCACGGCGGTGGTGCCGATCCTGGTCGACTGGAAGCGGTACGACGTCGCGCCTGACCCGGAGGTGCTCGCGCGCTGGCGCGGGCCGCAGACCAACCTGCTCTTCGTCGGGCGCATCGCCCCGAACAAGCGCCAGGACCAGCTCGTTCGTCTGCTCGCGTACTACCGCCGCTGCATCGACCCGGCGGCGCGCCTGCATCTGGTCGGCTCCTACCGCGACCAGCCGCAGTACCACGCGCGCCTTCACGCGCTCGCGCGCGAGCTCGGGCTCGGCGACGCGGTGCACTTCGCGGGCGGCGTGAGCGCGAGCGCGCTCGCTGCGTACTACGCCACGGCGTCGGTGTTCGTCTCGCTCTCGGAGCACGAAGGCTTCGCGATGCCGCTGCTCGAGGCGTTCCGCTACCGCGTGCCGGTGGTGGCCCGCGACGCCGGCGCCGTCGCGGAAACTGCGGGCGGCGCGGCGATCGTGCTGCGCGAGGGCGACCTGGCGGTCTACGCCGAGGCGGCCGGCGTGATCGTCGAGCGCGCGTCGCTCCGCGAGCGGCTGATCGGCCTTGGGGAGCGCCGCCTGCAGGCCTTTTCGCACGAGGCGGTCGCGGCCGGTCTGCGCTCCGCTCTGGGGATCTAGCCCGCTCCTTGCCGCGCGCCTCGCGCACGTCCCCCCGGCCGGTGCCGATCGGTCCCCCTCGCTGAGCGCTGAGTCCCGTACGACGGTGCGAGAATCGCCCCACACGTGAGGGTCAAGCGCGTCTTCCAATTCCACCCGTCGCTCGCGTACGGCGACGCGATCTCCAACGACACCTTCGCCATGGAGCACCTGCTCTGGCGGCACGGCGTGCGCACACGGATGTACGCGGCGAACGCGCAGGACGAGGTCGCGCCGTTCGTGCGCTCGTGGCGCGACATGGCGAAGGAGCGCTCCGACGGCGCGATCATGCTGCTCCGCCACTCGATGGGGAACGACGTCGTGGACGACGTCGCCGCGATGACGCTGCCGAAGGTGCTGCGGTACCACAACATCACGCCGGCCAAGTACTTCGTGGGTCTCAACGAGGAGCTGCGCCGCTACAGCGAGATGGGGCGCGAGCAGCTTAAGCGCATGGCCACCCAGGTCGCCGTCGCCGTCGCCGACAGCGAGTACTCGCGTCGCGAGCTGGAAGCCTGCGGGTATTCGTCGACCGCGGTGGTGCCGATCATCCACGACCGCCTGCTGGAGCGGCTCACGCCCGACCCCGCGGTGGGCGCGCGCCTGGCCGACGGGCGCACGCATCTGCTCGTGGTGGGGCAGATCGTCCCGCAGAAGGCGCCGCACGCGGTGGTCACCGCGTTCGCGCGCTACCGGCAGAGCGACCCCACCGCGCACCTGTGGATCGTCGGGCGCGCGGACCTCTCCGGCTTCTACCTCGGCACGGTGCAGGCGGAGATCGACCATTACGGCCTGCGCGACGCGGTCACGATCACCGGGCTGGTCTCCGATGAGGAGCTCGCGGCGTACTACCGCGGCGCCACGGCGCTGGTGACGCTGTCGGAGCACGAGGGCTTCTTCAACCCGGGCGTGGAGGCGATGGCCGCGCGCCTGCCCGTGCTCGCGCGCGATGCGGGCGCGATCCCCGACACGCTCGGCGGCGCCGGGCTGCTCGTGAGCGACGCGCGTCCCGATTCCGTCGCCGCGTCGATGGAGCGGATCGTCCGCGACCACGAGCTGCGGCAGGAGCTCGCCGACAACGGCCAGAAGCGCCTCGCCGCCTTCTCGCCGGAGAGCGTGGGGCGCGCGCTGCAGGGGGCGCTGGCGCTCGCGGACATCGAGCTGCCCGATGCGAAGCGCAGGCGCATCGTCGTCCTCTCCAGCGACCAGCGTTGCGGCATCCATGACTACAGCCAGGCGATGGTCGAGGGCTTCAGCGCGAACGGACACAAGGCGTCGTTCGTGGGGGTGCGGCACGTCGACAGCGCGGATCTCGCGCGCAAGGTGTCGGACATCGCGGACGACACCGACCTCGTCGTCGTGGAGCACGAGAACGGGCTGTTCCGCGACGTCTCGTTCGTGCGCGCGCTCCTGTCGCTCTGGTCGCGCCGCATCTCGGTGGTGCTGTCGATGCACGAGATCGAGCCCGAGAAGTTCCACCACTACCGCCGCCTCTCGGCCGCGCTCCACTACCGGCCCACGCGGATGTGGCTCCTCGAGCTCCTGCGGATCTTCTGGGTCGCCTTCCTGATCGCGTGGGCGTTCTTCCGCTATCGCTTCGTCCTGTTCACCATGGGCTGGGTCCCGAAGAAGCTCGTCGTCCACTCCGACCGCACCGAGTACTGGACGGACCTGCTCACGTCGAACCGCGACAAGATCGAGCAGCAGCCGCTGGTGGTGATGCCGATCGAGGGCTGGCCCTTTGGAGCGCGAGCGAGGAGCGGTTCATCCGCGACGAGCGAGGAGAAGCGGATGCTGCGCCGCTCGCTCGGGCTTCCGGAGGACCGCTTCACGTTCATCTCGCCGGGGTTCTTTTTCAGGCGCAAGCGGTTCATCGAGGTCGCGCGCAGCGCACCGTCCGATACGACGGTGCTGTTCAGCGGCACCGAGTCGCAGTGGGACGCCGGCTACCTCGACGACGTCAAGACGTACGCCCGGGAGCACGGCCTCAGCAACGTAGGGATCAACGAGGAGTTTGCCCTCCTCGGCAAGTACGTCGCGGCCGCGGACGCGATGGTGCTCTTCTACCGCGAGCAGTTCCAGAGCGCGATCGCGACCCAGGCGCTCTGGGCCGGGTTGCCCTGCGTCTACTCCGACGATCCGGGCTTCCGCCTCTACCGCGGCGCGGGCCTCGTCGCCAGCGACGAGGACGAGCTGCGCCGCCGCATGGACGAGATCCGGCGGCCCGAGACGTACGCGCGCCTGAAGCGGCGCGTCGCGCTGCTCCGGCGCCTGCTCTCCCCCGAGCGCAACGCGCAGCGCTACCTCACGGGGCTCGACTAAGCGGTGGCTGCCCGCGAGTCGCTGCTCGTCGTCGTCCAGCGGTACGGCGAGGAGATCGTGGGCGGCGCGGAGACGCTCGCCCGCGCCGTGACGGAGCGCCTCGCGGAGCGCATGGACGTCGAGGTCGCCACGACGACGGCGCTCGACTACTGGACCTGGGCCAACCACTATCCGCCCGGCGACGCACTCGTGCGCGGCGTGCCGGTGCACCGCTTCCCGACCGTGCGCGAGCGGTCGCGCGACTTCCAGGCGTTTTCGCGGCGCGTCCTGCTCGAATCCCACGCCCTCGCCGCAGAGCGGAAGTGGATCGGCGACCAGGGTCCGGACGCGCCCGGCCTGCACGAGTGGCTGCTCCGCGAGGGCACGCGCTTCGACGTCGCGCTGTTCTTCGGCTACCTCTACGCGCCCACCGCGCTCGGGCTGCCCCTCCTTCCGGACCGCGCGGTGCTCATGCCGGCCGCGCACGACGAGCCGGCGATCCGCCTGGCCTCGTACCGCGCGCTGTTCCATCTCCCGCGCGCGTTCTCGTTCTCCACCGAGGAGGAGCGCGACTTGGTCCACCGCCTCTTCCCCCTGACGGCGCGCGTCCCCCACGACGTGATCGGCGTGGGGATCGACGGCCCGCCCGCGCCCACGGACCCCGCGCGCTTCCGGTCCCGCTTCGGCGCGAGCAAGCCGTTCGTCCTGTACTTCGGCCGCCTGTCGACCGCCAAGGGCACCGACGAGCTCGTCGCGCACTGGCAGTCGCTCAAAGCGCGCGGCGCCGTCGGCGACTGGGAGCTCGTGCTTGCCGGGAAGGCCGAGGTGGACATCCCGAAGGGCGCGGACATCCGCTACGTCGGCTACGTGGACGACCAGACGAAGTGGGACATGCTCGCCGCATGCGAGGCGCTGGTCATGCCCAGCCGGCTCGAGAGCCTCTCGATCGTCGTGCTCGAAGCGTGGCTCTGCGGCAAGCCCGTGATCGTCCACGCCGCGTGCGCGCCGGTGGTCGGCCAACTTCGCCGCGCGTCCGGGGGCCTCGCGTACGACGGCGAGGCAGAGCTCGGCGAGGCGCTCGCGATGCTCGCCGCGGATGCCGGTCTGCGCGAGCGGCTGGGCGCGAGCGGGAAGGGCTACGTCGAGTCGCGCTACCGCTGGCCGGTGATCGTCGACAAGTACCTCGACCTCTTCGCCGAGATCCGCTTCGCGCGCGGCGGGCGATGAGCCTCACCGTCGACGCGCTCCTGCGGTTCCTCGCCGCGAACGGGCTCGACGGCACGCTGACGGTGAACGGCCGAGCGGTCCCGCTGGACGGCGCGGGGTGAATCCCGCGATGGTGGTCGAGTCGTTCGCGTTCGTGGTCACGGCGCCGGCCCGCCCCGCGCCTCCTGCGGAGGCGCTCGCGGACCTCGCCGCGCGCACCATGCCGCGCTTGGACGTGGTGTCGCGCGAGGACGTGATCCGGCAGCAGCGCTTCGCGAAAGCGCCGTCGGTGCTCGACTCGCCCGCCGCGGCGGAAAACGTGTGGAAGCCGCGGGCGCTCGCGAACCTGGCCAACGCGCTGGTGGTCGAGTTCTCCGGGCAGAACTACGACGGCCGGACGTGGTCCCGCGACGTCTCCTCGCGCTTCGCCGCCGTCGAGTGCGCGGGCTACGTGCGGCCGGCCGCGATGGCCGTGTCGGACGGCGGCATCGAGCCGCTGTCGCTCGACGCCGCGCCGCTCGATCACGCCGTGCCGTTCCTGCGCGAGATGCTGCGCGCGATCGTGCGCGAGGCGCGCGCCGGTGCGGGAGAGGGCGCCTCGGTGCGCGGCTTCCGCGCCGCGGTCACGCGGCTCTGAGGCGCCAACGAGCGCGTGCTCGCCACCGCGATGCGGATCATCGAAGACGCGGCGCGCGTGCGCGGCAGGCTCCTGGTCGAGCGCGGGCTGGCCGCCGGCCCCTTCGCGCTCGTCGAGCGCGAGTACGTGGTGGGACGAGACCGCGCGAGCGGCGTGCTGCTCGCGCATCCGACTGTCTCGCGGCGGCACGCGCGCCTCACGCCGCGGGAGGGCGGCTTCGTGGTGGCCGACGCCGGGAGCACGAGCGGCACGCTGGTCAACGGGGCGAAGATCGACCGCGAGACGGCGCTCCGGCCGGGGGACGCGATCGAGATCGGCGAGGTGCGGCTCCGCTTCGAGGCCTGACGCGTGGACGCGGCCCGCCGGGCGTGGAACGATACGCGCGGATGGGGCTTCGCTGCGTGGTGCTCAGCGATCACGGCCGCGTGCGCGAGCGCAATGAGGACGCCGCTGCGGCCTTCCTCGCCGAGCCCGGCGCGGGCTGGGGCTTCGACGCCGCGCTCGTCGTGTGCGACGGCGTGGGCGGAGCGGCGAAGGGCGAGGTGGCGAGCGCCACGGCCGTGGCCGAGCTCGAGCGCGCGCTGCGCGCTCCGGCGGAGAAGCCCCTGGCCGAGCGGCTCGTCCGCGCGATCGCCGACGCCGACGCCGCCGTGCGCTCCTACGCCCAGCGCGAGCTCGGCGGTGCGCGGATGGGCACGACGCTCGTCGCGGGAATCGTCGCGGAGCGGTCGCTCACCGTCGCCCACGCCGGCGACTCCCGCGCGTACCTGCTGCGGCACGACGCGATGACGCCGATCACCCACGACCACTCGGTCGTCGCCGAGCAGGTCCGCGCGGGCCTGATCAGCGACGACGACGCGCGCGTCCATCCGCTCCGCGGCAGAATCACGCGCGCGGTGGGGCTCGGCGGCGCGGAGGCGCAGCCCGAGGTGAGCGCGGTGGCGCTGGAGGCCGGCGACGTGGTGCTGCTGTGCAGCGACGGGCTGCACGGGGCGGTCGAGGACGCGGAGATCCTCGCAATGGTGGGGGACGACCTCGACGCGAGCGCGCGGCGGCGTGGACAACGTGACCGTCGCGCTGTGCGGGATCGGATGAGCGGAACCCTCGTGGAGACCTCGGGCGACCGCAGGGGAACTGCGCACGCCATCGAGAAGGAGCTCGTCATCGGCCGCGGGGCCGACGCGGACATCGTGGTGAAGGACGCACGCGCCTCGCGCAAGCACCTGCGCGTCTGGCCCGAGGAGGGCGCGTTCTTCGTCGAGGACCTGAACACGACGAACGGCTCCGTGCTGAACGGCGCGCCGCTCCAGGGGTCGCGCCGCCTCGCGAACGGGGACGAGCTGTTCGTGGCCGGCCTGACGCTCGTGTTCCGTGCCAGCGAGGAGACGATGGTGTTCAGCACTCGCTCCACCGCCGGCACGGGCACGCTCACGTTCCTGTTCTCCGACCTGCGCGGGTTCACCGCGCTCGTCGAGCGCGAGGGCGACGCCGCGGCCGCGCGCCATGTCGCCGAGTACGGCGCGCTCGTGCGCGAGGCGATCGCGCGGGCGCGCGGCGCGGAGATCGAGACCGAGGGCTACTCGTTCTTCGTGACGTTCCCCACGGCCGGTGAGGCGCTGCGCTGCGCCATCGCGGTGCAGCGCCGGGCGCGCCAGGCGACGACGGGGCATCCGGAACGGCCGATCGAGGTCGGCATCGGCCTGCACGCGGGCGAGCCCGAGACGGACGGCAAGCAGCTGATCGGCGCGTCGGTGAACCTCGCGGCGCGCCTGTGCGCGCAGGCGGGCACCGGCGAGATCCTCGTGAGCGAGGTCGTGCGCGGCCTCGTGCGCACGTCGATGATCGCGCCGCTCCAGGAGCGGACCGGCTTGGTGCTGAAAGGCATCGACGACCCGCCGCGCGTCTACGCAGTCGACTGGTCATAGCCGTAGGCACTCGCATCACGCTCGCGCACGCGGCGGTCGCCGCGGCCCTCGCTCTCGCGCTGGTGCGCGGCCTCCACCAGCCGTGGGCGCCGTTCGCGCTCGTCGAGCCCGAGGTCCTGCTGGCGATGGTGGTCGTGCTGCCCATCGCGAGCGCCAGCGCGAGCCTGCTCGCGGTCTTCGCCGCGCTCCGCACCGGGCTCCACGCCCGCCTCGCGCTGGCCGACCTCGGCGGCGCCGCCGCGATGCTCGGGCTGCCCTTCCTCCTCACGATGGAGATGGGGCAGCAGGTGCGGCCGATGCTCGGAGTCGCGTTCGTCGTGCTGCTGGGGCTGCGCCTCGGCCCGACCGCGTGCCTCCTGATCGCGGGCCGCCTGCGCTCGCCGCTCTTCGCGTTCCTCATCGCGCTCGCGGCGTACGGGGCGCTCGTGGTGTGGACGGCGGCCTCCGCCGCGTTCCAGGGCGACCAGCCCCACTACCTGCTGGCCGCCGAGCGGCTCGCGCGGGGGAGCCTCGACCTCGGGCCCGCGTACGTGAGCGACGCGCTCTTCCGCCACCTCACC
>Ga0194132_10006331_pt1 | contig 18427 bp, 19 predicted proteins | sample TA2KigOf80mmetaG_FD_148612 | JGI IMG/M metagenome (GOLD analysis project Ga0194132, IMG submission 148612) | Freshwater microbial communities from Lake Tanganyika, Tanzania - TA2015054 Kigoma Offshore 80m | ecosystem: Environmental > Aquatic > Freshwater > Lake | place: Tanzania: Lake...
ATTGGGCGCGCGCTCGGCACGTACCGCACCCGCGAGTGGCCCTACGGCACCGCGATCCGCAGTTATTGGGAATCACCATTGCACGCCGATCCATGGATCGAATCGGCGCTCGACGTGAAAGACCGCCACGGCAACTCGATGCCCGGATACGGGTGGATCTTCCCGGTGGGTGATGGAACGGTCAACATCGGCGTCGGTCTTCTCTCGACATTCCGTGATTTCAAGGAAGTCAACACCACGCACCTTCTCGAGGCGTACGCGCACCAAGTTGCCGACTCCTGGAAGATCGACCCTGCTTGGCCGACACAGAAGCCGACAGCGGGTCGTATTCCGATGGGGGGTTCGGTTGGTCCGAAGGTCGGCGCGAGCCATCTCGTCATCGGCGACGCCGCCGGCAGCGTCAACCCGTTCAACGGTGAGGGTATTGACTACGCATACGAGACCGCTCGTATGGCGGCCGAGGTTCTCCACGAAGCGCTGACCACCCGCAATGCCTCGGTGTTGCAGCAGTACCCCGCGATGCTCGACGCAGAGTATGGCCAGTACTTCAAGGTTGCGCGTCTTTTCGCGCGAGTCATCGGCCGACCGGCACTGATGCGTGAACTGTCCCGTGTGGGGATTCAGAGCCGCTCGCTCATGGAATGGGTCCTGCGCATCATGGCGAACCTCCTGCGACCCGACGAAGTCGGCCCCGCGGAGGCCGCATACAAAGCCGCGTCGGCAATCGTTCGCCTGTTCCCAAACGCCTGATCAATCGGCCGTGCAACGCACGGTGTCGATCTCATCGGCGGCAAGATCGAGCATTACTTCCATGTTCGACCCGAAACGGTCGATGAAGTCACGAAGGTTCGGCGTCGCGGAGTCACATTCACGTTTCGTGGGGGTTGCCAGCGGGACCACCCAACCGTTCTCGAGCACTGCGTCGTCACCGTCGTTCAACATGTCGACGATCGGCGGGAGAGGAAGCCGGGAAAGTGGCTCATCACCGGCGGCCGGCGTGAGTGCAAACCACGTTGGCGCGTCGCCCAGCATTTCAGCAAGGAGAACACACGCGTTCGGGGTGCTCAAATCCGTGCAGAGAATTTCACCGAGCGTCGCCGCCGAGATGTACAGCGTGCGGCCGTCGTCGAGCGCGAGACGTGCCGTGCCGGTCGTCAGACCGTCCTTGACCGCCCAGTTTGCATCGGCCTGCACGGTCACGACCGATGCGGTGTACGAGACGAGATGTGACCGACGTGAGGCGGTGTTCCCACCAGATTCACGAACCGCCACGAACCACCAACACAGTGCCAACATCACAGGAAGGCCGATCGCCAGTGCGGACCGGCGTATCGACACCTGCCACACCGTCTACGCCCCGAGTCGACCGGCAGCGCGATGAACGCGTTCGGCAAGGTCGTCGAGCACACCGTCGTCGTGACCGAGCCCGACGAACAGCGCCTCGTATGCGCCCGGGGCAAGCGCGACGGCCTCTGCCAACATTGCGTGGAACAACCTTGCGTACAGCGCTTCGTCGGTTTTCTTTGCCTCGTCGAAGTTGACCGGCGCGACGCCACGCGCAGCCTCACCCACGAACATCCCGACAAGGGTGCCCACGACGGGAAATTGTGCGGGAACCCCAACCGCGGCGCACGCGTCGCGCATCATCGACGACAAACGTCGGGCGCGTGCCGCGAGTTCCATGTAGACATCGTCCGTCAGTTCGTTGAGTGCCGCGAGCCCGGCTGCCGTTGCCATCGGATTGCCGGCGAGCGTTCCGGCGTGGAACACCTTGCCGATGGGCGACAGAGTCGCCATGAGATCACGCCGGCCTCCGACTGCACCGATCGGTAGCCCCCCACCGATGACCTTGCCAAAACACGTGAGATCGGGGCGAACGTCGTACTTCTCCTGGGCACCACCCGCACCGAGGCGAAAACCCGTGATGACTTCGTCGAAAACGAGCAGCGCACCGACACGGTCGCATTCGCGACGCAGACCCGTCAGGAAGCCCTGGGTCGGGGCAACGACTCCCATGTTCGCCGCCACCGGTTCGACGATCACCGCGGCGACGCGATCATCGAGGGTCGGCACGACGTTGTAAGGCGCGACGATCGTGTTCGCCACAGCTTCATCGGGAACACCCGCCGTTCCGGGCAGTCCGAGCGTTGCCACACCACTTCCACCGGCCGCCAACAATGCGTCGGTCGCACCGTGAAAATTCCCACTGAACGTGACGATGCGTTTGCGACCTGTCGCACCACGCGCGAGACGCACCGCGGTACTCGTCGCCTCGGTGCCACTGTTCATCAGTCGCACCTGTTCACAACTTGCGACACGTGACGAGATCGCTTCGGCGAGTTTCATCTCGCGCGGTGTCGGCGCGCCGTACGAGGTGCCGTCGGGCGCGGCCGCTCGCAGGGCCGCGGTCACGGCCGGATGGGCATGACCGAGAATCACCGCGCCGTAGCTCTGCACGAGATCGACGTACCGCTTGCCCTCGACGTCCCAGACGTGGGCACCCTCGGCGCGCGCCACGATGTACGGACTGCCGCCGACGGCCTTGAACGCGCGAATCGAACTGTTCACTCCGCCCGGGATGGCGCGGGCCGAACGTTCGTAGAACCCCGCATTCGTGGGCATCCCCGCACCCGTGCACAACGTCGGCACGCACCCCGCGGCGCGACAGGCGGTCTCGTCGCAGTACGGAATCGACCTGGCAGCCATGTGGGTGCTCCTTGTTCGCGCGCTAATCGGCTGACTCGGCGAACCAACGGGCGAGATACGTGAGAATGAAATCTGCGCCGGCTCGCTTGATTGCCGTGAGGTGTTCGACCGCCACCGTGTCGTGGTCGATCCATCCGTTGGCTGCCGCGGCCTTCAACATCGCATACTCACCACTCACGTGGTAGGCGGCCACCGGTAGATTTGTCGCCGCTCGAACGGCAGCGATGATGTCGAGATAAGCCAGGGCGGGCTTCACCATCACGATGTCGGCACCCTGCTCTATGTCGGCGGCAACTTCTGTCATTGCCTCGCGGGTGTTGCGCCAATCCTGCTGGTAGCCCTTGCGGTTTCCCCCGCCCGAGATCTGAACGTCGACCGCGTCGCGGAACGGTCCGTAGAGCGCGGAGGCGTACTTGGCGGAGTAGCCCATGATCGCGATGTCGTTGAATCCCCCGCCGTCGAGTTCGGCACGGATCGCGGCAACCTGCCCATCCATCATGCCACTGGGAGCAACCACGTGCACCCCGGCCCTGGCCTGTGCCAGGGCGGCCTTCACGTAGACCTCGAGTGTCGCGTCGTTGTCGACTCGCCCCTTGTCGTCGACAATGCCGCAGTGGCCATGTGACGTGTATTCGTCGACGCAGAGATCTGCCATCAGGACGATACGGTCGTCGAAGCGTTCACGAAGTCGACGCAGGGCCACCTGCACGATGCCGTTCGGGTCGAACGCACCGGAACCGACGGGGTCTTTTGACAGCGGGACACCAAAGAGAACGACGCCACGCACGCCGAGGGCGATCAGATCGGCGACCTCGGTCTCCAGCGACGCCAGGGAATGCTGAACGACTCCGGGAAGTGACGAGATGGGCTGGGGAGCATCGATACCTTCTCGCACGAAAAGCGGTGCCACGACGTCGTCGGTGGTCAGACGTGTTTCTGCGACGAGTTCACGCATGGCCGCAGATGAGCGCAACCGCCGGGGACGAGAGACGGGAAACATGCCTGAATGCTACGGGCTGAGGGTCGTGGTGAGAACCGTGACGAGACTCTCGATCGATGGTTCTGCCGCCATCGCATCGACGCGCAGCCCGATGGATTCGGCGACATTCTTGGTGACGGGTCCAATGACGACAATCACACCCGAAAAATCGGCACCGACGAGACGTACCCAGTTCTCGACCGCACTTCCCGATGCAAACACGATCGCGTCGGCCGACGCGGCCCACGCGAGATCCACCGCGGACGGCTCGGTGTCGACCGTTTGGTACACGTTGCAACGCGTGACACGCCAACCCTTCGCAGACAGACCGTCGGCAAGAGTCGTATCGGCACGCTCGCCTTGAACGACGATCAAACGGCCGTCCCCGGGGGGAAACTCCTCGACGAACGATGCGGCATTCGCACGCTGCGAAACGAAGTCAACGTCATGGCCGATGGCTCGCGCGGTCGATTCGCCGATCGCTGCAACGGGAGGCATCGCACAACCCTCTTCGCACAGCGCGGCCAGGGTGCGTGCACCGTTCGGTGACGAAACGACGAGCCATGCGACCTCATCGACACCGACCAGTTCGCTGCGCAGGAATTGCGCACCGTCGTGCAACTCGACGATCTCGATGAGCGGCAGACCCACGACATCGGCACCCGCTGCGACGAGAGCCCCGGCGAGTTCGGCTTGTTGGTGATGCGGGCGAGTGACCACGATTCGTCGACCGGCCAGCGGACCCCGCCTGTCGGCACTGTCCATCGTCAACGCCCGGCAAGTTCGCGACGTGACACCCGCGCCAACTCGGCCGCAACCAGTCGTGCCGTATCGGGGTCGCTCACGTCGGCCTGCATCACGACAGAGCGTGCCTTTGGTGCATCTGCCTCGGCGAGAAACGTGGTCAAGGTGCCCGACGGATCGACGTACGCACCAACGGGCAGCGAACACCCGCTGCCGAGAACGGCGAGGAAGGCGCGTTCGGTCTGGACCGCGTGGCGCGTTGCCGCGTCATCGATCGCCCCCAGGGCCTCACCTGCGGCGGTATCCCCGAAGCGATGTTCGACCGCAACGCAGCCCTGACCGACCATCGGGACGAACGTGGTCGGGTCGAGGACCTCGGCGATGCGATCGGTTAGTCCGAGAATTTCGAGTGCGGCAGTGGCCATGACGATCGCACCGCGGTCGGGAATGCGCTCGAGCCTCGTGCCGATGTTGCCCCTCAACTCGGTGAAAGAAAGATCCGGCCGTGCGGCGCGCAACTGTGCCCGACGCCTCGCTGATCCGGTCGCAACGGTTGCACCAGCCCCGAGATCGCCCAAACGGGCACCAACGAGTGCGTCGCGCGGGTCGCGACGCACGCACCATGCCCCGATGACGAGCCCCGGGTCACCCGCGGTCGGCAGGTCCTTCGCCGAGTGCACGGCGACATCGGCACGCCCATCGAGGACTGCGCGCTGCACTTCCTTGATGAAGATTCCCTGCCCCGCCATCTGGTGCAGTGGAACGTCGGCGCGCAGGTCGCCGGTGCTCTCGACGAACACGAGCTCGCACGGCCGCGACGTCGCGGTGCTGATGGCGTCGGCCACCACCTGGGCTTGCGTCCGCGCCTGGGGACTTGGTCGGGTCGCGATGCGAATCACTGCGGTGTCACCCCGTGATCCGGTCATCGCGATCCGGTCATCGAGTCAGTGCAGGTCGAAGAGATCACGCAGGGCATCGGCCAATCGTTCGCCCTGCGGGGTACCCGCATTCTCTTTCAGGCGGACAGTCGGCTCGTGCAACAACTTCGCGGTGATGCCCCGCGTCAGAGCCTCGATTACCTCGGCCTGCTCGGGGGTCAGTTCGGCGAGGCGCTTGGCGTGGCGTTGGAGTTCCGCATCGCGCACACGTTCGGCGACCGCGTGCATCGCAGCGATGAGCGGTGCTGCTTGGCGGGCGGTCGCGTCCAGACCGTACCGCTCGACTTCCTCCGCGACGATCGCCGCGACCTTGGAGGCTTCGCCTTCTCGGGTTTCGATACCCGACTTCACCCAGTCACGCAGATCATCAAGATTGCGTAATTCAACACCGGCGAGTTCGCCGACGGATTCTTCGACGTCGCGGGGCACCGCAATGTCGACGATCAACAACGTGCGGCCCGAACGGCCGGCCATGGTCGACTCGACGAGTTCCCGGTCGAGAACGAACGAGCCGGAACCGGTGCACGTGACGACGACATCCGTGTCGAGCAGCGCCTCGCGCAACTCCGACATTGGCCGCATCGTGGCTCCGAGACGTTCGGCAAGATCGCGACCACGTGATTCGGTGCGATTGATGACCGCCACCTGGGTGGTCGAGTTCATCGTGAGGGCGACCGCCACACCCTCGCCCATCGTGCCCGCACCGACGATGAGGACCTTTCGGGAAGCCAGGGTTCCGATCAGTTCGCGTGCCATCTCCACCGCAGCAAAGGGGATCGACGTCGTCGATCGGGAGATGCCGGTCTCGCTGCGCGCCCGTTTGCCGGTTTCCAAGGCATGGCGGAACAACAAGTTGAGCGTCGTTCGTGCCGCACCCGACTCTTGGGCGAGCGACCAAGCGCCACGGACCTGACCGAGAACCTCGTTCTCACCGATCACGGCGGAGTCAAGGCCACAGGCAACCTCGAAGAGATGCCGCACGGCGGCATCGTCGTGCTGGCTGTAGAGGTGCTGATGTAGTTCATCGCTACGCAGCCCGCCGAGTTCGCAGAAGAACTCCGCGATGTCGTCGTATGCGGCGTGGAATTTCTCGGTCACCGCGTAGACCTCGGTGCGGTTGCAGGTGGAGAGGACCACGGCTTCACGAATGTTGTCCTTGGACGCCAGGGCGTGGAGGGCCTTGGGCATTGCGTCTGCGCCGACCGCCACACGCTCGAGAACCCGCAGGGGGCTCGTCCGGTGGTTCACACCGATGACCACTACCGACATAGCAACCCCACGCTATGCGCTGACGCCCTGCACGGCGGCACCGGCGGCCCTGCGGGCCGCGGCGTTGACGGCCCGACGCTGCTCGTAGTAACTGAGAATCTGCAATTCGCCGGCCAAATCGACCTTGCGAACCGACACCCCGCGGGGCACGGACAAGACGACGGGGGCAAAATTGAGAATCGACCCGACCCCGGCGCGTACGAGCCGGTTGGCTGCCTCCTGGGCCGCGGAGGCCGGCGTGGCAAGCACACCGATGCTCACGTTCTTCGACAACACGACCTGCGACAAGTCGTCGATATGACGCACCCGCACACCCCCTACGACACCGCCAATTTTCAATTCGTCCGTGTCGAAGACACCCGCGATCGAAAATCCACGCTCGGTGAAGCCACCGTAATTTGCAAGGGCCTGGCCGAGATTTCCGGCACCGACGATGACCAGCGGCCAGTCATGGTCGAGGCCGAGCTCGCGCTGGATCTGGTACGTCAGAAAATTGACGTCGTAGCCGACCCCACGCGTGCCGAAACTGCCCAGGTACGACAGGTCTTTGCGCACTTTCGCGGCATTCATGCCGGTCAGTTCGGCGAGCTGTTCACTCGAGATCTGGTTGACGGCGTCACTCGACAGTTCGCCAAGGACGCGCAGGTAGAGAGGCAACCGCGAAAGCGCAACTTCGGGCACGCGACGGCGAGGGGAATCCGACACGCCCCTTACGTTATGCCCTTGCGCCCCCGACCAGAAAGTCCTCTTCGGGGTTCGACCTATAACCTCCGACACATGCAGACGCCCGACGCCGTCGCCACCGCACTCGCGGCAGGTGCATGTCTCGTGGCGAGTGCCTTTTGTCTCCTCACCCTCGATCGCTGGTTCCGCCGTCGCAGCCCCCACGATCTTGCCTGGTCGGTGGCCATGGCCCTGTTCGCCCTCGGAGCCGGTGCGCTGTGGTGGGCCGAGAGCCGGGGCTGGAGTTCGGTCACGTTTCGCCTCTTCTTCCTCGCCGGCGCGGTTCTCAACGTCGCATGGCTCGCACTCGGAACCATCTATCTGATCTTTGGTCGCCGCGTCGGCGACGCGACGCGGACGGTTCTCCTCCTCCTCTCGGGTTACGCGACTGGTGTCGTTGCGATGGCTCCGATGAAGGCACCCGTCGACCCTGATGCTTTCCCAACCGCCAAGGAGCTGTTCGGCACGACACCCCGCATCCTCGCAGCCGTCGGCTCGGGCCTGCCGGCAATGGTCATCATCGTCGGTGCCTTGTGGTCGGCGGCACGTGTTGCGCGTGGACGTGTGCCTGCTGCGACGACCTCGGCGCGACGTGCCGCCACTTCTCCGCGCATGCTCGCGGTCGGCAATGGTCTCATTGCGGTGGCAGCCATCATCCTCTCGGCCAGTGGAACGCTCGCGGGCCGTTTGGGCAGGGACAAGGCGTTTGCGGTCACACTCGCCGTCGGTGTCGTGGTCCTCTTCGCGGGGTTCATGGTCGCATCGAATGCCGTCGGCACCCGACCGCGCATCAGCGCAGCGCTCGCCGCAGCACTTTCCCCGTCACGTTGACCGGCAGTTCGTCGACGAACTTCACCTTTGTCGGGCACTTGTAGCGCGAGAGCTTCTTGCGTGCGTGTTCGATGATCGACTCTTCATCGAGATGCACCCCCGACACAGACACAACGAACACCTTCACGGCCTCACCGGTGTGCGGATGAGCCACACCCACCACGGCACATGCCCTCACGCCGGGATGTTCGGCAATGACCGACTCGACCTCGGCCGGGTAGACGTTGAAGCCCGACACGATGATGAGATCCTTGGCGCGCTCGACGATGAAGAGGTTCCCTTCGTCATCGGACACTGCAATGTCGCCGGTGCGCAGCCATCCGTCCGGGGTGAGAACGCGCGCGGTCGCCTCGTCGTCGTTCCAGTAGCCACGAAACACGTTCGGCCCCTTCACCCAGATTTCACCCTCGTCACCGAGGAGGGCATCGTCACCCGCTTCATCGACGATGCGAATTTCGACACTGCTCACCGCCACACCGATCGAACCACGCGGTGAGCGGACCGCGCCGTCGACGAGACGCGCCGTCGTGACAACAGGAGACGCTTCGGTGAGGCCGTAACCCTCGGCGAGGACTATTCCGCTCTTCGATTCCAGCAACGACGCCATGTCCTCGGGCATCTTCGCTGCGCCGGTGACGGCGAGACGGAGGGTCGACATCGAAACGTGATCGACCCCCGGCATCTGCGCAAGTGCAACCCACATTGCGGGTGCACCAGCCATGACCGTGACACTTCGCTCAACGATCGTCTCGACCGCGCTCGCCGGATCGAAACGCTCGACGAGCACGATCGTGCCACCTGTTGCCATGGCACATCCGAACATCACGTTCAGGCCAAAGATGTGGAACATGGGCAGCACACCGAACGACACATCATCGGCATGCATCGGCGTTGCCCCGATGGTGCTGCGAATGTTCGACAAGAGATTGTCGTGCGACAACATTGCAGCCCGCGGTGCGCCGGCCGTTCCGCTGGTGAAGATCAGGACCGCAAGGTCATCAGGGTGCACGTGTGCTTCGGGGGCTTCGACACCGCTGCGCACCATGTCATCGATCGCATCCGCCGTGAGTACGTGTTCCACCGTGGGCACGCTCACCGCGGAGATTCGTGCCCACGCCGGCGCTGCCGAGGGTCCGACGACCACGGCCTTGGCACCAACTTCGTTGATCTCGCGCTCGAGCTCGGCCGGTGTGGCCGTGGGATTCAACGGCACGGCTACGGCACCCATTCCGACGACGGCGAGGTATGCAACGACAAAGTGACGACCGTTGGCTGCCATGATCACCACGCGCTCGCCACGAGTGACGCCGATTCCCTGGAGAGCACCGCGGAACCGTCGCACCTGACCGAGCAGTTCGCCATACGTCGTCGGACGCCCCCGACTGATGATCGCCACACGGTGACCGGGGTGGCCGGCGATGATGCCCGCCAAATTGTCGGGTGCGGTCACGCTTGTCGGCATTCTTCCCCAAAGACCCGTCAGAGCATCAACAACTGGACGATGCCCGCCACCAAGATGACCCCGATCAGGAGTGCAATGGTCAGGGTGGTTGCCGGCCTCACGCCGCCAAATTACTGCCGCGGGCCGTCGGGGGCGTTTTTCCGGAGCGAAACCCGCGTCGTCGTGCCCTTTCCACCCGGTTGGGGGGCACGAAGTACGACCTGGTCGCCGTTTGCCAGGCCCACATCGCGGGCGGCCGAGTCCTGGCGCTTCGCGATTGCCAGCATGCCGTAGGAATCGATGACGAGTCCGATCGCACCATCGGCGACGTCATCGAAAGCGCTGACCATGGCTGCACTGCGTTCCACGCCGTCGACGACGACGGTGAGTCGTCGCGACGCGCCTGCCAGGATTTCCACGTCTTCGGGTCCGAGATTCAACTGACAATTGCCGTACACGTCGACCCACGTCACCTCGGCGAGAATTTCGGAGTCACCCACCTGGGGAAGACCGACAAGACCCGGCATCAAGATGTCGGCGTCGACAATGTCACCGAGTTCGTCGAATGTGACACCGTTGCAGAGATGTGCCGCGACCGGCGCGAAGATGTCACGGCCGGCGAACGTGGCACCGGGCGCGGGCAGATGCAGTCCGGTGTTCGACAGTACGACCGCGCGTTCGACACCGCCCACCATTGCGGCCGCCGGCACGAGCAGACCGTTGTCCGGCCCGACGAGAACACCCTCACCGCCTGCAACTTCGACTGCGATCATCCGCCGCTTGGTCGCAACACCGGGATCGACGACTGCGACGACGACACCACGTGGCACGTATTGGATTGCACGCGCCAACATGAGGGAGCCTCCACGCACGTCGTACGCGCGGACGTTGTGGCCAATGTCGGTGATACGCGCATGCGGTGCGATGTCGGCGATGACCGACTTCATTACTCCGACGAATTCGTCGTCGAGGCCGTAGTCGGTGAGCAAAGCAACGTGATCGAAGGGCGAACGGGCGCTCACGCCCCAAGTGTGTCGCATCTGCGGACGAAATTTTTCTCCACCGAAAATTGACCGAAGAAAATGAACCGGAAAATACGAAGGGGTCGGTGTCAACCCCCCGATGACACCGACCCCTCGGCGCGGCCCTTTCGGGCGCGACTCCCGACCGGCGAACCGATCGGTGGTCTATGGCAAACCATACGACCTCGATCGGGGTTGGGAAAAGCGACGGGGCACTTTTTCACAAAAAAGTTTCCGACCGTGTAAAACTGCTCGGGGCAGCCGCGGAGCCGATTCTTTACTGCTTAAACTCAGGGTTCACGCACCGAGTTCGGCGCTGCGTGCCGTCGCCGTGCGGACCGCGGCAAAAAACGCCTCACGGCCGCCCGCCGCTGACAACGCCGCCAAGCCGGCGGCCGTCGTGCCGTTCGGTGAGGTCACGTTTTCGCGCAGGCGCGTCGGCGAATCCGGACTCTCGGCAAGCAACCTTCCCGCACCGACAAAGAGTTGGCGCACCAGTGCCTCGGCGGTCCCGGCCGGCAGACCCTCGGCGACCCCGGCCGCAATCATCGCCTCGGCCACGAAGAAGAGATACGCAGGCCCCGAACCCGTGAGGCCCGTGACCGCGTCGAGCAGCGACTCCTCGACGCGCACCGCAAGGCCGACGCTGCCCAGCACCTCCGCGGCAAATGCCTCGGCCTCCGCGCCACACCCGCTACCCAGAGCAAAGCCCGACGCCGCCTCACCCACCAGCGCCGGCGTGTTCGGCATGGCGCGAATCACATCGACACCGGACCCGGCGGCGGCAGCCAGTTTCGCGAGGGTCACGCCCGCGGCGATCGACAAGACAGTCTTTGCACCCGCCTCGACGGCGGCACGAGTCGCGGCTTCGGCATCGGCGGGCTTCACGGCGATGACCGCATTGGAGCATGCGAGCACCTCACCAGCGACCCTCGAACCGGGGAACTGTGCCGCGAGTACCGCGCGCTTTGCAGCGTCGACCTCGATGATGGTCAGGTCTGCCGCAGCCAGGCCGCCGGCAACGAGGCCGCGGGCAAGCGCACCACCCATGTTCCCGCCACCAATGATCGAGATGCCCCCGTTGATCATGTGCGCAGGCTAGTTCCGAACTGCGGGTGGCTACGGCCGCTTTACGCGTCGAATCGGCTGGCAAACCCGATGCGGATGAGTACCGGAAAGTGCCGTTCGACCGTGGCGTACAGCGTGCCGAGCACGCGGTCGAGTTCGGGCTCGCTGACACCCGACAGGAGCAGTTCACCGCGCAGGAAGAGAGCATCTTCGACGCCGATCGAAAATGCGGCGCCCACCATCTTGTTGCTGCGCCGCAGTGCCTGCTCGTACACCTCGACGGCATTTTCCTCGGGAGCAGGCATCACGTAGGTCTCGTACTGCAGAGTTCGTTGGCCGAGGGTGAGCCACACCGTCGTGAACTCCTTTTCCTCGCCTTTCATGCGCACGAACCAGTGCATGTCGTCCTCGGGGTCGCGCCCGACGGCCAGGCACAGCGCGTTGTTCTCCTTGTACGTGGCCAGCCACTCATCGATTTGCCGGGCGAGAATGCCCCGGACGGCGTCAGCCCAAATTTCACTCATCTGCGGCTACCGGCAAAGGATGCGGTTGCGCGACGTCACGTCGGCGTAGGCACGACGCAAGCGGGCCGCGGCGAAACTCCAGGTGTAACGGCGCGCATTTTCCGCGGCGCGCGCGCCCATCGCCGCGGCCTGAACCGGGTGGGAAAGGATGCGGTCGACGTGGCTTGCAAAAACGTCGGGGCTGCGGTCGGCAACGAGGTGACCGGTGACGCCATCCTCGACGATGGTGATGAGACCCCCGACGCCGCTCGCAACGACGGGAACACCGCACGCCGCGGCCTCCAGTGCGACGAGACCGAAGCTTTCGCTGCGCGAGGGCACTATCACGACGTCGGCCGCCCTGTAGTAGGTCGAGAGCATGTGATGCGCCTGCGGTGCAACGAAGTCAACACGATCGACCACACCGAGGGATTCGATCAGCGACCTGATGCGTGCGACCTCGGATTCACCCTCGTTTCCGCTGGCTCCACCCACGACAACGAGGCGAGCACGACGGTCGGCAAGACGCGCGAGGGTTTCAACCGCAACGTCGAGGCCCTTCAACGGCTGGATGCGTCCGACGAACAACATGACGGGAACGTCGACCGGAAGGCGCAGCGCATGACGCGCCCCGCGCTTTTCGCCGGGGGCGAAGAACGCCTGCTCGACGCCCGGTGCGACGATTTCTATCGTGCCCGGAGGTATGCCGTAGAGCGATCTGAACTGTCGCTCCTCCTCGGTGCACGAGACGCAGATTGCGTCGGTGCATCCGATGATCGACGACTCGGCGTCCTCGCGTGAGACGGGTTCAGGATCGCCACCCTGGGCCTTGACGCGCGAGAAGGTGTGGAAGGTCATCACGAGGGGCAGGTTGAGTTCGTGCTTGACACGATGTCCCGCCATGCCCGACAGCCAGTAGTTGCCGTGCAGGACGTCGGTACCACCCGTCTCCAAGATGTGATCGCGTACGCCCTCGGCGAACACGTCGACGACCGACACGAGGTCGTTCTTCGGCAGATCAAAATCACCGGCTTCGACGTGCACGACGCGATGGTTCGGTTCGACGTTGACCACCCGGGGCAGATCGGGCCGCCAGGCACGCGTATAGGTGGTGCAGTCGAGACCCGCGTGGGCGAGTGCCGACACCAGTTCGCGCACGTAAACATTCATTCCCCCACCGTCACCGACGCCGGGCTGGGCCAAAGGCGAGGTGTGCAGCGAAAGAATCGAGACGCGCTTCATCTCAGCCCGCCACGGGGTTCACGTAGGTGCGGTAGACACTGAGCAGCGAGTTCTTCTGCTCACTGGAGAGAAGCGGATCGGCCAGCACGGCTTCTTCGACCGACTGCGTCGCCGCTGGCGCGCGGGAACTGTCGCCGTCGAGGATCCCGGCGCGGACGTACAGCGTCTCAGCCGAGACATGCAGTGCACGCGCGATCTGCTGGAGGATTTCAGCCGAGGGCTTGCGCAGGCCACGCTCGATCTGCGACAGGTAGGGATTCGACACGCCGGCGAGACGTGAAAGATCGCGAATCGACTGTTGGGTGGCTTCGCGGCGCTGCCGAATGAAGTCACCCAGGTCGACGAGACGCTTGTCCACCCCGTCTGTCTAGTGACGAAATGTCGGAATGGCTACTTGGGCGAAATACCCGAAAGATCGGGTATTTCGGGCTCGTCAGTCCAGCAGGCTGTCGACGGATGCGCCACCACTCTTGTAGCGCTCGACAAGTTCGCGGCTCAAGGCATCGATGCGACCGAAGAGGGTCCTGCGTTCCGTCGAGCGCTCACCTTCGAATGCGGCAAGGGCGGACTCGAGTGCACCCAATTCCCCGTCGTCAAGATCGGCGAAATCAGCGAAGTGCAATCGATCACAGATGTCGCTGAGTTCGACGATTCGCGGGTGGTCGGCACTCACGGCGGTGTCTCGCGGCGGCCGCGCCGACCCGGCGCCCTGCTGCTGGCCGAACACGGCGGCGAGCTCACCCGGTGCGGCACTCGCATGCGACCCCGCACCACGGCGGGACCGCTCCACACGCACGATGTCGAGCCGGCCCTGTGCGACACGGCGCACGAACGACACCACGTCTTCTTCCCCCTGCAACGTCGCGCGCAAAGCGCGCAGTTCACCCAGTGACAGCGACGACGGATCGACGTTCGTGCCTGATGCGGATTCGTCTGGAGCGGCGATGTTCGTACTCTAGAACCCGCCGGAAACCGGAGGGAGGACGGCAACCTCGTCGCCCGGGCCCACCGGTGCGCCGCGATCGGTCTCGTCGCCGTTGCACCACACCCGACACGTTGCGAGCACCGCGGCGAACCCCTCGCCGTAACGGAGGCACGCTTCATCGAGCAGTTCCCCGACCGTGGCGACCTCGAACACATCCGAACCCCTCCCGGCGGCTTCGCGGGCGGCGGCAAAAAGTCTCAAAGTCGCCATGTACGGAGAGGGTATTGCCAAGCCCACGGCAAACCGAAGGGCACATTGAATGGAACCGCCATAGCCTGCAGGACGTGACGCTCGCTCGATTTCTTCTCGTTCGTCACGGCCAATCCGAATGGAACTCGGTCGGTCGGATGCAGGGCCACGCCGACTCCCCCCTCACCCCGGAAGGCCGACGCCAGGCGCAGTCCGCGGCGCGCAAACTGAAGGGCTTCGACTGGGTCACATCGAGCGATTTGTCGCGTGCACTCGAAACCGCGATGATCATCGCGCGCGAGGTGTCGATACCGCGTCTGCCCGCACAGGCCGGACTCCGTGAGGTCGATGTCGGCCCATGGCAGGGCCTCACACGCCGCGACATCGACAAGGGCTTCCCCGGTTTCATCGACAACGACATGCGCCCACCGGGCTACGAGGCGGACGAGTCGGTGTTCGAACGGGTGCGCGCGGTGCTCCTCGAACTCGCCAAGTCGGACGGTGGCAGATCATCCAAACCGACGGGGCTGCTCGTCACGCACAGCGGTGTCATTCGGGTGATGCGTCGCGTCCTCGGCCACCCCGACCAGCGCAGCCACCGCAACCTCGAGGGCTGTTGGTTCACCGTGACGACAAACGGAACGGTCAAGGTCGAGGAATCGGTGAGCGTTCTGCGCAACGCAACGGTCAGCAACACGCTCTGACGATGCCCCGCTTCGACGAATCGTTCTCGCCGACAGTGCGCACTCACGTCGTCTTGCTGACGATCGCGCGCACGACGGCAAACGCTTCGTACCGCTTCGCTCCACCGTTTCTCGCCACGATTGCACGTGGTTTTGACATCTCGATCTCGCAGATGGGCATTGCCCTCACCGTGTCCGAGCTCACGGGCCTCGCTTCTCCCCTGATCGGACAGCGTGTCGATACGATCACCAGGCGTCAGGCAATGCGGATGTCGCTCGTGGGCGTGGGATTCGGCACGATCCTTGCCGCGGCGGCTCCGAACCTTGCGGTGTTCACCATCGCTCTCATTCTTCTGGGTGGATCAAAGGTCGGCTTCGACGTGGCACTCAGCGCATGGATCGCCGATCACGTGCCGTGGAACAAGCGCAGCGCGGTCGTCGGCTTCACCGAAATCTCGTGGGCACTGGGCATGCTCGTTGGTGTCAGTTCGCTCGGGCTCATCACGGCGGCCACGAACTGGAGGTGGTCCTACGCGCTCGGAGCAGTTGCCGTGATGACTTTCGCCTGGCTCGTCAGCAACCGTCTTCCCACAACCGACGACGTGAGCCACCACCACGACGAGACAAGAACCGGTGAACACGGTGTGTTGCTGCCCGGGAGCTGGCTCGCCATCACTTCATGTTTCACGTTGATGGGTGCAATCCAGTGCATCTTCGTCACGTTCGGTCCGTTTCTCGAGGACACGTTCGGTTTCTCCGAGGCCGGTCTTGCTGCCATGGGTTTCTCGCTCGGTCTTGCCGAACTGCTGTCAGCCACATCGAGCGCACGGTTCACCGACTCGTGGGGCAAGCAACGCAGCGTCGCCATCGGTGCCGCCGTGATGGTTCCCGCCGCCCTGGTGATCGCCGGGCTCGGTGATCGCCTCGTGCCTGCACTCGTCGGTCTCATGCTCGTCATCCTCGGTTTCGAGTTTGCAATCGTGAGCCTTCTACCCATCGGAACGCAGTTGGTGCCCGGCAGCCGCGGCCGGGGCATGGGGCTGCTTCTCGGTGCGGGGACTCTCGGGCGCGCCGCGGTGTCAATCGCCGCCACACGCCTCTATGACAACCACGGTGTCGAACCCGCGGCCGTGGGCTCTGCACTTCTGGCAACCGCAACCGCACTTCTGATCGTCAATCACGCACGGATCAACCACGGTACGCGTTCGTGATCGGCAGGCGTCGGTCCTTGCCGAACGCCTTGGTCGTGATGCGCACACCCGGCGCACACTGACGGCGCTTGTACTCGTTCGAGTCGACGAGCCGGGCAATGCGGCGCACCAAGGTCTCGTCGTGGCCGAGAGCGATGATGTCGCCCGCCGTCATGTCGCGTTCGACGTACATCTCGAGAATCGCATCGAGCACCTCGTAGGGCGGTAGCGACTGGTCGTCACGCTGGTCGGGCCGCAATTCGGCCGACGGTGGCTTGTCGATGATCGCGTGCGGAATGATCTCGCGACCCGCACGACGGTTCACGTGGTGGCACAACTCATAGACGGTGAGCTTGAAGACGTCCTTGATGACGGCGTAGCCACCCACCGAATCGCCGTACAACGTGAAGTAGCCGACGGCCATCTCGCTCTTGTTGCCCGTGGTGAGCACCATCCAGCCGTGCTTGTTCGACAGCGCCATCACCACCGTGCCGCGCACACGGCTCTGCAGATTCTCTTCTGTGAGGTCGGCGGGTTTGCCGGCGAAGGATTCATCGAGCATGTCGAGATAGGCGGCGAAGGCCGACTCGATTTCGATGGTCTTCAGGTCGATACCGAGATTCGCTGCCAAGAGTGCTGCATCGGTTCGCGAGCCGTCGCTCGAATAGCGCGACGGCATCGACACACCGTGCACATGGTCGGCGCCCAATGCGTCGACGGCGATTGCTGCCACCAACGCCGAGTCGATACCACCCGACAGACCGAACACGACGTCAGTGAAGCCGTTCTTGAGTACGTAGTCGCGTGTTCCCAACACCAAGGCGTCGTAGACCTGCGCAAGATCGCCGGGCATCGGCCCGGATGCGCCTCCCGAGACGGAATCAACCGTACCGTCGTCGGCAATGTCGACGACCAGCAGATCGTCCGCGAAGAACGGGCTCTGTGCAACGACGGCACCGCGCGCATCGGCGACGAGCGACCCGCCGTCGAAAACGAGTTCGTCTTGTCCGCCGACCTGATTGACGTAGGCGATCACGACACCGTTCGCACGGGCACGCCCCGACACGAGGTCGCGCCTCACCCCCGACTTTTCCCGATGGAACGGTGAGCCGTTGATGCTGACGATGATGCGCGCACCCTGCGCGGCCTGGTGCGTGATCGGGCCCTCGGCCCACAGGTCCTCACAGATCGATACCGCGAATCTGTGACCCGCGACGTCGAAGATCGGCTGGTCGTCGGGGCCGGGCACGAAGTACCGCTCTTCGTCGAACACGCTGTAGTTCGGAAGCAACTGCTTGCGGTAGACACCGAGCAATCTCCCGTCACGTGCGACAGCTGCAGCATTGAACAACAAACGCTCCCTCACGCCGTTGACCGTCATTTCGGCGTGGTCGACGAAGCCGACAACGAGGATCGTCGAACCCGTCGCCGCGACGAGCGCGTCGAGTCCCGAGCGGTTGTCGGCAATGAATCCGGGCTTCAACACGAGGTCCTCGGGCGGGTAGCCCATGACTGCCAGTTCGGGAAACGCAACCACATCGCAACCTGCCGCGGTTGCCGCAGCGTAGGCGCGGGAAATGACAGCGGTGTTGTCCGCCAGGTTTCCGACGGTCGGGTTGATTTGGGCCAGGCCGAGGCGCAGTTTCGCCACGGCGTGAGACTACCGACGGGCCAAACGGTGTGCGTCTTTACACAGCGTTCACAATCGGGACACGGAAGGGAAACTGCCCCGCGGCAGGATTGTCTGGACTGATAATCCCAACGTGAAGGAGACCCAAAGTGGCCTATCAGGCGGAATACATCTGGATCGACGGCACCGAGCCCACGCCGCTGCTGCGCTCGAAGACGAAGATCCTCAAGGACAGTGTCACAACCCCGCCGATCTGGGGTTTCGACGGTTCATCGACCGAGCAG
>Ga0194132_10006332_pt1 | contig 18421 bp, 15 predicted proteins | sample TA2KigOf80mmetaG_FD_148612 | JGI IMG/M metagenome (GOLD analysis project Ga0194132, IMG submission 148612) | Freshwater microbial communities from Lake Tanganyika, Tanzania - TA2015054 Kigoma Offshore 80m | ecosystem: Environmental > Aquatic > Freshwater > Lake | place: Tanzania: Lake...
GCAGGGCGTCCTGCTCGACGCGCCACGACTCGGTCTGCGCGAAATCCCCGAGGTACGCGTCGTGGATCCGCCCGACGTACTCGCGCGTGAACTTCCCGCGCACGCGGAAGTCGGCCCACGTCCGGTAGAGGGCGGAGATCGGAAAGAGCCAGGACTCCTCGTACGGACGTCGCAGCTCGACGAGGCGCTCCTGATAGAAGCGGAACGAAGTCGGCAGGTGCGCGCCGCTCCGCAGGAAGAAGACCGCGAAGACGACGTCGGGGCGGTAGACGGGGAGAAGGACGTCCAGCGTCTTCACCCAGTCGCTCGGATTGCTGGCATTGACGCCGGCGTTGTACACGTCGAAGCGCGAATCCACCTCGCGAGAGCCGGGCTCGTTCAGGCGCGCCTCGACCCGGTCCGTGAACCGCGCCGCGCCGTCGTGCACGCCCTGCCCGAAGGTGAACGAGTCCCCGAGGACGAGGACGCGCGTCACGCCGTCGGCGAAGACTTCGTCCCCGATCTCTGCCTCGCGGTGCCCGAACCGGTTCGGCGGCGGCCGGTGCGTCGAGGCCATGTCCTCGAGCGCCCAGTCCTCGACCGACCCGAGGTCGAACGCGGGCCCGTGGAAGAGCCGCGCCAGTCCCTCCGCGAGGATGAGGGCGACCAGGACGGCGACCACGGCAACCGCCAGCCTGCCGAGCGCGGCGCGTCGCGAGGTCACGGGCGGAGCCTCGTCCGCCCCGACCCCGCGGTCAAGCGCGGGGAAGGTCGGACAGGGCGCGCAGGGGCCGGCTGTGCGATACGATCCTCGGGACGGCTCGAGATCCGGGAATCGCTTCTATCGCCCCGGCTTGCACGGATAGAATCCACCCCCGGCACCGGTCCGATCGCCGAGTACCGATCACGCAGTGAACGCCGAGAGCCAGAACACCACCGCGGCCTCGGAGGGCGCGCGCCGCGCCGCTCTGATCGTCGCGACCGCCGCGGTCTACTTCGTCGCCGCGAAGCTCGGCTTCAACCTCGCCTTCGTCGCGGAGCAGGTCACGGTCGTCTGGCCGCCGAGCGGAATCGCGCTCGCGGCGCTCCTCGTCCTCGGACCGGAGGTCTGGCCCGGCATCGCGCTCGGCGCGTTCCTCGCGAACATCACCGGGACGAGCCGCTCGGGACGGCGCTCGGGATCACGGTCGGTAACACGCTCGAAGCGGTCGTCGCCGCGCGCGTGCTGCTTCGCTTCGGCTTCCGCACGGCTCTCGATCGCATGCAGGACGTCCTCCTGCTCCTTCTGTGCGCGGCCCTCGGCAGCACGATGATCAGCGCGACGATCGGCGTCACGAGCCTCTGCGCGGGCGCCGTCGCGCCGTGGTCGCAGTTCGGGACGCTCTGGTCGGTGTGGTGGGTCGGCGACGCGCTCGGCAATCTGGTGATGGCGCCGATCCTCCTCGTCTGGTCGGCCGCGACCTCGATCACGGCCTCGAGCACGACCGAAGCCGGGAGCGCGACCCACCGCCGTCCTCTCGAGACGATCGCGCTCCTCGCCGCGGCGCTTTTCGCGAGCCTCGTCGTGTTCGCGGAGCAGCCGGGCCTCGGCCTCGACCGCTATCCGCTCCAGTACGTCATCTTTCCGTTCGTGATCTGGGCGGCGCTGCGCATCGGTCAGGTGGGCACGACGGGAGTCGTCTTCCTCGCGTCCGCCGTCGCGATCTGGAGCACGGCGAACGGCTTCGGTCCGTTCACGCGCGAGAGCGTGCACGAGAGCCTGATCGTGCTGCAGCTCTTCATGGGCATCGTGTCGTCGACGGGCCTCTTCCTCGGCGCTGCGATCGGCGAGCGCGACGCTTCGAACGCGCGCCGCGCGGCCGACTTCGCGGCGCTCGAGCGGAGCGGAGGCCGTCTGCGCGTGGCGCTCGACGCGGGGCGGATGGGCGTCTGGGACTGGAACGTGCGCACCGGCGGCGTCGACTGGTCCGAGAACCTCGAGCCGATGCACGGTCTCGCGAAAGGCGAGTTCCCCGGACGCTTCGGGAACTTCGAGGCGCTCGTTCATCCGGAAGACCGCCCGCGCGTCTCCGCGGAGCTGCAGCGCGTGCTCGAATCGGGAGCCGGCTACGACATCGAGTTCCGCATCGTCTGGCCGGACGACAGCGTGCACTGGGTTGCGGCGAAGGGACGCGTCATGCGCGACACGGAAGGGCAGCCCGTCCGCATGCTCGGCATCACCGCCGACATCAACGAGCGACGCCACCTCGAGGAGGAGCTTCGCGATCGCGCTCGCGAGCTCGCGGACAGCGACCGCCGGAAGGACGAGTTCCTCGCGATGCTTGCGCACGAGCTGCGCAATCCGCTCGCGCCGCTCAGCACGAGCCTCCAGCTCCTCGCGATCGACCCGGCGAAGCACGAGCGCTTCGTCGCGATCGCCGAGCGGCAGGTGAAGCACCTCGCGCGTCTCGTCGACGATCTGCTCGACGTGTCGCGCATCAGCCGCGGGAAGGTGACGCTGCGGAAGGAGCCGGTCGTGCTCTCCGAGGCGATCGACTCCGCGGCCGAGCTGACGCGCTCCGTGATCGAAGACCGCGGCTTGCGCTTCACCGTCTCGCTCCCGCCCGAGCCGATCCTGCTCGAAGCCGACGCGGTGCGGATCGCGCAGGTCTTCTCGAACCTCCTGAACAACGCGGCGAAGTACACGCCGAAGGGCGGCTCGGTCTGGGTCACCGGTGAGCGGCAGGGCGACGAGGCAATCGTCGTCGTGCGGGACACCGGCGTCGGGCTCGTTCCCGATCTCCTGCCGCACGTCTTCGATCTCTTCGTGCAGGGCACCGCTTCGCTCGATCGCACGACGGGCGGGCTCGGCATCGGCTTGACGCTCGTGCGCTCGCTGGTCGAGCTGCACGGAGGCCGCGTCGAGGCGCGGAGCGCGGGGATCGGGAAGGGCAGCGAGTTCGTCGTGCGTCTTCCCGCGCTCGCCGCCGCGCGTGCCTCCCCGCGTCCGGCGGTGCCGCCGGGCACGCGACCCGGCGCTCCCGGGCCGCTTCGCATCCTGGTCGTCGAGGACAACCAGGACACCGCCGAGATGCTCGGCGCGATGTTCAAGATGAGCGGGCACGAGGTCGAGCTCGCCGCGGACGGCTTCACCGCGCTGCGGACGGCCGAGTCCTTCCGTCCCGCAGTCGTCGTGTCCGACCTCGGCCTTCCCGGAATGGACGGCTACGAGCTCGCGCGGCGCATCCGGCAACAGGAGCGCTCGGGCGACCTCGTGCTCGTCGCGCTCTCCGGCTACGGGCGCGAAGAGGACAGGCTGAAGACGCGCGAGGCCGGCTTCGACCACCACCTCGTGAAGCCCGCGGATGTCGACAAGATCCTCGGGATCGTCGCGGAGCTCGCCGCGCGCGAGGCCGACCGCCAAGGCACCGCCGTGCGGCGCACCGCCGCAGTCGTCGACCGCTGAGCCCTACAGCGGCAGGTCGAGCCGGACGCGCGTCCCGCGCCCCGGCGCGCTCGTCACGTCGAGCTTGCCACCGTGGCGGTCGACGACGCCGTGCACGATCGCCATGCCGAGCCCGGTGCCGCGCTGCTTCGTCGTGAAGAAGAGGTCCGCCATGCGAGCGGCGGTCTTCTCGTCCATGCCGACGCCGGTGTCCGCGACGGCGATCTCGACGCCGGTCGGGGTCCGCTTCGCGACGACCTTCAGCGTGCCGCCTTCGGGCCTCGCGTCGAGCGCGTTCTGCAGGAGGTTGGCGATCGCGCGGCGGATCTCCGTCGCGTCGAGTGGCAGCGGCTCGCGGACGCCGTCCAGATCGAGCTCGACGCGGACGCTCTGCGTGGCGCAGCGCTCCGCGAGCAGGGCGAGGCACTCCTGCACGAGCGGCTCGAGCGCGACGGGCTCGCGGCGGAGCTCGCGCTGGCTCCCGAACGCGAGGATGTCGCCGACGAGACCCGCGAGATGGTCGATCGTGCGCTCCATCTTCCCGGTCACGTCGGTGCCCGCCTCGTCGCCGAGCTGCTGCAGGCGCTCGGACAGGAGGTAGAGCTGGAGCTTCAGCCCGTTCAGCGGGTTGTTGAGATCATGCGCGACCTGCGTCGCGACGCGGCCGAGGGCCGCGAGCGCGTCGTTCCCGAGCTGTGAGAGCGCCTGCGCGTTCTTCAGCGCGACGGCCGCCTGTCCCGCGAAGAGCGCCAGCGTCTCGAGGTCGTCGTCCGTCGGTGCGACCGTGGTGCGCGCTTCCGCGACGAGCGCGCCGTGCGAGACGCCTTCGACGAGAAGCGGCGCTGCGAGGACGTCACGATTCTCCTCGCGAAGCCGGAGCGGCTCGGTCGCGTCGACCGCGCGCCGCGCCGCGGACTGCACCGCGGATTGCACGGCGCTCGGCGCGGAGGCCGGAAGACCGCCGATCCCGACGCTCGCACGTTGCACGAGGTTCCCCGCTTGCGTCAGGAAGACGTGCACGTGGCCGCTCTCGGTCGCCTCGAGCGTCGCCTGTGCGACGGCGCGGAGCGTCCGCTCGATCGCGCTCGACGAAGCGAGCGTCTCGCCAAGGCTCCGGAGCAGCGTCCGATCGCGCGCCCAGCGGCGCGCCGCGATCGCGCGATCGAGCTTCCGCTGCAGCTCCGGCGTGTCGAAGGGCTTCGTCACGTAGTCGAACGCGCCCCAGCGGATCGCCTGGACGGCCGTGTCGATCGAGCCGTGCGCCGTCATGATGAGAATCGGAAGCCGCGGCTGGAGCGTCAGCGCCGCGCGCGCGAGCGAGATGCCGTCCATCGTCTCCATGCGGAGATCGAAGATCGCGACGTCGAACGGACGCCGCGAGAGCTCGTCGAGCGCCGCCGCAGGATCGCCGCACGCTGTGACCTCGAAGCCCATCGCGTCGAGGCGCATCGCCAGGACCTCGAGGATCGCTGCGTCGTCGTCGACGGCAAGGAGCTGGTGACGGCTCAAGGCGCGACCTCCGGCCCGAGGTCGACCTCGCGCAGCCGGTCGATGGCCGCCTCGAGCGATCGCAGGCGGTCGACGTCGGTCGCGAGCTTCGCGCCCTGGACCTGGCAGCTCGCGAGGTTGCGCAGCGCGGAACGCCACGCCTCCGCCTCCGCGATGCGCGGGTTTCCCGACTTGCCGTACTTCGCGATCAGCCGCTCGAAGTTGATCAGCGCGAGGCGGTAGTCGCGAAGCGGGCTCCTCGGAGCGAGCTGCAGCATCGCCATGCCCCAGCGCGCGTCGAACGCGGCGGGATCGTCGGGATGCTCGCGGAGCACGTCGAGATAGAGGTCGCGCGCTTTCTCCGGCTTCCCGTCGGCGGCCAGCTGCTGCGCGCGGAGGACGAGCGTCTGCGACCCGGTCGGATGAGGCGGTCCCGAAGGTCGCTTCGCGGCGCAGCCCGCGAGCAGCGCGAGCAGCGCGAGCGACGCGAGCGGGAGGAGAAGCACTACCCCGGCGCGCTTCACTTCGACTCCCCCGGCGGCAGCCGGACGGTGAACTGCGTCCCGTGGCCCGGCTCCGACTCGCCGGTGACGGTTCCGCCATGGGCCTCGACGATGCTCTTGACGATCGCGAGACCGAGGCCCGAGCCGCCCTTCGCGCCCGGCGCCTGCCAGTACCGATCGAACACGTGCGCCAGCGCTTCGGGGGGAATGCCCGGCCCGGCGTCGTGCACGGCGATCTCGATCGCGCCGTTCTCGCGGAGGACGCGCACGCCGACGCGGCCGCCCTCGCTGCTGTGCTGGATCGCGTTCCCGACGAGGTTCACGAAGATCTGCGTGAGCTGCTCGTCGTCTCCGTCGACGACGACCTTCGTGCCGGCAGCCGCTTCGAGCACGAGACCGCGCGCCTCGGCCTGCGGGCGGAGGCCGTCGACCGCTTCGCGCATCACCGTCGCGAGACCGACCGGACGACGCTCGATGTTCTGCAGCTTGGCGCGCAGGCGCGAGATCGAGAGGATCCGGTCGACGAGCCGCAGGAGGCGCTCGCAGCTCGAAGCGATGATCCCGAGAAGGCGCTCCTGCTTCGGCTCGATCGGTCCCGCGAGGCCGTCGCGCAGGAGGCTCGTCGCCTCGCGCACGGCGGTGAGCGGCGAGCGGAACTCGTGCGAGACGTGCGCGAAGAACTCCTCCTTCGAGTGGTCGATCTCCTTCAAGCGCTCGGCCATGCTCTGGAACGCGACCGCGACTTCGCCGATCTCGTCGCGGCGCCGGATCGGCAGCGTTCCGGCGAACGTGCCGTCGGCGATCTGGCCGGCCGCGAGCGACAAGCGGCGCAGGTCGCGCGTCAATCGGATCGCGAGCCAGCCCGAGCTCACGAGCGCTGCCAGGACGCCCGCGCAGAGCCCGAACAGCACAGCGTTCCACGTGCGTCGCTCGAGCCTCGCGGATTCGGTCTTGACGCGATCGAGCGTCGCGTACGTCTTCTCCCGGAACCGCTCGAGAGCGCGCGACACCGCGGCTCCGGCCTCCGCGGAGGCGTCGGTCCCGAACGCGTCCACGTAGGCGAGGAAGGCCGTCGTGACCACGCGGTGGATGGGGGCCTCGCCCTTGGAGAGACGCGCCCCGAGGAGCCGGAGATCGTCGTCGAACTCGCCGGCGAGCTTTCCCCAGGCGCGGAGGTAGCCCGGGTCGCGGTCCAGGAGCGCGAACTTCCTTTCGTATCCGAGCAGGTCCCGCATCCGCCGCGCCAGGGAGGCCTCGAGACGGATCGCGGGCACCGAGTCCTCCGCGATCGTCTGGTTGACGCGCACGAGGCGCTCGACCGCGAGCAGGCTCCAGACCGCGATCGCCGTCAGGGCGACGATGCAGAGCGAGTTCGCGAGGAACAGCTTGGTCGAGAGACGCGTCAGCCCTCCGCTCCCCGGTCGCCTCTATACCATGGCTTCGCGGCCGAGGCGGCCCCGGCGGGTCTCGACGCGGCCCGGCGCAAGGAGTCTAATGGCTCCGGTACCGGTCGCGGGGCCGGTGAGACCGGGGAGAAGCCGATGAAGCCGAGTACACGCTTCCGGAGAGCATCCGCACTCGCCCTTGCTCTCGTCGCGGCTGCAATGCTGTCGGCCGTAGCAACGGCGGCCTTTGCGATGGAGCCGGCGGGAGTCGCCGAGCCGGACGGCGGCACGACCAGCGAAGTGCAGCCCGTCACGGCGAAAGCGTCTGCCATCTCGTTCGGCGCGTGCCATTTCCAGGACACGCCGCCGCACGACCCGCACCGCCGGCTCGAATGCGCGCCGGGCGAGGTCGTGGTCGCCGTGTACGAGCAGGGCGTGCGCTGCTGCTCTCTCGAATTGCGCTGAGCGGTCGCTGAGGTCGCGATAGACGGTCGCCGGCTACGCGGCGCACGCGGCCGCGCGGCGCGAGATGCCGATCGTGCGGCGCGCCTGCCGGACCGGATTCCGGTCGTGGCCGTTCGTGCAGTAGCCGAGCGAGATTCCCGTCTCGGGATCGGCCCACGCGATCTGCCCGCCGGCGCCGTTGTGACCGAAGCTCGCCGGCGAGTTCGAATGGCCGAAGCCGCGGAAGTTCCGGTCGTCGTCGCCCGCGATGATCAAGCCGAGCGAGCGGTTCGCACGCTTCCCGAAGACGAGGTCGGTGAGATCGCCGGAGCGGATCTCGCGCGCCATGCGAATCGTCTCGGGCTTCCAGATCTCCGGCCCACCGAGAGCGCGACCGCCGTTCAGCAGCGCCTGATAGAAGAGGGCGAGCTCCGCCGCGGTCATCGTCCCGCCGCCGCCGGGAATGCCCGACTCGCGCACCTCGGCGCGGTTGAAGTGCGTCAGCGCTTCCTCGGTGACTTCCGTGAGCGGCGGCGGTGCCATGCCGAGCGCCTGGAAGTCCGCGTCGGTCATCGGATTCCCGACGTGCACGATGTCCGCGAGGCGGCCGTGCAGACGGCGCGGTAGCCCGACCCACATGTCGTCGAGCCCGAGCGGCTCGGCGATCCGCTTCCGCACGAAGTCCCAGTACGTCAAGCCAGAGAGCCGCTCGACGATCTCGCCGACGACGTACATGCTCGACGACGGGTGGTAGACGAACATCGACCCCGGCTCCCAGTTGAGCCGCCAGCGCGCGTAGTGCTGGAGGCGTTTCTTCGGGTCGAGGAAGTCGACGGGCGGGAAGGGCGCCATCGGGAAGCCCGCCGTGTGCGTCATGAGCTGCTCGACGGTGACGACGTCCTTGCCGTTCGTGCCGAACTCGGGAACGTACTCGACGACGCGCTTTTTCGGGTCGAGCTTTCCCTCCTGGATCATCAGCCACGCGGCGGCCGACGTGATGCCCTTCGTGCTCGAGAAGACGCAGTAGAGCGTGTCGTTCGTCGCGTCGGCCTCGCGTCCCTCGAACGTCGCGCGACCGAACGTGCGCATCGCGGCGATTTTGCCGTTCCGCGCGATCGCGATCTGTGCGGACGGGAGAAGGCCCTCGCGGACCTCCTTCTCGGCGCGGTCGAGGAGGGCCGCGAGCTTCGTCGGGTCGATCCCGACGCTCTCCGGCGATTCGGCGATGAGCTTTTTGTCGAGCATGGTCGGCAGCCTACTTCCCCGCGAGGGATTGTGGAAATCGAGCGACCGGCACTCCGGCCCTGGGCCGCGTCGGGTCGCTGATCGGATAGCTCTCGCCTCTGTCTTGGATTGTCATGATCATCCAAGACAGAATCTCGGTTTGTCGCGGCCGCCTGTGCGGGAAATGAGATCGTCCCGGCGGCGGGCTGGCTACCCCTGCACGCTCGGGCGCTGCTTGAACGCCCCGTACCAGCGGTGGAGGTTCTGGAACGTCGGGTCGAGGTCGACGCCCGCGAACTCGCCGAACTGGAGCGCCGCGACGAGCGTGCAGTCGGCGATCGTCGGCCGGTCGCCCGCCGCGAACGGCTTCGAGCCGATCGACTTCTCGAGCGCGCCGAGCGCGTTCGCGAGGCGCGTGCGGGCGTTCGCCGCCGCCTCGGCGGACTGCTTCACGCGGCCCGCGAAGAACGGCGACGTGTTCTGGAAGATCGTACCGACCGAGGTGAGGACGCCGATGTCGGCGATGCGCTCGACCTCGCGCGTGCGCGCGCGCTCCATCGGCGACCCGCCGATCATCGAGGGCGTCGGATGGAGCTCCTCGAGGTACTCGATGATCGCGAGCGACTCGGTCAAGCACGACCCATCGTCGAGCTCGAGCACGGGCAGGCCGCCGAGCGGGTTCTTCCGGAGGAACTCCTCCGTTCGGTTCGCGCCCTGCGTGATGTCGACCTCCTGGCAAGGGACGTCCAGTCCCTTCTCCTTCAGGTAGACGAGTAGCTTCTTCGGGTTCGGAGCCAACGAGAAGACGTAGAGCTTCATGAGGTTCCCCCGGGAATGGGGTTTGTCTCCCTCTTGTCTCAACCGGGAAGCTGAAGCACGCGCTCGACCCAGAAATCGCGGAAGCGAGCGGCGTCGACCGCGGTCGCGGTGTGCATCGTGCGCGCCCCGGAAGCGCCGGACGGTCGTTCGAACGTGCGGAAGGTCCCGTCCGCCATTGCCGGCTCGATCGCGAGATCCTCGAACGTGCAGAAGCTCTCGTCCGAGACGCACGCGAGAGCCAGCGGGTCGTGCAGGAAGGCGACGTTCTCCTCGCCGATCGTCGCGCCGAGGCTGCCGAAGATCCGCCGCTGCGTCGGCGTCCACATGCGGATCGAGCGGGCGAGCGCCTTGTGGATCGGCTTCCGGCTCGCTTCGAGCCGTGCGAGGTCCTCCGGACGGAGCCAGACCTGCAGCGTGACGTCGCCCGTCACGAGCCGCGTCGGCACGTCGGTGCGCAGCACGCGGAGGCTCGCCTCGGGATCGGAGCAGAGGTTGTAGTCGACGCCGGGCTGGAAGACGAAATCGTGGTAGCGGATCCCGCGCACGTGGCCGCCCATGATCGTGAGCTTCTCGATGCGGGAAGCGAGCGAAGGATCCTTCTCCAGCACGGCGGCGACGTTCGTCATCGGGCCGACCGCGACGATCTCGAGGTCGTCCTCGCTGCGCAGGAGCCGCGCGATCGCGTCCGTCGCGGGCTCCTCCTCGACGCGCGGCCTGTCTTCCGGCCTGAGGATCCCTTCGCCTTCCTCGCCGGTCCACGCGAACTTCGAGCCCGCCGTGGACGGCCTCACGACGCCCGCGTACACCGGCACGTCTTCGCGGCCCGCGAGCTCGAGGATCTTCTTCGCGATCTTCGCGCGGTGCCGCGTGTCGGCGCTCACCGTCGTGACGGCGGCGAGCTCGATGTCCGGCATCGCGAGGGCGAGCGCGAGGCAGAGCGCGTCGTCGACGTCGCTCCCCATGTCGGTGTCCAGGAGGATCCGGTGCTTCACGCGAGCGCGACCTTCCGCGGATCGTCCGGCGGATCGAGCACGAGCCGCTCCGCGGCCCGGATCGCGGCGAGGGAAGCGGCGACGCTCTCGACGGCGGCGACTCGCGCCGCACCGATCGTCCGGCGCATCATCTCCAGGCCCGCGTAGCGCGCGACGTCGGCGAAGCCCACCGCTTCGCCGGCGGAGCCGCCGCTCGAAGAGGCGCGATGGGCGTCCCAGACGCGAGCGGCGCGTGCGGCGATCGAAGCGCCGTCTCTCCCGGTTGCGAGCGCGCCGAGCCAGTCGTGCGCGAGGAGCGTGCCGACGTCGAAGGCCGGATCGCCGACGTGCGCGATCTCCGCGTCGAGGAGCTTTGGTCCGCCCGGCGCGAGAAGCACGTTCCCCGCCTGGACGTCGCCGTGCACCAGCGCGCCCTGCGGCTCGAGATAGCGCTCGTACGCGCGCGCCGCGATCTCCCCGACGCGACCTTCCCGACGCAGCTCCGAAGCGCGGCGCGCGACCTCGTCCGCAAGCGGGAAGTCGTTCTCTGCATACGGAAGGACGAAGATGTGATCGCCGTGGAGACGCCGGATGTCGTCGTTCCGGAACCGAGCATTCAAGGAAGCGTCATCGCGCGTGGCCGCGTGCACGCGGCCGAGGAAGTCGGCGAGCGTCACGAGCCCCGCCTCGAGGCCCTCGACGGCCTCGGCTGCCGCGACGCCCTCGACCGGGGCGCCGCGCAGCAGCGCCGCGTCGAGCCGCTCGGCGCCGCCGAGATCCTCGAGCACGAGGAGGCGGCGCTTTTCGTCGAAGTGCAGGATCGCGGGACAGACGTTCGCCGGATCGACGCGCTGCGCGATCTCGAACCAGCGGTGCTCGAAGACGATCCGCTCGGTGCTCGTTTCGTACTGCGGGAAGCGCGCGAGCGCCGGGCGCGCGTGCTTCACCACGACGCTCCGCCCGGAGCGCCGCGAGCGGACGCGCCAGACCCAGTTGATGTTGCCGTCGCCGGCGAGCTCGATCCCGGGTGCTTCGTCGTCGAGGAGGCCGTGCTCGGTGAGCAGGCGGCCCAGGTCGAATTCCGGCGCCGCGCTCCCCCTTTCGTCCGTCTCCACCGCGCTCCCTTAGGGAGCCACTGCGCTCCGAGCAAACCCTGTCCCGGACGAGTTGACCGACCGCCAGGAGCCAAATAGCCTGCATGCCAGTGCCGGATCGCTTCGGGAACGGCGCGGCGCGCGGCGATGAAGATCCTCTCGCCGAGCTGCGCGAGATCTTCGATTCGCTGCGCGCGCGTCTCGGCGGAGGCGGCGGCCAGGGCGGAAGTGGCGGCAAGGGCACCAGCCTCTCCCCTTGGCCGTTTCTCGCGATCGGGATCGCGCTCTGGCTCGCGACCGGGATCTTCATCATCGGGCCCGACGAGCGCGGCATCGTGCTCCGCTTCGGGCGCGTCGTGCGCGAGGTCGGTCCGGGGCCGAGCTACCACCTCCCGTGGCCGATCGAGGCGGTGCTGAAGCCGTCGGTCACGCAGATCCGCAAGGAGGAGTTCGGCTTTCGCACCGTCGAGGTCGGCCCGCCCGCGCGATACCAGCCCGTCGACGCCGAGGCGCTGATGCTCACGGGCGACGAGAACATCGTGAAGCTGGAGTTCATCGTCCAGTACCGCGTGAAGCCCGAGCCTGAAGCGGCAAGCGAGTTCCTCTTCAACCTGCGCGATCCGCGCACGACGCTGCGGGTCGTCTCCGAGGCGGCGATGCGCCAGGTCGTCGGCAGCAACAACATCGACGCGGCTCTCACCGACGAGCGCGAGCGGATCCAGAGCGAAGCCCAGAAAGTCCTCCAGGCGACGCTCGATGGCTACGGGAGCGGCATCCAGATCGAGGCCGTGCAGCTCCAGGACGTATCGCCGCCCGATCAGGTGTCCGACGCCTTCAAGGACGTGATCAGCGCCCAGCAGGACAAGGAGCGCATGATCAACGAGGCGTGGGGTTACGCGAACGACGTCGTCCCTGTGGCGCGCGGCCGCGCCGCGCAGCTCGTGAACGAGGCGGACGGGTACCAGCAGTCGCAGATCGAGCGGGCCACGGGTGCTGCCGCTCGTTTCGCCGCACTCCACGAGGAGTATGCCAAGGCCCCGGACGTGACGCGGACGCGCCTCTACCTCGAGACGATGGAAGAGATCCTTCCCCGGGTCGACAAGGTGCTGATCGACGAGTCGGCGGGCGACGTCGTGCCCTACCTTCCGCTCGATCGCCCTGCACGCGCAACCGCCGATGCGAGCGCCCCGAGCGCGGCATCCGGACAAGCGCCGTAGATGGACAAGCGCTGGGTAGCGATGCTGGGCGGGCTGGGCGGGCTCTTCCTCGTCTGGAACCTCGCCACCTTCACCGTCCCGCAGTGGGAGCAGGCGATCGTGCTGCAGCTCGGCGATCCCGTGCGCACGATCCGCGAGCCGGGGCTCTACTGGAAGATCCCGTTCGTCCAGAGCGTGATCTACTTCGACAACCGTCTCCTCGACTACGACGCGACGCCGAAGGAGCTCCTCACGCGCGACAAGCAGCAGCTCGTCGTCGACAACTACACCCGCTGGCGCATCGTCGATCCGCTCCAGTTCTACCGCGCCGTCCGCGACGAGGCAGGCGCGCAGTCGCGCCTCGACGACATCGTCTACTCGAACCTGCGCGAGAACTTCGGCCGCCAGACTCTGCGAGAGATCGTCAGCGCGAAGCGCGCCGAGCTGATGCGCGAGATCGCCCGGAAGAGCGACGAGAAGGCCCGCGAGTACGGCATCGAGGTGGTGGACGTCCGCATCAAGCGCGCGGACCTCCCCGAGAAGAACGAGCAGAACGTCTTCAACCGGATGCGCACGGAGCGCGAGCGGCTCGCGAAGAAGTTCCGCGCCGAAGGCGACGAGGAAGCCCGCAAGATCCGCTCCGAGTCGGACAAGCAGGTGCGGATCCTCACGGCTGGTGCGGAGAAGCAGGCCGAGATCCTGCGCGGCCGCGGCGACGCCGAAGCGGTGCGCATCTTCGCCGAGGCGTACGCGCTCGACCAGGAGCTCTTCGAGCTCGTGCGGACGCTCGAGGCGTACCGGAAGGCGATTCCGGACAGCACCACGGTGGTGCTCTCCCCGGACGGAGATTTCTTCCGTCTCCTGAAGGAGCTCCCGGACCGCGAGGCGAAGTGAGCCGGCTCGTCCTGCTGCTCCTGGCCGCCGTCGCGATCTGGTGGCTCCTTCGCCGCGCCCAGTCCGGTGTCGGACGGGGGCATCCGGGGCGAGCCCAGAGCGCGGATCGCGCGCCGGCGGGCTTCGATCCGTACCGCGTGCTCGGGATCGAGCGCGGTGCCTCGCCGGGCGAGATCCGCCGCGCCTACCGGCAGCAGCTCCTTCACTATCATCCCGATCGCGTCGCCGAGCTCGGGGAGGAGCTTCGCCAGGTGGCGCACCGCCGCACGCTCGAGATCCAGCGCGCCTACGATTTGCTGAAGGCTTCGTGAGCGCGGCGCCACGATTCACGCGGGGCGGTGTGCGAGAACGACCGCCGGTTCGTACGACGCACGGCGAGCCGCCGCCAAGGAGGCGCAGATGAACTTCGGTGTCATGTTCGTGAACGTCGGGCCGCTGGGCGAGCCGGATACGTTCAAGCTCCTCGCGCAGACGGCGGAGAAGGCCGGCTTCGAGTCGCTCTGGACGGTCGAGCACTCCGTCGTGCCGGTCGGCTACACGTCGACCTATCCCTACGATCCGAGCGGCAAGATGCCGCTGCCGGACGACATGGCGCTCCTCGATCCGGTCCTGCCGCTCGTCTACGCGGCCGCGGTCACCGAGAAGATTCGTCTCGGGACCGGCATCCTGATCCTGCCGCAGCGCCACCCGATCTACGTCGCGAAGGAGTTCGCGACTCTCGACATGCTCTCGAAGGGCCGCGCGATCCTCGGCATCGGGGTCGGGTGGCTCGAGGAGGAGTTCGACGCGCTCGGGCTTCCGTTCGAGGACCGCGCTTCGCGCACGCGCGAGAGCGTCGCGGCGCTGCGCGCGCTGTGGAGCCCCGGGCCGCAGTCGTTCGACGGCAAGTTCTATCGCTGGAAGCCGATCGAATCGAACCCGAAGCCCGTGCAGAAGAAGGGCATCCCGATCGTCGTCGGCGGACACACCGAGATCGCCGCACGTCGCGCTGCGCGCTACGGCGACGGCTTCTTCCCCGGTACCGACGCGACGAGGCTGAAGGAGCTCCTCGCGATCGTGCGCGACGAGTGCGCGAAGATCGGACGCGACCCCTCCGAGATCGAGGTCACCTGCATGGGCGGCGGCACGGACCTCGATTCCTATCGCCGTCTTCGCGACGCGGGCGCGCATCGCGTCACGATTCCGCCGCCGGGCTTCGATCCCGACTCGATCCGCTCCGGCCTCGAGGAGCTCGCCGAGAAGGTCATAGCGAAGCTCGATTGACGGACCTCATTTAATTCGGGGGCGGCTTCTCGCATCGACTCGGCGCGCGTGGAATCGTGCGCCGTGGCGAACCGAAGCGGGCTCTGGCCGGTCGAACCGGGCCGGCAGGCGCGCTCGTCCGGAGAGGGGGCTTTGGGCACGGTCGATCGTCTGCAGGAGCGGGGAGCGCGCGCGCGATCGGCACGTCATCAGGCACTCCTCGACGCGCCCGCGCGTTTCGCGCAGCTCCTCGATCGCACGCACGACGGAATCGCGTGGATCGACTCCGCCGGACGGATCGACGCGTGGAACGAGCCCTTCGAGTCGCTGGTCCAGCGCGGCGAGCTGCTGCGTGGCGCGGCGTTCGGAAGCATCGTCGAGAACGACGGTCGCCTCCTTCTCGAGGCCGCGATCGCGCGCATCCTCGCGGGCCGGACGCTCGAGGAGACGGTGATCGCGGCGGCGGGCCACAACGAGATCGAGATCCAGCTCGGGCCCGTCGCTGGCACGGGCGGAGGCATCGAGGGCGCGTCCGCGGTCGTACGCAGCGTGACGACGTGCGCGCCGGAGAGCCGCGCGGCGCTCGCGGCCGAGGCACGTCTCCGGGTCGCGCTCGAGGCCGCGCACCTCGGGGTCTGGCGCTGGGACCTCGCCTCCGAGCGCCTCGAATGGTCGACGGAAGCCGGGGCGCTCGTCGGCGGGAGCGTCCGCTCCTCCGAGGGCGGTCTGCGCGACGTCCTCGAGTGGATCCACCCGGCCGATCGCCACATGCTGGCGCACCAGGTCGGCCAGACGCTCGAAGGGACGGGCGCGTTCCGCGTCGAGGTGCGGAGCAACCCACCCGAAGGCGAGCCGCGCTGGCTCGAGGTCGTCGGACGCGCACAGCGCGACGCGAGCGGCGCCGTCACGGAGCTGACGGGAGCGCTCGTCGACATCGACGTCCGCAAGCGCGCCGAGATCGCCTACGAGCGAGCGCTCGAGCGCGAGCAGACCGCGCGTGCGGAGGCGGAGCGCGCGAGCAAGGCGAAGGACGAGTTCCTCTCGGTGCTCTCGCACGAGCTCCGGACACCGCTCCACACGATCACGCTGTCCCTCGACGTGCTCGACGACGAGGAGCAGCTCGACGGCCCGAGCGCGCGCACCGCGATCGACGTGATCCGCCGCAGCAGCGAGATGCAGACGCGACTCGTGCAGGACCTCCTCGACTTGACGCGGAGCCTGGTCGGACGCCTCCGGATCGAGCGGCGTCCGGTGAGCATCCGCCCGCTCCTCGGTCTCGCCGTCGTCTCGGCGCGCGCGGCCGCCGTCGAGAAGCGGCTGACGATCCGGCTGCACGCGGTGCGCGGCCTCGGCCGCGTGTCGGGCGATCCGGAGCGGCTGACGCAGGTGTTCGGCAACCTGCTTTCGAACGCCGTCAAGTTCTCGCCGAGGAACGGCGAGATCGACGTCGAGGCGACGCGCCGTGGGTCCTCGATCGTCATCTGCGTGCGGGACCGGGGTGAGGGCATCGCGCGCGAGGACCTCGGGTACGTCTTCGACCGCTTCTGGACCGCGGACTCGTCGACGACGCGACGACACGGCGGCCTCGGGCTCGGCCTCGCCATCGCGAAGCAGATCATCGACCAGCACGCCGGCACGATCGCCGTCGAGAGCGCCGGGCCGGGGCAGGGCGCGACGTTCACCGTGCGTCTGACGGGCTTGCCGCCCTGACCGCGTCGACGGGGCCGACCGGACCGACGGGCTCCAGCGCGACGTCGTGCGCCGTCCGCCGCGACTCGATCGCGACTTCCGCGGAGCGTCGCGCGTAGCCGGGCGCGAGAGCGCGGACCTCGTAGGTCCCGTGCGGGACGTTCTCGACGACGTACCGGCCGTCGCCTCCCGTCGAGCTGCGCGCGGCGACGTCCGCGCCCTTCGCGCGTGGGTACACGGACACGAACGCTCCGGGGAGCGGCTGCCCCGTCACCGCGTCGCGTACGGTGCCGTGGAGCCCGCCGCGCTCGGCGGAGGCCGAGCGGTCCTCACCCGATTCTCGTTTGCCCGAGAGCGTGACGAATTGTCCGCCCGTCGCGAGCGGCAGCGAGATCCGCAAGCCGCGGCCCGGCGGCCCCTTCGCCGGTGGCACGCGTTCGAGATCCGAGACGCCGCGTTTCGCGGAGATCGTGTAGGCCCCGTGCGGCAGGCTCCGGAGCTCGAACCAGCCGTGCGCGTCCGTGATCGCGACGAGAGCCGGCATCCCCGCGCCGTCGAGTCGCAGGGCCGCGCCCCCGATCGGCGCGCCGTCCGCGTCGCGCAGCACGCCTGCGACGTAGAGACGCTCCGCAGGCGTGCTCTCGCTTCGCTGCCACGCCGCGAGCTCGGCGGCGAGAGCGCTCACGACGTCCGGTTCCTCCGCGGCGATGTCGGTCGACTCGTGCGGATCCTCCTCGATGCGATAGAGCGTGCGCGAGCCGTCGGGCTGCTCGACGAGGCGGCGGTCGGCCGTGCGGATCCACGCGCCGCGCTGGCTCCCGGCGACGTGGGTGCGGCCCAACGGCGCACCCGTCTCGAGCGTGCGCCGAAGCGACGTGCCGTGCCGGTCCGGAGGCGCGTCCACGCCCGCGTAGTCGAGGATCGTCGCGTAGAGGTCCTCCGTCGTGACGAGACTCTCGTTCTTCTCGCCCTGTGGGATCATGCCCGGCCAGGAGAAAACGATCGGCGTGCGAAAGCCGAGCTCGCTCAACGTTCCCTTCGAGCTGCGGGAGCCGCGATCGTAGAGGTCCCACCCGACGTTCCATCCGTTGTCGGCCGCGTACACGACGAGCGTCTTCCCGAGGAGATCGTGCTCGGCGAGCGCGTCCATCACCTCTCCGACGACCTGGTCGAGCCAGAGGATGTTCGCGTAGTAGTCGACGGTCTCCGGCGGCAGGTCGCGTCCCTCGAACGGTGCGCGAAGCTCGTCGGGCGCGTCGAACGGCGTATGCGGGAGCTTCGGCGCAAGCCAGGCGAGGAACGGTCGGTCGCCGACCTCGTCGAGGAAGTCCTCGAACGCGCCGATGCCGGCGCGGCCGAAGTCGTCTCCCTTCACGTTCGGCGGCACCTTCGCGATGTCGGCCATGCCCTCGTCGAAGCCGGCGGCCGTGTAGGTGCCCTCCCACATCTTGCCGCCCTCGAACGACACGTAGTCGCGGCGGCGCAGCTCGCGCGGCAGCGTGCGGATGTGCGCGACGCCGCCGCCGCGTCGCGGAAGCGGCGCACCGAGCTCGCCGGCGACCGCGTTCGAGGTGTCGTGCCAGCGCTTCGACGTGATGCCGCCGAGGTACGTTCGATGCGACGGCAGGCAGACGCTCGCCGTGTTGAAGCCGTGCGTGAACACGGTGCCGCCCTCGGCGAGCGCGTCGAGGTTCGGCGTCTGCACGACGTCGTGATCCATGAACCCGTAGTCGGTCCACGCCTGGTCGTCGGCGAGGATCAACACGACGTTCGGCGTCGCCGGCCACGAGGGCGGAGCCGGGGTCGAGCGGCAGCCGGCGATCGGAGCGAAGGAGGCGAGGAGGCCCGCGACGGCCAGGAGCGTTCCTCGAGGAGCGGCGCGCGGTCCTTTCACGAGCCCTCGGCGGCTACCACGAGCGGCGAATCCGCACCAGGCGCGGCGAGGCGAGGCGAGGCGAGGCGCATTCCGTCGCCGCGACGATCGTTTGCGTCTCGGGTGCGGAGGGGGCTACGCGGAGACGGGGATGACGCGGGAGGAGAAGGAGCGGGGCGAGCTTCGTTCGGCCGCG
>Ga0194132_10006333_pt1 | contig 18420 bp, 19 predicted proteins | sample TA2KigOf80mmetaG_FD_148612 | JGI IMG/M metagenome (GOLD analysis project Ga0194132, IMG submission 148612) | Freshwater microbial communities from Lake Tanganyika, Tanzania - TA2015054 Kigoma Offshore 80m | ecosystem: Environmental > Aquatic > Freshwater > Lake | place: Tanzania: Lake...
CCGCCGAGATCGCGCGCCATGTTCCGACCGTGTTCGCCGCGGCCGATGCCGACGACCTCGCCCAGCGCCTCGCGCGGCTCCATGCGCAGTGCGCCGGCCTCCTCGATCGGCGGCGCGCGGCCGGGCTCGTCCGCCACGGCCACGGCGATCTTCATCTCCGCAACATCGCGCATCTCGACGGCGCCCCGGTCCCGTTCGACGCCATCGAGTTCGCCGACGCGATCTCGCATATCGACATCCTCTACGACCTCGCCTTCCTCCTGATGGATCTCGTCCATCGCGACCTCGGCTGGGCGGCGAACCGCGTCCTCAACCGCTGGCTCGATCACCCGATCGGGCGCGACCATCTCGACGGGCTCGCGGCGCTGCCGTTCTTCCTCGCCGTCCGCGCTGCGATCCGGGCCCACACGACCGCCGCCGCAATGTCGGCGCCCGACGACCGCCGGATCGACGAGGCGCGCGCCTATCTCGCGCTCGCCCGCCGGCTCGCCGCGCCGCCGCCGCCCGTCCTCCTCGCCGTCGGCGGCCTCTCGGGCAGCGGCAAATCGACCGTCGCCGCGGCGCTCGCGCCGATGCTCGGGCTGCTGCCCGGCGCGGTCGTCCTCCGGACCGATGCGATCCGCAAACGCCTTCTCGGCGCCGATGCCCGCGACCGGCTGCCGGCCGCTTCCTATGGCGCGGCGGTCACTGAGCGGGTCTACGCGATGCTCCGGGCCGAGACGGCGACGATCCTCGCCGCCGGCCACGCGGTCGTCGCCGATGCCGTCCACGCGCGCCCGGACGAGCGCGCTGCGATCGCCGCGGTCGCCGCCGCGGCCGGTACACCCTTTGCCGGGCTCTGGCTCGATGCGCCGGTCGAGACCCGCGTCGCCCGCGTCGGCGGACGGACCAGGGACATATCCGACGCCGGGCCCGCGGTCGCGCGCGCGCAGGACGCCTATGATCTCGGTCCGCTGTCGTGGGTGCGTATCGACGCGACCGGATCGGTCGGAGCGACGGTCGCCGCCGCTGCCGCGGCGCTCCGCCCCACCTTGTCCTCGCGCGGCGGATGAATCATCTTCATGGGTAGAGAAGGTGGGCCATCCGGCCCCGCCTAGCGAGCGGAGACTGGCCATGACGCTGCGATCCATCCTGGTGCCGATCAGCGCCGCCGATATCGGGCGGGCGACGCTCGAAACTGCGCTCCAGGTGGCGCGCCGTTTCAACGCCCATCTCGACGTCCTGCACGTGCGCGCCGATCCGCGCGCCCTCGTCCCCTATACCGGCGAAGGCATGGACGGCTCGATGATCGAGGAGATCATGGACGTCACCGAGCGCGAGGGCGGCGAGCGCGCCGGCAAGGTGCGCCAGATGTTCGATGCCTTCGCCGCCGAGAAGGGGCTCACGATCGCCGACACGCCGCGGCCCGGCACGCAGGTCACGCTCGGCTGGCGCGAGGAGGTCGGCCGCGAGGACGAGGTGGTCGCCATCGCCGGCCGCATGGCCGATTTGATCGTCCTCGGCCGACCGGTGCGCGATGCCGCGCTGCCGTCGCCGATCACGCTCGAGGCGGCGCTCCTCGACACCGGGCGGCCGGTCCTCGTCGCGCCGCCGAAGCCGCTCGCCGATGCGATGACCCGCGTCGCGATCTGCTGGGAGGGGAGCCACGAGGCCGCGCGCGCCATCGGCGACGCGATCCCGATGCTCCGCCTCGCCGACAAGGTGACGATCCTCGTCGCGCAGGGCCTCGCCAATGAGCCGCCCGGCCCGGGCGCGCTCCTCACTTTTCTCACCTGGCATGGGGTGCGCGCCGATCTCCACCGCTTCGAGGGCTCGACCGCCGATCTCGGGCCCGCCTTCCTCGCCGAGGCCGCCAAGGTGCAGGCGAATCTCCTCGTCAAGGGCGCCTACTCGCAGAGCCGGCTCCGCCAGATGATCTTCGGCGGGCGCACCAAGCACATTCTCGGCCACGCCGAGATACCCGTTCTGTTGTCCCATTGCTGAGGTGTCGTCGCCGACGCCGGGGAGGATTTGATGGCCTTGATGCGGATCCGGCTCGAGCTCGCCCGGACGCGCGAGTTTCCCGAAGGCAATTCCGCGCACGGCTACGACTTCGTCGCGTCGCTCGATGCCGACGCCCATCTCGATCGCGCCGGCTGGACGCCGGCGCGCAAGTCCTGCACCGTCCGCCGCTTCGTGCCCGGCGAACACGACCAGGCCGGCATCCTCGTCCACGGCCGCCACGGCTGGGCCTTCTCCTACGAGCCGGGCGAGGACGACGACGAGCCGATCTTCAAGTTCGACCGCCACCGTTTCGTCGCCGGCGAATACGTCATGATCACCGAGCACGACGGCATCGCGCGCCCGTTCCGCATCGCCTCGGTCCGCACCGTGTGACCCCGCCCGTCATCGGATACACTCCGGAGGCCCGACTTCGGAGGCCCGCTTCGGAGGCACCTCATGTCCCAGCCGAACCACGTGACCGCGCTCGCCCTCGAGCCGGCCGAGCCCCTCGATCCCGATCTCGAGGCCTATTTCCAGAAGTGCCGCGACAAGCTCGGCATGGTGCCGAACGTGCTCCGCGCCTATGCCTTCGCGCCGGAGAAGCTCCGCGGCTTCATCGCGATGTATAACGAGCTGATGCTCGCGCCGAGCGGGCTGACGAAGGTCGAGCGCGAGATGATCGCGGTCGCGGTGAGCGCGGTGAACCGTTGCTACTACTGCCTCGTCGCGCACGGCGCGGCGCTTCGCCAGCTTTCGGGCGACCCCGTCCTCGGCGAGCTCCTGGTGATGAACTACCGCGTCGCGGTGCTGCCGGCGCGCCAGCGCGCGATGCTCGACTTCGCGGTCAAGACCAGCGAGGCGCCCTACACCATCCAGGAAGCGGACCGCGCCCATCTCCGCGACCACGGCTTCACCGACGCCGACATCTGGGATATCGCCGCCGTCGCCGCGTTCTTCAACATGACCAACCGTCTCGCCTCGGCGGTCGACATGATGCCGAACCCGGAGTATCACGCCGAGACGCGCGCGAAACCGGAGGCTTGATGACGACGACCGACAACCCCGCCGCCCGGCTCGATGCGCTGGTCGGCGTCTGGACCGGGGAGGAGACGCTCCAGGGTGGCGTGACCGGCCGCACGACCTCGGTCGCGCACCGCCGCCTCGGCGCGTTCGTGGTCGCCGACCACTACCAAGTGCGGAGCGACGGCCGCGTCTACGACAACCATCTGATCTATGGCTGGGACGACAAGCGCGGCCGCTATTCGGTCGTGCAGTTCGATTCGGCGGGCCGTGGCGGCGATGCGATGTACGGCGACTGGTCGGGCGACACGCTCACCTTCTCGGCGGCGACGCCGGGCGGGCATTTCCGCTACGCCTATGTCTTCGCGGGTGAGAGCTACGCGTTCACCTTCGCCCGCTCGAAGGACGGGACGAGCTGGGACACGGTGGTGTCGGGGCGCTTCCGCCGCGCCCGGCCGTGAGCCTCAGGCGGCGTTCTTGAGCCTGAACCGGTTCCAGATCTCGCGGAGCGCCCCGACCAGCGCCGCCATGTGGCGGTCCTCGTGGAACGGGGTCGGCGTGAGCCGGAGCCGCTCGGTGCCGCGCGGCACGGTCGGGTAGTTGATCGGCTGCACGTAGATCGCATAGGCGTCGAGAAGCTCGTCCGTCACCGCCTTGCACAGCGTCGGATCGCCGACCAGCACCGGCACGATGTGCGATTCGGACGCCATCACCGGCAAGCCCGCCTCGCGCAGCATGCGCTTCAGCGTCGCGGCGCGCTCCTGGTGGCGCACCCGCATCGGCTCGGCGTCGCGCACGATGCGCACGCTCGCGAGCGCGGCGGCCGCGATCGCCGGCGGCAGCGCGGTCGTGAAGATGAAGCCCGGCGCGTAGCTCCGCACGAAATCGATGATCTTCGCCGACGCCGCGATATAGCCGCCGATCACGCCGAACGCCTTGGCGAGCGTGCCCTCGACGATGTCGATCCGGCCGAGGACGCCGTCGCGCTCGGCGACGCCGCCGCCGGTGCGTCCGTACATGCCGACCGCGTGCACCTCGTCGAGATAGGTGAGGGCGTTGTGCCGATCGGCGACGTCGCAGATCGCGGCGATCGGCGCGATGTCGCCGTCCATGGAATAGACCGATTCGAACGCGACGATCTTGGCCGCCGCCGGGTCGAGCGCGGCGAGCTTGCGGTCGAGGTCGGCGGGATCGTTGTGGCGGAAGATGGTCTTCTTTGCGCGGCTGTTGCGGATGCCGGCGATCATCGAGGCATGGTTGTGCGAATCCGACAGGATCACGCAGCCCGGCAGCATGGCGCCGAGCGTCGAGAGCGCCGCTTCGTTCGCGACATAGCCCGAGGTCAGGACGAGCGCCGCCTCTTTCTGGTGGAGCGCCGCGAGCGCTTCCTCGAGGAGGACGTGCTGGTGCGAGGTGCCGGAGATGTTGCGTGTGCCGCCGGCGCCGGCGCCGTAGCGGTCGACCGCGTCCTTCATGGCGGCGAGCACGGCCTTGTGCTGGCCCATGCCGAGATAGTCGTTCGAGCACCAGACCGTGACCTCGCGGGTCGAGGCGCCGTGGTGCTGGGTCGCGGCCGGAAACGCCCCGGCCCGCCGTTCCAGATCGGCGAACACGCGATAGCGCCCCTCCTGGTGGAGCCGCCCCAGCGCCTCGTCGAAAAACCGCTCGTAGTTCATTCCCTGGCGTCCCGTCGAATGCGGCCCCGGCCGGGAAATAACCCTGACGTCCGGCGGGTCGGATAGGTGTCAAAATGCCACGGACCCGGCGGTTGCCGGCTGTGCCGCCGATACCCGGTTCCGGCCGCCGCCATGGTTACCCGATCATCATAGCCGCTGCCGCTCAACAAATCGTAAAGCAATCGTAAAGCATAAGACCTAGGACCGCACACCCGGCGCGACTCAGGACGCGGCCGCCTCCCGCATCAGGGGGGTCACGTCGTCGAGCGCGCGGCCGAACCGGTCGTACATCTCGGCGATCTCGGCCTCGGAGATGACCAAAGGCGGCGAGAAGCCGATCCGGTCGCCGAGCGCCCGGATGATGAGCCCGTGCCGCTCGCCCGCCGCGACGACGGCGGCCCCGATCCGCTTCCTGGGATCGAACGGCCGCCGCGTCGCCGGGTCGGCGACGAGCTCGAGGACCGAGAGGAGGCCGAGGCCCGCGACCTCGCCCGCAAAAGGGTGGCCGGCGAATGACCGGATCCCGGCCTGGAGGGCGGGGGCGACCTTCCGCACATGCCCGACGATGTCGATCTCGTCGTAGATCTTGAGCGTCTCGAGCGCGACGGCGGCCGGCACCGGGTGGCCGCCATAGGTATAGCCGTGGGCGAATACGCCGATCTCGTCGGAGCGCCGGGCGATGCCGCGATAGATCGCCTCGCTCATCAGGACCGCCGAGATCGGCTGGTAGCCCGACGACAGCGCCTTGGCGCAGGTCAGGATGTCGGGGCGGAGATCGAAGGTCTGGCTCGCCCAGTAATGGCCGGTCCGCCCGAACCCGGTGATCACCTCGTCGACGACGAACAGGACGTCGTGGCGGCGGAGGACGGCCTGGATCTTCTCGAAATAGGTCGCCGGCGGGAGGATCACCCCGCCGGCGCCCATGATCGGCTCGGCGAAGAACGCGGCGACGGTGTCCGGACCCTCGGCGCGGATCAGCGCGTCGAGCCGGTCGGCCATGCGGGTCGCGAACGCCTCCTCGCTCTCGCCGGCCTCGGCGAAGCGGTAGAAATGCGGGCAGTCGGTGTGATGGAACCCAGCGATCGGAAGATCGAAGGCGAGGTGGTTGTTGGGCACGCCCGTCACCGAGGCGGCGGCGACCGTGACGCCGTGATAGCCGCGCACGCGACCGATGATCTTCTTCTTCTCCGGCCGGCCGATCGCGTTGTTGTAGTACCAGATCAGCTTGATCGCGGTGTCGTTCGCCTCCGAGCCCGAGCTCGCGAAGAAGACCCGCGCCATCGGCACCGGCGCGAGCGCGAGGAGCCGCTCGGCGAGCGCGATCTGCGGCTCGTGCGTCTTCTGGCTGAACGCGTGGTAGAACGAGAGCGTCCGGATCTGGCGCGCCGCCGCCTCGGCCAGACGTTCGACGCCGAAGCCGAGGCCGACGCACCACAGCCCGCCCATCGCCTCGATATAGGACTTGCCGGCGTCGTCGTAGATGTAGACGCCCTCGCCGCGCGCCACGACAAGCGAGCCGTCACGCTCGTTGGCGATCGCGTTGGTGTTGGGATGAAGGATCGCCGCCGCGTCGCGCCGGGCGAGCGAATTGCCGCGTTCGAGCATGTCCATCGAGCCTCCTCCGCCGGCATTCGGTCGCCGGTCGCCTGAGGCTAGCACTTTGGGGCGGGTGGATCAGCCCCCGGTGACGCTCATGTGGCGCGAGACCGAAACCTGCTTCCGCCGCCGGTCGATGACGAAGTCGTGGCCCTTGGGTTTCCGCGCGATCGCGGCGTCGATCGCGTCCATGAGCTGGTCGTCGTCGTCGGCGGCGCGGAGCGGCAAACGGAGGTCGGCGGCGTCCTCCTGGCCGAGGCACATATAGAGCGTGCCGGTGCAGGTCAGCCGCACCCGGTTGCAGGATTCGCAGAAATTATGGGTCATCGGCGTGATGAAGCCGATCCGCCCGCCGGTCTCGCGCACCCGCACATAGCGGGCCGGTCCGCCGGTCCGGTGGTCGATCTCGTCGAGCGTCCAGCGCCGCTGCAGCGAGGCCCGCACCATCGACAGCGGCAGGTACTGGTCGAGGCGGGCGTTGTAGCCGATCTCGCCCATCGGCATCACCTCGATGAAGGTGATGTCGTGGCCCTCGCCGCCGCACCACTCGACCAGCTGGTCGAGCTCGTCGTCGTTGACGCCCTTGAGCGCGACCGCGTTGATCTTGACGTGGAGCCCGGCAGCCTTGGCGGCGCGGATGCCGTCGAGGACAATGTCGAGCCGGCCCCAGCGCGTGATGGCGCGAAAGCGATCGGGGTCGAGGCTGTCGAGCGAGACATTGACGCGCCGGACGCCGGCGCCCGCCAGCGTGGCGGCATGTTTCGCGAGCTGGCTGCCATTGGTCGTGAGCGTGAGCTCGTCGAGGCCGGACCCGATATGGCGGCCGAGCCGCTCGAACAGCCACGCGACATTGCGCCGAACCAGGGGCTCGCCGCCGGTCAGCCGGAGCTTCCGCACGCCGCGGCGGACGAAGGCGCTGCACAGCCGGTCGAGCTCCTCGAGCGTCAGGACCTCGCTCTTGGGCAGGAAGTGCATGTCCTCGGCCATGCAGTAGACGCAGCGGAAGTCGCAGCGGTCGGTGACCGAGACGCGGAGATAGGTGATGCGGCGGTCGAACGGGTCGACGAGCGGGTTCATGACGCCCCTGGCACTTCCCTGACGCAGGCCGCCCCGCGCGGGGGTGGCGCTATTTCCGTCTAGATATAGCGACCTTCCGCCCGGAGGGAAGCCTGGATCGACCGCCGGGGCCGGGGGTCAGGCGCTTTCCAGGGTCCGGCGGGCGATCGGCAGCCGGAGCGTGAAGCGCGAGCCCTTGCCGAGCATGCTTTCGACCGCGATGTCGCCGCCCATCAACCGGGCGAGCTGCTGGGAGATGGTGAGGCCTAGACCGGTGCCCTCGCGCTTCTTGGCCAGGATGTCGGATTCGACCTGGTGGAAGCTCTCGAAGATGCGCGGCAAATGCTCGGCCGGGATGCCGATCCCGGTGTCCCACACCGTGATGTCGAGCATGTCGCCGACCGCGGCCGGGCGGCATTCGAGCCCGACGCGGCCGCCCTGGTCGGTGAACTTGACGCCGTTGGAGAGGAGGTTGACCAGGATCTGGCGGAGCCGCCCCGGATCGGCGAGCACCACCCAGTTGTCGTGGAGATCGACGGCCGCGATGTCGACGCCCTGCTGCTCGGCCCGTCCGGCGACGATCGACTTCGCCTCCGCGACCACGGTCGCGACGCGCACCGGCTGGGCCGCGATCGAGACCCGGTTGGCCTCGATGTTCACCGCATCGAGGATGTCGTTGATGATGGTGAGGAGGTGATAGGCGGCGCTCCGGATGTCGCGGAAATAGCCGAGATAGCGGTCGCCGAGCGGGCCGAAGACCTGCTGCACCGACATCTCGGCGAAGCCGATGATGGCGTTGAGCGGGGTCCGGAGCTCGTGGCTCATCTTGCCGAGGAACTCGGTCTTGGCACGCGTCGCCGCGCGCGCCTCGTTGAGCGCGATGTCGAGCTCGGCGTTCTGCTCGCGGAGCTTCTCGAGGCTCGTCTGCAGCTCGCGCTGGGCGATGCGCATGCGCTCCTCGGCCTCGTGCCGGCCCGTGATGTCGGTGCCGGTGCCGCGATAGCCGGTGAACCGGCCAGTGTCGTCGTCGAAGGTCGGGACGCCCGACAGCGCGATGCGCCGGACCCCGCCGCGCGTGCTCATGAGGAAGATGCGGCTCCGGAACGCGGCATAGGCGGCCGAGCGGTTCGGCCCGAGCGTGAGCTCGGGGCCGCCGTCCTCGAAGCGGCCGAGGCTCAGGAGGTGCTTGCCCTTGAGGAGCGTCGGCGGGATCTCCATCACCTCGGTGATGCGCTCGGAGACATAGGTGAGGTTGAGATTGGCGTCGGTCTCCCACACCCAATCCGAGGTCGAGCGGATCAGATCGTGGTAGCGCGCATCGGCGCGCGCGGAGCGGAGGAGGGCGTCGATCTCCTGCGACACGTCGGTATAGGTGCCGGCATAGCCGACCGGCACGCCGTTCTCCACCATCCGCACGTGGCGGCCGCGGAAATGGCGGCGAACGCCGTCGACGAGCCAGCTCGACCGGCCGGTGACGACGTCCTCGCCGGCGTCGAGCCGCTCGAACACGACGCGAAGCTCGGCCGGTGCCGACGCGATCGCATCCGCGCGCGCGCTCCACACCGCGGCGAGCAGCCGATCGAAAGCCGGGTTGGTGTAGGTCAGCCGACCGCTCGTGTCGGCGAGATACATCGGCGGCGCCATCGCCATGAGCGCGTGCGGCACGACCGCCTCGCCCGCCCGCGACGGGTTGCCCGTTGACCGGTCCGATCCGCCCGTCCGTGCCGGCCGCCCGGCCGGCTCGTTGGCGTGACCCTCCAAGGACGGCACTCCTTCCGCTCGTCGGTCGCGCGTCCGCCGACACGCCGCCGTCCCCCAACGGCGGCACACCGTGTCGTGGTCCCCCCCCCCCCCCCCCCCCCCCCCCCCCCCCCCGCCCCCCCCCCCCCCCCCCCCCCCCCCCCCCCCCCCCCCCACCCCACCCCCCCCCCCCCCCCCCCCGCGGTCTCGTCCGGGCCGGCCACGCTTCCAATCAGTCTCCCGCTAGCGCATCCTCATCGCCGAAAGCAGCCGATGTCCCCCAGTTTCCTCGGCTTCCTCGGCGCGTCTTGTTGGTTCGCCGCCCCCGGCCAAATAACGCGGCAGGACTGCAAATGGGGGCGCGAAGTCAACCGGAATCCGGCCGCCATGCGGTGTCTCGGCCCGATGCCGGCGCCGATCCTTGGCCGAGAGGCCCGATTAACCAGGAACCGGCGCGCGTCGTCGCGGACGACCGCATCACCCGATCAGGTGGCACACCACCGTGTGGCACACCCTCGCGGGGCGCTGGGCACCTCTTCCTTGCGCCGCCCCGCATGTCTACGTTCTAGGGGCGCGACCGGCGCGCATCTCAGCGGGGACAGCGATGAGCGACTATCTGGTGCGACCCGATCCCGACGATCCGCGCCTCACCCGTGTCGTCGCCGGGATCGACCAGGACGGCCGCAAGACCGAGACCGCGGTCACGGTCGAGCGACCGTTGACGCTCTATCTCAACGGCCAGGAGATCGTCACCCTGATGACGGTCGGCGACTTCCCCGACTGTCTCGCGGTCGGCTATCTCCTCAACCAGAACATGCTGCGGCCCGACGACCGCGTCACCGCGATCGACCACGACGAGGAGACCGAGACCGTCGTCGTCCGCACCGAGCGCGCGACCGACTACGAGGCGCGGCTCAGGAAGAAGACCCGCACCTCGGGCTGCGCGCTCGGCACCGTCTTCGGCGACGTGATGGAGAAGTTCGACCAGATCCGGCTCGACCCGGACGCGATCGTCCGGACGTCGTGGATCTATGCGCTGTCGAAGCGCATCAACACCACCGAGAGCCTCTACCTCAAGGCCGGCGCGATCCATGGCTGCGTGTTGTGCGAGGCCGACGCGCCGCTCGTCTACATGGAGGACGTCGGCCGCCACAACGCGGTCGACAAGATCGCGGGCTACATGTACCTCAACGGCCTGTCGCCCGCCGGCAAGATGTTCTACACGACCGGCCGGCTCACCAGCGAGGTGGTGCTCAAGACCGTGCAGATGGGGATCCCGGTCCTGATCTCGCGCTCCGGCTTCACGGCCTGGGGCGTCGCGCTCGCGCGTCAGGCGAACCTCACGCTGATCGGCCGCACCAAGGGCCGCCGCTTCGTCGCGCTCGCGGGCGAGGGCAGGATCGTGTTCGACGCCGACCCGTCGGCGATCGCCGACGAGCCGCGCCGGCACGGGCGCAAGGCGAGCCTCGTCGCCGACGAGGCGTGAGCGTGCGGATGCGGCTTTCCTGGCGCGGCCCGCTCGCGCCCGGATCGTTCCCGGCCGACGGCGAGGCGTTCGCGGCGCTCCTGGTGCCGGCGGTCTATCTCCGCGTCAAACGCTATGCCGCCGGCCGCACGGTCGTCTATGTCGGCCAGACCCGGACGCTCCTGGCGCGGATCGACCAGCATCTCGGCCAGCTCTTCTCCTTCGCCGTCGCGCTCCGCGACGACGACGGCCGCGTCGTCTTCCGCGGCGAGGCGGCCGAGCGCGTCGCCGCCTTCAACGATCTCGACCGCTTGGCCGCGCTCGCGCTCGCCGAGGGCCGGCGGCTCGCCTTCTATTGGGCGGCCTCTGACGAGATGTTCCCCGACGACGCGCTCGCCTTCGCCGAGGCCGCGCTCAAGGCGCGGCTCGAGGACCGCGCCGCGGCCCGCGCCGGCCTCGCGGTCGAGAACAGGAGCCGCGTGCCGGTCGGTGCGCTCGAGGCGCCGATCACCTTCGAGCTCGATGCCGAGGCGCTCGCCGCGCCCGACCGCGCGCTGCTCGACGATCTCCTCGGCGCCGATGCGCTCGTCCTCGCCGCCGACGCGGCGGCCGCGTTCGACGATGCCGGCGCGGCCTGATCCGGAGCCGCGCCGCAACGTCGCCGGCCTCCTCCTCGCCGGCGGGCTGTCGCGGCGCATGGGCGGCGGCGACAAGTGCCTCCAGCCGCTCGCCGGCCGGCCGATGCTCGCCCACGTGATCGACCGCCTCGCGCCGCAGCTCGCGCGGCTCGCGATCAACGCCAACGGCGATGCGCGGCGCTTCGCGGAGTTCGATCTTCCGGTCGCGCCGGACGTCGTCGAGGGCTTCGCGGGCCCGCTCGCCGGCGTCCTCACCGGGCTCGACTGGGCCGCTCGCGCCGCGCCGGAATGCGTCTGGGTGCTCACGGTCGCGACCGATACGCCGTTCCTCCCCGCCGATCTCGCCGCCGGTCTCGCCGCCGCGGTCCGCGGAGAGCGTGCCGACATCGCCGCGGCGCGCTCGGGCGGCCGGGCGCATCCGGTCTTCGCGCTGTGGCCGGTCGATCTCGCCGCCGACCTCCGCCGCGCCCTCGTCGAGGAGGACCTGCGCAAGGTCGATCGCTGGACCGCGCGTTACCGGCTCGCGCATGCCGATTTCCCGATCGCGCCGTTTGATCCCTTCTTCAACATCAACGAGCCGGCCGATCTGGCCGAGGCCGAGCGGATCCTCGCCGCGGGGGGCACGCGATGAGCGCCGCACCCGAGGCGCGCCCGCGGCTTCGCGTTCTCCTCGGCGCCGCGATCGCGATCGGACCGGGCAAGGCCGCGCTCCTCGAGGCGATCGGGCGGACCGGCTCGATCGCCGCGGCCGCGCGCACGATGGACATGTCCTATCGCCGCGCCTGGCTCCTGGTCGAGACGATGAACCGGAGCTTCGTCGAGCCCGTGGTCGACGCCGCGACCGGGGGCAAGGGCGGCGGCGGCGCGCGGCTCACGCCGTTCGGCGCCGCGGTCCTCGCCCGCTATCGCGCAATGGAGGAGAAGGCGGCGGCGAGCATCGCGGCCGAGCTCGAGGCATTCGCCGGTCTCCTCCGCCCCGACGCCCCCGTCGACGAGCGCTGAGCGGCCGCCGCGCGTCCGAATCTCTTCCGCCGCGCGGGGCCTTGTCCCCCGCTTCAGCCTTTCGTTAACTATTGCCGCCAGACCCGAACCGATGCCCCGCAGAGGCAAGGACGGAGAAGACCTCATGGTGCCGACGATCGCGCTCCGCGTCACCGAGCTCCTGTGCTCGCGGCTCTGTCACGAGCTGATCAGCCCGGTCACCGCGGTCAATAACGGCATGGAGTTGTTCGCCGACGGCGGCGGCGGCGACATGCATGACGACATCGTCAAGCTGGTGTCGGATTCGGGCGGCCAGGCCTCGCGCCGGCTGCAGTTCTACCGCATCGCCTACGGCTTCGGCGGCGAGGGCGCGGCCGCGCCGGGTCTCGCCGATTCGGGCAAGCTCCTGCGCGGCCTCCTCGAGGGCGGCAAGCTCGTGCTCGACTGGCCGCGCGCGACCGAGGACGGCGCCGACCGCATCGGCCGCGAGGCGACCAAGGTGCTGCTCAACGCGGTGCTCGTCGGCGCCGAGGCGCTGCCGCGCGGCGGCACGCTCGCAATCCGGATCGGTGCCGGCCCGCCGGCCGCGATCACGATCACCGCGACCGGCGAGGGCGCGCGCGTCACGCCCGAGACCGTCGCCGCGCTCGCCGCCGGCGCCGATGTCACCGGCCTCACCGCGTGCTCGGTCCAGGCCTATTTCACCGCCCGCCTCGCCGAGGCCTTCGGCGGCCGGCTCGATGTCGCGCCCCAGGGCGCCGAACCCGCCGCGGAGCCCGACTTCGCAATTGATCCCGAGACTGGGGAAATTACCTCGACATAGCAGGCCGATCGCGCGCGCCGCCGGCATGGCAAGAGGCCCGATCGGACCCCTTGCCATGCCGGCGCATCGTTCATCCCCACTGGCCTGCTTTTACTCCGCCACGCTGGCCTGGAATCAGACCGCCGTTGACAACCTCGGTGTCGAGCACCTCGACCAGGCGCGCGGCGACCCGGACCAGGTTCTTGACGCGATCATGGATGGTCACGGCTTTCCGACCTCCTGCAGCTTCAGGATCTCGCGCGCGACCGCATCGGCGATGCCGATGCCGCCGTTCCGCGTGACGACTTTTCCGTATTCCTGGGTGAGGAGCGACCGGTAGGTCTCCTCGCCTTGCCCGCCGCCGAACGGGTGGTCGGCCTTGATGCCGTTGAACATGTGCTCGAGCATCTGGGCGATGAAGAACGCCTCGAACTCCTCGCCCGCCGCGCGCGCCGAGGCGTAGTCGGCCTTGGCGCCCGGCTTGACGACGGCAGCCGACTGCGCCGGCGTGAGCGCGGTTGCGGCGGCGATCGGCTTTGGCGTCATCACAGGACCTCGATCTCGGCCTGGAGCGCGCCGGCCGCCTTGATCGCCTGGAGGATGGTGATCATGTCGCGCGGGCCGACGCCGAGCGCGTTGAGGCCGTTGACGAGCTCCTGCAGGCTGACGCCGCTCTGCAGGACCGCGAGGCGCCGCTCGCCGCCTTCCTCGACCTCAACCTTGGTGCGGTCGACGCGCTCGGTGGTGCCGGTGTTGGAGAACGGGCCCGGCTGCGAGACCTGCTCGGTCTCGGTGACGCGAATGGTGAGGTTGCCCTGCGCGATCGCGACCGTCGAGATGCGGACGTTCTCGCCCATCACGATCACGCCCGAGCGCTCGTCGATGACGACGCGCGCGATCTGGTCGGGCTCGACGCGGAGCTGCTCGATGTCCGTGAGGAGCGACACCACGCCGCAGGGATGGTTGGCCGGCACCGCGACCGCGACCGTGCCGGCATCGACCGACTGCGCGGCGGTCGCGCCGAGAAGACGGTTGACCGCCTGCGCGATCCGCCGTGCCGTGGTCAGGCCGGGATTGCGCAGCGCGATCGAGACCGTCTTCATGTCGGCGAGCCGGAAGTCGATCTCGCGCTCGACGATCGCGCCGTTGGCGATGCGGCCCGTGGTCGGCACGTTCTTGGTCACCGCGCTCGCCCTTCCGCCGGCCGAGAAGCCGCCGATCGAGACCTGGCCCTGCGCGACGGCGTAGACCTCGCTGTCGGCGCCGATCATCGGCGTGACGAGGAGCGTGCCGCCCTGCAGGCTCTTGGCATCGCCGAGGGCGGCGACGGAAATGTCGATCCGCGTCCCCTGGCGGGCGAACGGCGGCAGCACCGCGGTCACCATCACGGCGGCGACGTTGTTGGTCTTGAGCTTGTCGTTGCGGGGGTTGATGCCGAGCCGCTCGAGCATGCCGATCAGGCTCTGGCGGGTGAAGGCGGAGTTGGTCAGCGTGTCGCCGGTCGCGTTGAGGCCGACGACGAGGCCGTAGCCGACGAGAAGATTGTCGCGCACGCCCTCGAAGTCGGCGATGTCCTTGATCCGCGACTGGGCGGCCGCCTCGCGCGGCGCGAGCGCGGCGACAATGGCGAGGAGCATGAGGAGGACGACGCCCTCTAGAAGGCGCGCGCTCGTCCGCCCGGTCCTTGGCCGCCGTTCTCCGCGCATCAGGCGCACGCTCTCCTCCAGAACCTGTTGCCTCGGTCCGTCCGATGCGAAACCCGTGCCAACCGCGCGCCTTATCTAACGTGCTGTTCCGGCATGATGTTTCCGGAGCGCGAACGGCCGCGGCGCGCACCCGTCGGCAAGCTCGGCCGCCACCCCGGGCAGGTTCTGCCGGGCAAGGCGGCCGGTTTACGCCGCCTTAACGGCTCGCCGCCATCCTCGGGGCGTTTCCAGTGTCGGGTGGACGATGAAGATCACCGGAACGACGCTCCAGCAGGCGACAGCGGTCCGGCGGCCGGAACGGTCGCGCGCCCCGCGTGGGGGCGCGTTCGCGGCCGAGCTCGCGGGCGACGCGGCGCCGACGGCGACCACGGCGACCGCCGCGCTCGGCATGAACGAGCTTCTGCTCTCGATCCAGGAGGTCGGCGACGACCGCGACGGGCGTCGCCGCGCCAGGCTCCGCGCCGAGACGATCCTCGATCGGCTCGACGAGCTCCGCCACGCGCTTCTCGCCGGCCGCATCGCGCCGGCGCGCCTCGGGGCGCTGGTCGAGCTCGTCCGCCGCCAGCGCGACCAGGTCGTCGATCTGCGCCTCGCCGAGGTGCTCGACGCGATCGATCTCAGGGCCCGGGTCGAGCTCGCCAAGCTCGGCCAGGAAGTCTGAAACCGCCTTTTCGGTCAGTCCTTTAGCACAAGCGTCATGACGCACGAAAAGGGTCAGCGGCGACTTGCGGGGGGCGGGGTCGATTCCTATACTGCGCGCACTTTTGAACAGGGTCGCGACGTCCGCATGTCTGTGAGGCTGCCACCGGGGTACCGGCCGTCAGAGAACGAGCCGTTCATGAATCCACGGCAGCGGGCTTATTTCCGCAACAAGCTCCAGCGCTGGCGCGAGGAGCTGCTGCGGGAATCCTCCTCGACGCTGCTCCATCTCCAGGAGGAGACGACGCCAGAGGCCGATCTGACCGATCGCGCCTCCGTCGAGACCGACCGATCGCTCGAGCTCCGCACCCGCGACCGCGAACGCAAGCTGATCGCCAAGATCGACGAGGCGCTCCGGCGCATCGACGACGGCACCTACGGCTATTGCGAGGAGACCGCCGAGCCGATCGGTCTCAAGCGGCTCGAGGCGCGTCCGATCGCGACGCTCAGCCTCGAGGCGCAGGAGCGCCACGAGCGGATGGAGCGGACCCACCGCGACGACTGAGCGACGGCGCGGCTCAGAACGGCATGAAGATGTCGAACACCTGCTGGCCGTAGCGCGGCTGCTGGAAGTCGGTGATGTGGCCGCGCCCGTCGTCGTCGCCAAGGGCATCGACAGCCTCGCACTCCGCATCCGCGAGCTCGCACGCGAGCACGAGATCCCGATCGTCGAGAACCCGCCGCTCGCCCAGGCGCTCTACGCGATCGTCGATCTCGACGAGGAGATCCCGCCGCAGCACTACAAGGCGGTCGCCGAGGTCATCTCCTACGTCTACCGGCTCAAGAACCACGTCGCCGGCGCGGCCAGACCCGTGCGTTGACGCGCGAGAGGCGGGGCGCGTTAGGGCGCGGCTGCGATTCCCACCCGCCTCGATCGGCTCTAGGATCGCCGCGAGAGAGGGTGATGCGGCCATGATGTCGAGCGGCCCGGCGGTGCCGGTGGTGAAGGACCTCGTCCTGATCGGGGGCGGCCATGCCCATGTCGCGGTGCTGAAGCGCTTCGGCATGCGGCCGATGCCGGGCGTGCGGCTGACGCTGGTCGCCAAGGACGTGCTGACGCCCTATTCCGGCATGCTGCCGGGCTTCGTCGCCGGCCATTATTCGCTCGCCGAGTGCCACATCGACCTCCGCCCGTTGGCGCGCTTCGCCGGCGCGCGGCTCTACCACGACGAGGCGGTCGGCATCGACCTTGCGCGGCGCTGCATCCGGTGCGCCGGCCGGCCCGAGGTCGACTACGACATCGTCTCGATCGACATCGGCTCGACGCCCGCGGTCGGCGCGGTGCCGGGGGCGGCGGCGGGATCGGTGCCGGTCAAGCCGATCGCGCGCTTTGTCAAGCGCTGGGGCGCGCTCGTCGAACGGCTCACCGATCGGGACGATCCGCTCCGCGTCGCGCTGGTCGGTGCCGGCGCCGGCGGGGTCGAGCTCGCGCTCGCGATCCAGCATCGGCTCCGCGCGATCGCCGGCGGCGACCGGGTCCGCTTCATGCTGGTGACCTCCTCGGCCGAGGTCCTGCCGAGCTATCCGCCGCGCGTGCGGCGCATCTTCGCCCGCGTCCTCGCCGATCGCGGCATCGAGGTGCGCGCCGGAGAGGCCGTCGTCGCGGTCGAGGGGGGCCGGCTCCGGCTCGCCGGTGGCACGATGATCGCGGCCGATGAGATCCTCTGGGTGACCGAGGCGGCGGCCGAGCCCTGGCTCGCCGATTCCGGGCTCGCGGTCGACGCGAAGGGCTTCGTCCGCGTCGACGAGACGCTCCGCTCGGTGTCGCACGCCGAGGTCTTCGCCGCCGGCGACATCGCCGCGATCGAGGGCCATCCGCGCCCCAAGGCCGGCGTCTTCGCGGTCCGCGCCGGCCCGCCGCTCGCCGACAATCTCGGCCGCGCGCTGACCGGTGCGGCACTCCGGCCGTTCCGTCCGCAGCGCGATTTCCTGAGTCTGATCTCGACCGGGGATCGCTACGCGGTGGCGGCGCGCAACGGCCTCGCGCTCGAGGGCGCAGCCATATGGCGGCTCAAGGACTGGATCGACCGGCGCTGGATGCGCCGCTATGTCGAGCTGCCGGCGATGGCGGTCGGCGCCGGGACGCCGGCCGTCGCCGGCGGGCTCGCCGACGCGGCGGCGCTCGAGGCGATCTCGGCGATCGCGATGCGCTGCGGCGGCTGCGGCGCCAAGATCGGCGCGACCGTCCTCGCGCGCGTCATGAACGAGCTCGCGCCGGTCCGTCGCGACGACGTGGTGATCGGGCTCGATGCGCCCGACGACGCCGCCGTCGCGACCGTGCCACCCGGCGAGGTCGTGGTCTCGACGGTCGACTATTTCCGCGCCTTCATCGACGACCCCTATCTGTTCGGCCGCATCGCGGCCAACCACGCGCTCGGCGACATCTACGCGATGGGCGCGGTGCCGCAGACCGCGCTCGCCATTGCGACCATCCCCTACGGGATCGAGGCCAAGGTCGAGGCGACGCTCCGCGACCTGATGGCCGGCGCGCTCGCGACGCTCGCCGAGGCCGGCACGGCGCTGGTCGGCGGCCACACCAGCGAGGGCGCCGAGCTCGCGCTCGGCTTTTCCGTCAACGGGCTCGCCGATCCGGCGCGGCTCCTGCGCAAGGGCGGCATGCGACCGGGCGATCTCCTGATCCTGACCAAGCCGATCGGCACCGGCACGCTGTTCGCCGCCGACATGCGCGGCCGCGCGCCGGGGCCGGCCGTCTCGGCGGCGCTCGCCGCGATGGTGCAGTCGAACCGCGCCGGGGCGGAGACCCTGTTGCGCTTCGGCGTCACCGCCTGCACCGACGTCACCGGCTTCGGCCTCCTCGGCCATCTCGTCGAGATGACGCGCGCGGCGGGCGTCGATGCCGAGATATGGCTCGACCACGTGCCCGTTCTCGCCGGCGCGCGCGAGACGCTCGCCGCCGGGATCACGAGCTCGCTCCAGCCCGAGAACCTCCGCCTCCGGCGCGCGATCGCCAACCCGGAGGCGGCGAGCCGCGACCCGCGTCTGCCCCTCCTGTTCGATCCGCAGACCGCGGGCGGTCTCCTCGCCGCGGTCCCCGCCG
>Ga0194132_10006336_pt1 | contig 18415 bp, 16 predicted proteins | sample TA2KigOf80mmetaG_FD_148612 | JGI IMG/M metagenome (GOLD analysis project Ga0194132, IMG submission 148612) | Freshwater microbial communities from Lake Tanganyika, Tanzania - TA2015054 Kigoma Offshore 80m | ecosystem: Environmental > Aquatic > Freshwater > Lake | place: Tanzania: Lake...
AGACCGCTCGGGAGCACCGAACTCGGCCCCGTGTCCTGGACGATGACCGGCTTGCCGCTCGCCAGGTAGCACAACGTTCGATCGCTGACCCAGCCGCTCTGAAATTTCATGCACGATGGCTTGGCACAGCTGAATTCTCCGCGCGACTGCTGGATGTAGGCCTGGTACATCTCCGGCGTGCGGGCGACCTCACGCGAGTGGTGCACTCGCCACCCATGTCCCTCAAGCAGCCGGCGGTCGGCGTCGTCGTTCTCGGCCAGCCAGAGGGCCAGCTCGAGCCGCTGAGGCGTCAGCCGCGGCAAGGCGGCGAACTGGAGGAACGAGATCCGCTTGGTGTTGTCGTACAGAACTTCGCGCCCGTCGACGATCTCCACGAGCGATTCACCCGCCCACCACCCTGCCACGGTCGTGAACGCTGCGCACGCCTCGTCGTGGACGTACGGCCAGAGCTCCAGGCAGACCGGCGGATGGATGTGCGTCCAGCGGACGCCGCAGTCGGGAAACCGGGCGCGTGGCGTTCCGACGGTCTCTCCTGTCGTCAGGTAGTAGTGGTGCGGAAGCACCTGGAGCCGGCCGGTCGACATCCAGACCTGCAGCAGGCCTGGGTCGATGTCAACGAGCGCCGTACGTCGAAAGCGTGCGAGCACATTGGGATGAATCGTGTAATGAAAATTGACCAGGACATCAGCCCGCGTCAGAATGGCTTCCGCCTGGTTCCGGTCGAGACTGATGAACTCCGGTTGAACCGTGCTGTCGCTGTCTCCATTCCCGGAGAGTGAATAGAGCAGGACGCGGTCGCCCATCTCGTACCGCCGCATGCGCTCCAGAAAGGCGCCGACCAGCGTCTGATCGATCTGTCCGTCGCGATCCGGGTAGAAGCGCTCGAGCCAGTAGACGTCGCAGCCTACGCGGCGCAGGCCCTGGACGTACTGCATGTAGACCCAGAAATGCCCTGCGCCCTCCGGAAAGCACACGACGTTATGCGGCGAAACGATGACCGTGGCCATGAGTAATCGCCGTCCACTCATGCTGTCGCGGTGCCGAAGAGGCGCGGCACATCGATGAAGTTCACGAGCACGATCCCCGCGTTTCGAATCGCATCGCGAACAGACGGATCGCACAGGGTGCGGAGCTCGTGCTCGCGCTCGGTGGTGTAGCGAGAGACCAACTCCTCGTCGGCGTACCCAGGATGGCAGCCGAGCTCATTGACGCCGTCGTGGAGCCTCGTCTTCAGCACATGGACCAGGCCCTCCACGCTGATGCGCTGGGGATTCGGCCGGCCATTCAACTGCCCATAGAAGCTGGAGACGTATCGAACGACCGAAAAGTCGCGCACGAGCAGCCGGCGCTCGGAAGCCACAGCCAGGAACTCGGGTCGCACATCGGGCGCCCTGTGGATGTTGTGGTGTGAATCGAGGTGCGTGGGTGGCCGTCCCATCAGCTCCTCGAATCGTCTCAACTGCTGCTCGAGCTCCGTTCGGATGGCGCCACCGCGGTAGCGGTCCAGTTCGGCATGCAGCCCAACGCTCAGCCCAGGTACCTCGCGCGCGCGCGCGGCCGCTTCACTGCCGCCCGGTCGGTCAACGAAGAGGCTTGCGCTCGTGACGATGCCGTCGTGGTGGGCCTCGAGCACGCCACGGTTGACGCCTCGGGATGCGCCGAAATCGTCAGCATTGACGATCAGGTACTTCACTCGACCGCTCTCCTCGTCCCGTTCAGCCGTCAACTGGTCAGCACCGGCTCGAGCGCCTCGAACCATCCGAGTATCTGAGCCAACTCGTCGAAGTCCGACTCGCTGTTGTCGCCCAGAGCACCCATCGCCGGCCAAACGATGCGGTTGGCGTACCGTGCGCATTCGGCGGTCTCGAAGAGCACGTTCAAGTCCGCAGCGTCGGGCAGATACCAACCTGCACGCCGGATCTCGTCGCGATACTGCTGCAGAATCCAGGATCGCTCGCTCGGCGGGAACCGGTACAGAAATGTCGACAGATCGTACGTGATCGGTCCGACGCCGGCGCGCTCCCAATCGATAAGTCGCGCCTGCGGACCCTGGGCACTCGCGCTCACGACGGCGTTGATGGTCCACAGGTCGCCATGCAGGAACGTCTCGGGACTGCCGAGCGCCTCCATCAGGCGGGCCCGGCGCGGCACGCTCTCCCGAAGGGCCCACAGCCGCTCCAGCAGGCGGTCGCGCACCTCGCGCCGCGCTCTCGCTCGTGCGCCTTCGACCGCGTCGAAAGACTCGAGGGCTGCGATGGCGCCAGTCACGTTCGCCACGAAATAGGGCATCCCTAGGTCATCAAGCTGTTCACGGCATTCGGCGAGGATCGGTGCCTGAGCGGCGGACGTGTGCAACTGTGAGATGCGCTTTACCGCCGCGGCGACGAGATCGCTCTGCGGGTGCCGCGCGTCGAGCATGGTCGGCCCGGCGTCTTCGTAGACATGCCAGACGCATGTGCCGTGCCGGTCCCTGATCGTCCCCAGGAGAGCGGGCGCAAGATCGGTCAAGCCGAGCGCGGGCAGCCAGCGTCTGATGACGCGCTCGCTGCGGTCGGCAAGAGACGGCTCCAGGCGCTTCACGACGATCGAGGGTCCAGGGCCCGCCGCGCCGTCTCTCACACGAAAGACCCTGGCATTCAAGCGTTCTACCTGGATTGGGGAGCCGGCGAAGAGCGCTGGACAGACGTCGGGGAGAAACCGGCAGAGCTCATCCGAGCCAACGTGCCCCGCCGCATCCAGCCTGCACCGCAGCGTATCGAGGTCGATCGTCATCTCGAAGCCGACACCTCGACGAGACGCGAACCCATGGCGTCCAAGCTCACGACCGCCGTGCCGACGGCCTCGGCGGTCTCGAGCGCAAGCTTCGTGCTCTCCCAGTCAATCGCCGCCAGGGTCTGGAACAGGTGGCCCACCTCGGCCCACGCGCGCACGGTCTCAAAGCTCACCGATCCCCACCTGTGGCGTGCGGTCTGCCAGTAGGCGCCCAGGTCGATCCGCGTCAAATCGGGCGCCGGCGGGCCCCACCCTGCTGTTTCCCAATCGAAGGCGACGAGTCCGGCTTTATCGTGACGGACGAACACGTTCTTCGGTCGGAAGTCGGCGTGGACCAGTGTGACGGGGGCGTCCAGACAGCGCGCATGGAGTAGCGGCCAGCCCGCCTCGACGCGGTCCAGCCGCTCGACGACCTGTTCCAGGATCGATCGACCCGCTGAATCGAGCGCTCGGGAGGTCGTCATCCCATGCCGGAGGCGCTCACGTCCGCTGACCAAGTGCGCGAGGTAGCGAGCCGAGCCCGCTTCGGGAAGGTGCGCGTCCTCCATGAGCGGCGCACTGTGCGTGTGCATGGTCGCCACGAACGCGCCGGCCATGGCGAGATGCTGCGGGTTCCTCGCATCGTAAGGCTCTCCCTTTACAGCCTCCAGCAGGAACCAGACGAACCCATCGTCTTCATGACACCCGTAGCAACGAGGCGTGGCGATGGGCAGCGAGGGGAGGATGCGCTCGTACACGGTGCGTTCGGTTCTGGCTGTGGACGCGACGCGGCGCTTGGCGAAGACCGTCGAGCCTGCAGGGCCCGCCCCCACGAGCGCACAGAGGAGCCAGTTCGAGCTCTCCGAGTACACGTCGATGCGTGTCTGCAGGGCGCCGTGCGGGTGTACGGTACGCCAGGCGACGACCGATGGATGGCCGTCCAGATGCTGGTCGAGACTCCGCTTCGGCCGTCGTCTCACGAGCGCCCCTCGCCGAACGTGAACGTTGGCACGACGCTACAACCCCAGCCAGTAAGTGGCTTTGACGACGAGGGCCTGTTCGCCCTCGCGTCGCCGCTGAAAGGCGACGAACACCGTCGATCCGGGCTGATACTCCCACCGGAGCACCAGGCTCGTGCGCACGGTGCGCACGTTGAAGCCGGGGTCGAAGAGCGTGAAGGATGGTGCCGGACCGGAGCCGTCCGGATCGATCGAAAACGCCCCGCTCGTGTCGCGAGCAATTGTGCCGCGGTCTCCCCCGTACACGTCGAAGCGAAAGGTCCTGGGCGCGCTGAATTCGGCGTAGTCCGAGTAGCGGCCGGATCCGACGAACGGCTGCGCGAACACCTGGAGCGACAATCGTCGCGACAGCGCCCAGTCGACGCGCGTCGGCAGGGCGAACGTGCGCTGGTCCAGCGCAGCGAAGACATATCGCTGTCCGTAGGTTGACGCCGCTGTCGGGTCCGCGATTCGCGTCGTGTACTGGGCCACGTCGTGTGACCCGAAGACCTCGGGTGTGACCGACACCCGAACTCGGGGGGAGGTGTTCACGCTCGTCACGATGTAGGTCGACCACGACCGCGTCCCGGCACTCGCGCGGAAATACGACCACGAGCCGTTGACCTGGTACGCCTTGCGGTCGTCGGTCGCGACCGACAGGGAATAGGTCATGCTGGCGGGCGCTGTTGCGAGGGGCCCACCTCGTGTCAACCGCACGTCGTAGGTCTCGAAATCCTTGCTGATATCGCCGTAGACCGTCCAGAAGTTGTTGAATTGTGTCTGGCCGTACATACCCACCGCATTGTTCACGAGTGTGCCCCCGAAGTCCCACCCGCGGCGACTGCGCCCGATGACCCGCCAGCTTCGCAGATACCGGCCCGGCCGATTCTCGCGATAGTCGAGCGTCAGGGCGAGACGCCGGAAGTCAGCGTAGCGCTGGAAGCCAAGGTCGTTCGAGTCGAATCCTGGACTGACTTGCTGGTAGCCGATACTGCCGCGCCAATGGACGCCAGCCAGTTTGGTCAGCCCAATCTGCTCCGCATGCCCTGAGAGGGCGGTCCGTGACGGGTCAAGCTGGAGGTGGGGAGCGTCCGGTCGCTGAAAGTATCGCGCACTCGCTCGCTGCACGAGCGTGATGGCTTCGGGGCTCCCGTGGACTGTGCTCCCGATGACTGCGGCGTCGGCGACCCAGGTCCTTCTCTGCCAGCTGTGACTGAGATCGGCCCCCACGACGTAGGCGTTCGAGCGGAGGAGCGACGTGAGCGCCGGATCGTCGAGGCTCCGATGGACGGCCGTCAGCAGCCCTCCGACGGCCGTGTCGCCCGAGCGCAGCTCGCGCGAGACCCGAGCCACGAGGTGGTTTGCGAGCGGTTCGACCCTGGCCGTTTGCCGCGTTCCCAGGGCGTCGAGGTACGGGGCGTCTTCGTCGTCGGTGATCGCGTCGAGGATACCAACCGACCAGCCCCGTGGCTTGCCGCTCACCTTGGAAGCGCCGAGAATCGTGGTCTGCGCGGGCACGTCGGCGTAGCGGAAGCGCGATGACGAGAGCGTCCGCGACGGCGGTCGGCCGATACGTCGAGAGAAGAACAGCTGCGGAAAATCCGACCCTCCCGAGGGTCGGTATCGAGCAAAGCGAAACTGATCGGCGCCTTCCACGAAGAAGGGCCGCCGCTCGTCGAACCTGACCTCGAAATCGGTCAAGTTGATCACGGCAGGGTCCGCCTCCACCTGACCAAAGTCCGGCCTGACTGTCGCGTCTAGCGTGAGGGCACTGTTGACCCCGTACTTGACCTCGAACCCCGCATCGCCGAAGACATCGCGTCCATCGCGGAAGGGGCTCCGGGGATCAACGGTCGTGTACTCCGCCCGCATCGACGTGTACGGCAGCAGCTCCAATCGCCTGGGCGCACGAACGCGACCCAACCCAACGAGGTGGCCGTAACGACTGATGTCGGCATTCCCGCTCTTCGGCGTAAAGGCCAGCAGATCGATCTCCTGCTTCCGGAGAATTCGCCGCGTGAACTGAATGCCCCAGACGGCGTCTTCCTGCCCGGTGTAGCGAAGCTGCGACAGGGGAATCCGAATCTCAGCGACCCAGCCGCGCGAGTCGATGTGCGTGGCGCTCGCCCACACCGGGTCCCAGGACAAATCCCGGCTGCCGTCGGCCCCAATGCTCGCGTCCACGACGGATCCGGCGGGTGTCACCGAGAATTCGACGGCCGTCAGGTGGTCGTGATAGGCGTCGATGGACACGCTGAACCAGTCAGTGTCCGATCTGGAGTAGTCACGGCGGGCGAGGCGCGACACGATCGCATGCGGCTCCGCGTCGGCCATCAGCGCCCCGACATACAGGGCCTCATTGTCGATGAGCACGCGTACGTCGGTCCGCTCCGACGCGGGCCGTCCTTCCTCCGGATCGAGTTGGGTAAAGTTAGTCGTGGCCGCGGCGTCCTCCCAATCGGGCTCATCGAGCCGGCCGTCGATGCGAATGGGACCCCGGGCCGGTGCGGCTTGCACGCGCGGCCGATCGTGGTCGTGCGCGATCGAGGCGCGCGCGGAGGCCTGCTCGGTCAGCACGCCCCACAGATGCTCGGGGCGAGGGAACTGGTCGTCACGTCGTTCGGCCAGATGCTCGCCGATGGCGCAGTCGCTCCCCCCCGACGCTGGCACGCTCGAACAGCTCGTCACCGCGAACGTGGCGAGGGTCGAGATGAGCATGGAGCCGAGCATGGGGGGAATGGGAATTGTAGTCAGCGCAGTGTGTCGCCCCTGGACAGGGCACGACTTTTTGATGGACTTTTATCGGACTCTTGCCGTCGCTGCGACGATTTCCTGGTGGGTGCAGGCACGGGCGAGCCGAGCGAGGCTCGCGAGGGGCGGCCCGCAGGTCAGAGGCAGTGAACAGGCCACTAGTTCGGCGCCAACGTTCAGCGGGTGTTTTACCGGCCGCCTCTGACCTGACCGGCCTCGTCCACCGGCTGGCGTAAGCCGTCGACGATGCTCGTGCGGACGACCGTGACGATCGTCTCGACCACCGGCCACGGGGCCTCGTTGGCCACGGCCCAGATGGTGATGCGCGCCGTGCACGAGGTCTTCCCTTTGATCCAGGGCTGCTGGAACGCGAACTCAGGGTAGATGAACAGATTGTCGCAGTGCGCCGCGTCTGCGAGCGGCGTGAACGTGAAGCGGGGGACCACATAGAGCCGTGTGCGATCGACGAGGCCCTCTCGATCGGGCCACTCGTCGGCCAGCTGCGCGCCCCGCCGCGCGACATCCATGGTGAGCGCGACCAGCGTGTGCCAGGAGACGTGTCGTGCGCTGTTCAGGTGCCGGGTTCGGATCTCGATGCCGTAGGGGTGCCGCGGCGGCTCCGGCGCCACCCCGTGCCGCCGCCGCCATTGTCCCCGATGCAGCGTGACATGGGCGACCGACACCTTTTGTGGGGTCTTCCCGCCGGCCACGGGGCGCATGATGTGAAAGTCCATCACGAGGTCGGTCACCGTCGTGTGCGGTAAGGCGAAGTGCAGCTGCTTGTCGGCGAGTCGCGCCGGCTGCTTGAACTCGACGTCGAAGCTGCTGACCCCTTTGAGCAGCGACTGCTTCGCCAGGTAGAACCAGAGCGTCTCGAGGTACCATTCGGCGCTCACGCTGCCCGCCGAATTCAGCATGTCCGGTGTGATGGGCTTACGGCGGATTTCGAGGGCCGCGCTCAACGCACGCCCGGCGGCTCCGACCGCGCGCCTCACGTCAACGGCTCGTAGTGGCTTCATCGCAACGCGCTCACCTTCGGGCTTCCTGGTCCAGACAAGTACGCTTCAATTTTAGAACGCCGCGGCGCTTCGGAAGACGTAGGATCCCACTTGTGACGACGATGGTTGCGCGGCGCCCGTTCCGGTGGGCCGTGATGGTCCTCACGGTGGCGCTGGGAATCGCGATGGCCGCCACTGCGCGCGCGCAGCGCTGGGGGCGCATTCCCGAAGGGTATGGGGTGGCCGTCCGCCGAATGCCCGAAGGTTTCAGCGACGGCGGGCTCTTCACGATTTGTAAACTGCAGTATCAAAGCGTGCGGTCCGAGTGGCTTGGGATGGGCTGGGCGACCGACTACCCGTACGCGGCCATCAACCTCACGACACGCGTCTCGGAGATGACCAAGACCCCCGTCAGCCGGGACGCGCGAGGGGAGCCGAACTACTGGGTGGTGTCCGCCAGCGATCCCAACCTCTTCAAGTGCCCGTTTGTAATGGCGGCCGATGTCGGCACGCTACGGTTCTCCCAGGTGGAAGTGCTGCGCATGCGGGAGTACCTGCTGAAGGGCGGGTTTCTCTGGGTGGACGACTTCTGGGGCTCAGCAGCCTGGCACTACTGGTCGCAGGAGATCAAGCGCGTGCTGCCCGAGTACAAGATCTTCGATATTCCGCCCGAGCACCCGATCCGCCACATGCTGTACGACGTGAAGACGGTTCCCCAGGTCACCGCCATCCAAGCCTGGCGGGGTTCCGGCTTTAGCACCGCCGAACGGGGCGCCGACAGTCCGCACGCGAATTTCCGCGGCATCGCCGACGACAAGGGGCGCATCCTCGTCTTGATGTCGCACAACACCGATCTGGCCGACTCCTGGGAACGCGAGAGCGAGGACCGCGAGTTCTTCCTCCAGTTCTCGCCCCAGGGATACGCCGTCGGTTTGAACGTCGTCCTCTACTCGTTGACCCATTGAAGAGCGCGATGCGTGCATACGAGCTCCATCCCGCGGCGGGCTTCGACTGCCTCCGCCTTGTCGAACGGCCGAGCGTGAGCCTCGCGCCCGATGAGGTCCGCGTCCGCATCCGCGCCGCGTCGCTGAACTACCGCGACCTCACCATTGCGAGAACTCCTCAGATGTGGCCCCCCGGCGCGCCCATCGTGCCGTGCTCGGACGGCGCAGGCGAGGTCGTCGCGATCGGCACGGCGGTGAGCCGCGTCGCAGTCGGTGACCGCGTCGCGGCCGTCTTCTTTCCAGATTGGCTGGACGGGCCGTTCCGCTCCGACTATCGCCTCAGGGCGCTGGGAGGTGGCATCGACGGGACGTTGACCGAGGAGCGCGTGCTGCCGGAGCACTCGTGGGTCCGGATCCCGCGCGAGTGGACGTTCGAAGAGGCAGCCACCCTGCCGTGCGCCGGCCTGACCGCCTACGACGCGCTGTTCGACGTGGGGCGGGTGGAACCGGGATCAACCGTGCTCGTGCAGGGGACCGGGGGCGTCTCGATCTTCGCGTTGCAGCTGGCTGTGGCGGCGGGCGCACGCGTCGTGGTCACGTCCAGGAGCGCGGCAAAGCGCGAGCAGGCCCGTCGGCTGGGGGCGGCTCACGTCATCGACTACGTCGCCACGCCCGCTTGGGGCGAAGCCGCATTCGAGTGGACCGGCCACGGGGCCGACCTGGTGCTCGAGGTCGGAGGGGTCGGCACCTTCGATCAGTCGCTGGCCGCCGTCCGCGACAGCGGCGTGATCGCCGTGATCGGCGGTCTCTCTGGCAAGAGCGGCGCGATCAACCTGTTCGGCCTCGTGCAGAAGAGCCTGACCGTGCGGGGGATCACCGTGGGCTCACGCCGGATGTTCGACGGGCTCGTCCGCGCCGTCGAGTCGGTTCGGCTCCGCCCCATCATCGACCGCGTGTTCGACTTCGAGGAGGCCCGGGCGGCATACGCCTACCTCGCAAGCGGTGCGCACTTCGGAAAAGTCGTCGTCCGCGTGGCGTAGCCCTCAACGCACTTTGGGCCGACGCGCGTTCACTGATGCAGGGCTCCCGGCCGTGGGCGGCGCGGCGGGCAGCACCTGCGAGTACGGTCCCAGCTCCTCGCGTGTCCACCACGCCCCGTCTCGATCTCGCGCGTCCCTCGACGAGAAGCGATACCTGAAGAGGGTGGCCCGAACAAACTTGGGAGGCTCCTCCGGGAACGGGTTTGACGCGAGCAGATCGGTTACCGGGGCCGACCCTTCGAGTAACCGATCACAGAACCGCTTGAACCAGGGGCTCTCGTCGAAACCGTCGAGGGCGGCGAACCACATCTGCCAGTCGAGCCGTGGTTGATGCGGTGCGACCCAGGGTGGACGGCGCTGCACGTCACCAGGCTTGTACTTGAACTCGTACGCCTTCCACGTGTGTCCGTCCGCGGATCCTTCGACCACGATCTCGGGGCGCGGCACCGTCATCACGGCGAAGAGCCCATAGGGATTGATGCTCCGAAACGGAGCGAGGGCCCGGCGGACGGGTCTCATGGTCGATGCCCAGGGCACGGTGACGCCCGCCTGCGTCACCAGCGTTGTCACCGACAACGGCGCGGTGACGAGCGTCAGGACGCCCGCGATGAGCAGGTGCGGGGCCCACTGCGCATCCATGCCGGCGCCGCGTGCGCGAGCCTGTTGCCTGGGGCGCCACATCCAGGCCGGCCACGCCGCATCGTCGATCAAGGTGAGCGACAGGGCGGCTGTGAGCAGGTTGAAGAAGGTGTAGTTGCCCGTGAGCGCGATGCCCGCCTGCAGCGCCAGAAACAGAACGCACGCGATGTGGCGCAGTCGACTGGGTCCGAAGATGAACCAGGGGACGATCAGCTCGACGGCGAGAACCGCCGCGGTCGACGCCTGCTGGAATCCCATCGGCAGTTGATGGGCATACCAGCCGACGGGCGTTGGCAGCGGCTGGGTCTCGTAGTGGACGACGAGCGCCGAGAGCCCGCGCCAGAGCGGGTCGCCGCTGGCGAGTTTGACCAGGCCGGCGCCGAACATGAGCCGGAAGAGCAGCCACCAGATGAGCCAGCGCGCGAGCGGCGGGGGATCGCTGCCCGGGAATCGATGGACCAGCGTCCATGGGGCGATGACGATCGCAAGCAGTCCCGTTTCGAGCAGAAGCGTGTCCCACTGAAACGACAGGAACTCGCCCGACACGGTCGAGAGCGACAAGTACAGGAGCCACAGGAATGGCAGCATGTACCCGCCGGCGATCCCGACCGCGAGCAGGGCCCCTCCGATGGCCCCAACGACGCACATCGTGACGAGCGTCGGGTCGCTGGCGTCGAGCCAGGCGAGCGTCGGGAGCCGCAGGACGTGGAGGATCCCGATCCCCTGCGGCTCGGCCAATGTCCGCGCCATCGAAAGCAGCTCGGTCGCGGGGAGGATGCCCCGCTCTCCAATGAGCCCTCTCACCTGCACGCCGAGCGACGCGAAGGCGACGAGATAAGCCACGCCGAGCAGACGTAGCGCAATCCACGTCGACAACCCGTAGGACCACTTGTCGGGTGTGCCGCGTGACGGATGGGGGAGCCGTCGACCCGCGCTCACGTGTACACTCTAGACCAACCACCATGACTCTTGTCTTCGAGCAGATTCGCACGGGCGGAGACCGCAATTTCGGCTATCTCCTCGGTGATCGCGATGCGAAGGTCGCGGTGCTCGTCGATCCGTCGTATGCACCGGATGTCCTCGTGGAGCGGGCGCGCGATCAAGGTCTCGCCGTCTCCTTCGTCATCAACACGCATGGCCATCCGGATCACACGAACGGCAACGCCCGTGCCTGCGAGTTGACCGGCGCGCCGCTCGCCGCCTGGCGTGACTCGTCGCTGGTCCGCCCGGACCGCGGCCTGGTCGACGGCGAGACGTTGGCAGTCGGAAGCCTGCGCTTGCGGTGCCGGCACGTGCCCGGGCATTGCCCTGACCATCTGACGCTTTATGAACCGACATGGCGCCTGCTGCTCACGGGCGATCTCCTGTTTGTCGGCAAGATTGGCGGGACGAGCCAGGACGCCGACGCGCGGCTCGAGTGGGATAGCCTGCAGCGCGTGCTTGCCAGCGTCCCAGACGATGCGACCGTCTGGCCGGGACATGACTATGGGGTCCGTCCTTCGTCGACCATCGCCCTGGAGCGGGCGACGAATCCTTTCCTGCGGTGTGCGGACGCCGACGCGCTCATCAGACTGAAGGCACAGTGGCCGGCGGTGAAGAAAGAGCTCGGGCTCAGGTAGGGCGCTCGCGCCCCGTCTCCAGCATGTCTCGTGGATGGACGATTCGTCGCGCTACCCTCGCGGATCTCGAGCCGCTCGTGGCTGGCAACCTCGCGCTCGCATGGGATACCGAAGGGCTCGCGCTCGACGCCGAGACGCTTCGAGCCGGCATCACAGCGCTCCTCGAGGAGCGCGCGCCCGGCATGTATTTCGTCGCCGAGCTCGACGGCGTCGTCGTCGGACAGACGATGGTGACCTACGAGTGGAGCGACTGGCGTAATCGGATGGTGTGGTGGATCCAATCCGTGCACGTCGTCCCCGAGGCACGAGGGCAGGGGATCTTTGGTGCGATCTACGGCGTCATCAGGCAGGAAGCTGCGGCAGCCGGTGCGGCTGGCCTTCGGCTCTATGTGGACACGTCCAATACGCGCGCTCAGTCGGTGTACGCCGCGTTGGGCATGAACGGTGATCACTACCGCGTCTTCGAGGAGATGTTCTGAGGTCGACGTCATGACGTGTGTGCCCGACTTGAAGTGTTCCGCCTCTTGCAGGTACAAGGACCTGATGCGCAGCTGCTCAGGGCTCGTGCTCGCGTTCGCTGTGCTGGTCGCACTCGGCGTGGCGAGTCGCGCCCACGCGGCTCAAGATCACGCCTACACGAGTGAGAACATCCAAGCGGGCGCCGGGATCTATGCGGCGCGCTGCGCCGGGTGCCATGGTCCCAACGGCGACACGGTCGCCGGTGTCGATTTTCGACGCGGGGTGTTCAAGCGCGCGGTGACCGACGACGATCTCGTCAAGTCGATTACGGCGGGCACGGCGGGGGCCGGCATGCCATCCTTCAACTTCCCGCCGGCCGAGATGACCAAGCTCATCTCGTATCTGCGGGCGGGGTTCGACGCGGCGGGACCCCCCGTGCGCTTCGGCGACAAGGCGCGTGGCCAGGCGCTGGTCGAGGGCAAGGGTCGGTGTCTCACGTGTCACCGGGTGAACGGTCGCGGTCTTCGGACGGCGCCGGACCTGAGCGACATCGGCGCTCTGCGGTCGCCATCGACAATCCAGCGGTCGCTCCTGGATCCGACGGCCGGCATGATGCCCATCAACCGGCCCGTCCGTCTCGTTCTCAAGAACGGTCAGACTCTTCGCGGGCGTCGACTCAACGAGGACACGTTTACGATCCAGTTGATCGACGAGGAGGAACGGCTCGTCTCGCTCTCGAAGACCGAGATCCGGGAGATCGAGCTCGGCAAGTCCTCGCCGATGCCACCGGCGACCAAGACGCTGTCCGAGGACGAGATCGCCGACGTCGTGGCGTACCTCGCCTCACTGAGAGGGTTGTGATGGTGCGACCAACAGAGGGGGAGGCGCCGCGCCCGATCGTCGGTCGGACGGCGCGGCTCTGGGTGACGGCGGTCCTGCTCGGCGCGGTCGTGACGCTCAGCGCTCAGGTGCCGTACGACCGAATCCTCAGGGCCTCGGCCGAGCCGCAGAACTGGCTGACCTACAACGGCACTTACGACAGCCAGCGCTACAGCGGCCTCAAGCAGATCACCCCGAGCACCCTGTCGCGGCTCGAGCTGAAGTGGGTCGTGCAGAACCAGGTCTTCGGCGCCTGGCAGTCGAACCCGTTGGTGGTCGACGGCATGATGTACGTGACCCAGCGGCCGAACGACGTCATGGCCATCGATGCGAAGACCGGCCGTCTGTTCTGGCTGTACCGGCACATCCCGTCGCCTGACGCGAAGGTCTGCTGCGGGGCCAACAACCGAGGTGTCGGCATGCTGGGCGACATCCTCTATCTCGGCACGCTCGACGCCCGTCTCATCGCGATCGATGCGCGCAGCGGCAAGGCGCTGTGGAACGTCGAGGTCGGTGACGTGAAGTCGGGTTACTCCATCACGCTTGCCCCGCTCATCGTCAAGGACAAGGTCATCGTGGGCGTCGGTGGAGGCGAGTTCGGCATCCGTGGTTACGTGGTCGCCTATGACGCGAAGACCGGCAAGGAAGCGTGGCGCTTCTACACCGTCCCGGGACCCGGTGAGCCCGGCCACGACACCTGGGCGGGTGACTCGTGGAAGACCGGCGGCGCGTCGGTGTGGGTCACCGGTTCGTACGATCCGGCGCTCAACCTGACGTACTGGGGCATCGGCAACCCGGGCCCGGACTGGAATCCCGCGCAGCGAATGGGAGACAACCTCTACTCCGATTCGGTCATCGCGCTGGATGCCGATACCGGCACGCTCCGCTGGCACTTCCAGTTCACGCCGAACGACGGCTACGACTACGACGCGACGCAGGTGCCGATCCTCGCCGATCTCGACTTCAAGGGCACGCCCACCAAGGCGATGCTGTTGGCCAATCGCAACGGCTTCTTCTACGTCCTCGACCGCGTCACCGGCCGTTTCCTCCTCGGTGAGCCGTTCGTGAAGGTGAACTGGGCGAGCGGGCTCGACGAGAAGGGCCGCCCGATTCCCACCCCGCAGCCGCCCGGTTCGCCAACGTGGCCAGGGAACCAGGGAGGCACCAACTGGTACCCACCCGCGTTCAGTCCGCGCACGGGCCTGTTCTACTTCTCGGCTTGGGAGGACTACGCAACCATCTATCGGCGGGAGACGGCGACCTACGAGCCCGGCAAGCCGTTCTACGGCGGTGGCTTCACGGTCCTGGCGCCCAATCCGGCCGCGCCGACGCCCAGCATCGGCCGCAAGGGACCGATCAATACCTGGACGAGCGAGGTCGGGCGCGGCACCGTCATGGCGATCGATCCGTCAACGGGCCGGTCGAAATGGAAGTTCGAGCAGTTCGACGTCACCGATGGCGGGATGCTCGTGACGGCATCCGACGTGCTCCTGACCGGCGGACGTGAAGGCTACTTCTTCGCGCTCGACGCGCGAACGGGAGCGCTCCTCTGGAAGATCAACCTGGGCGGCCAGATCGTGATGGCGCCGATCACCTTCCAGGTCGACGGCAAGCAGTACGTCTCAGTGATCGCAGGCCATACGCTGATGACCTTCGGTCTGCGGGACTGAGGCTCCGTGTCACACCGTCACCGAGTTTCTCGTGGCGCGTGTCGCTCCGTACACCGTCTTGTCGACCTCGGCGGTGATGCCTTGGTACTACAAGACAATGCGGACGTTCAACGTGAAGAAGCACGACATCCTCGTGACACGGGTCAAGGACGCGCAAAAGAGCCAGGTCGATGCGAGGGACGCGTTCAAGACAGCGCTCGAGCGCTTCAGGGCTGAGCCGGCGCTGTGACGCGGCACGGACCATAGACGGAAAGGAGCGGAACATGCACAGGGCGAGACAACAGAAGCTTAGGCTGCTGATCGTCGTGCTCGTCACGTTCGCCGGACTGCCCGCGATTGCCGAGGCGCAACGTGCGCGAGGGGGCGGCGCCGGCTCGATACCACGGCTTCCGGATGGCCGGCCCGATCTCCAGGGCGTCTGGGACTTCAGGACCGTGACCCCGCTCGAACGGCCCGATGCGTTCACCGGCAAGGAACGTCTGACCGACGAAGAGGCGGCCCAGTTCGAGGCCAAGACGCAGGCAGACAACAGCGATCAGGCGCCGCGCAAAGGCGACCCCGGGACGTACAACCAGTTCTGGTTCGATCGTGGCACCAAGGTCGTTGGTGATAGGCGGACGTCGCTCATCATCGACCCGCCGACCGGGCGAATTCCAGTCCTGACGCCGGAAGGTCAGAAGCGGAAGGCTTTCGGCGGGCGACGCGATCAACCGCCTGGCCCCGAGGACCGGAATGTCGCCGAGCGGTGCATTCTGGGCTTCAACTCGGGACCACCCATGGAGCCGCGAGCCTACAACAACAACGTCCAGCTGATTCAAACGCCTGGTTACGTCGTGATCCTCAACGAGATGGTGCACAACGTGCGCATCGTGCCGACCGATGGACGTCCCCACGGCACCATTCGGCAGTGGAACGGCGACTCGCGTGGACGCTGGGATGGTGACACGTTGGTGGTCGAAACCAGGAACTTCTATGGGCCCACCTCCTTCAGCGAGCGTCAAGGGGCTACGACCGACATGCACCTGGTCGAGCGCTTCAGGCGCGTCGACGCCGACACATTGCTCTATGAATTCACGGTCACCGATCCCAAGACGTGGGAGAAGCCCTGGACCGTCGCCATTCCGATGACGCGGTCGCCGGAGCTCATCTACGAGTACGCCTGCCACGAAGCGAATTACGCCATGGAGGCGATGCTCAAGGGCGCGCGGCTCGAGGAGCAGGCGGCCGGCAAGAAGTAGCGTCTGACCCTCGAAACACCTCGCCGGTGCAGTGAATGATGCGTTCGGAGCCGCTGATGGGGTATTGTCCTGTCTTCGAGGCGTGAGCCCATGGAAGCCCCCCCACAGGGATCCCCTGTTATTTCCCAGTCCAGTCGTCCCGAGCTCGAGACGTCCGAGGCGTTGGCGGGCTTTCCGAGCGAGGACGCGCCGCTGGAGGTCGCCGCCGAACCGCACGAAACCGACGTGCCGCCGATGCCCGCCGGACCGGATCTCCGGCTCACCGCCCCACGTGTCCTGACGTCGCACGTCGCGAGTGCGGCTGCTGCCACCGGTCGGCGGCTTCGGGCAGCCGTGGGCGGCGCGGGTCTCGCGGTCGGGCGCTGGCGCTCCGCCGGGGCGAGAGGCGCGCGGCGCGCCCGACGTGTGATGCAGCGCGGATCTGCGACCTCGCGCTCGGCTGCGCGGGCGTGGGCCGGTGTGGTGCGCGCGCAGACAGACGCGCTCGAATTAGGGTTGGGGTTGGGCGCAGGGCGACTCCAACTCGAGGCGTCACTCCCGGTGGGTGACTGGTGGTCGGCCCTCGTCTCCCGTGTTCGGGCGGTTGCGAGCCACATCCATCTTCCCAGCGCGCGGATCCCGAGAAGCCCACGGACCGCAGGATCCTTTCTGCTTGGCGCCGTCGTGGGCGCCGTCCTCATGCTGATCCTGCAGCCGTCGACCGACACCTCGACGGCGGCCACGTCCGGTCAGGTCGTTCCCCCTCGCGCCTCGTCCCCGCGCGCACCCGATGCCAACGCGCGTCCGCTCGATCCGCACCCGTCGTTCGACCCGGCACCCAACATCGTCGCGTTGAGGGCCGGCGATGCTGAGAAAGTCGTACCGGACTTGGAGGAGCCCTCGTTGCCGCCAGTCGAGTACCGCGGGTCTCTCGCGATTGATTCGCAGCCGTCTGGCGCCGCCGTCTTCCTCAACGGTCGAGAAGCGGGCATCACTCCGCTCGTGCTGAACGATCTCGCGGTCGGATCACGGGCGGTGCGCCTGGTCTTGCCCGGTCACGCCGCCTGGTCACGTTCGGTGGACGTCGTCGCCGACCAGCAGACGACGATCACCGCCGAGCTCGTAAAGAACCGTCCCTGACGCAGGCTTCATTCGGCCCTGCGTCACAACGGCGACGCCTGGAACCCCGGGTGCTGGCCGACTTCGGTCGGACGCTCCGCACGGAGCTTTCGCAGCGTCTCGAGATTCATCACATCGCAGGGATCTGGCGCGAGATCGCGGGCGCGGGTGGATCTGGCGGACTTCTCGGTCTCGATGATGAGCGGCAAGGATCTGAAACGCGGGTCGTGGAGCAGCCGGCGAAACGGCTCCAACCCGAGACAGCCGCGCCCGATGTGTTCATGGCGGTCGACACGGCTTCCGCACGGTTTCTTCGAGTCGTTGCCGTGGAACACCTTCAGGCGATCCAGGCCTACATGCCGCTCGAACGCCGCGAAGGTCTCGTCGTACCCGCCGGGGCTTCCGATGTCGTATCCAGACGCGACGAGGTGACAGGTGTCGAGGCAGACGCCCGCTCGCGGCGAGCCGTCCAACCGCGCGATGATCGCGGCCAGATGCTCGAACCGGTACCCGAGGGTTCGACCCTGACCAGCCGTGTGCTCGAGCAGCACCATCGTCGTACCGCGCGACCGAGCGAGCGCAGCGCGAATCGCGTCAGCCACCAGGTGAAGGGCGTCGGTTTCCGTGCCAGCCGTGCAGGTACCTGGGTGGATGACCACGCCGAGCAGGCCGAGTGCAGCCGCTCGATCCAACTCATCCACGAAGGCGTCGATCGATTGCTCCCGGAGCACGGAAAACGTTGTGGCCAAATTGATGAGGTAACTCGCATGCGCGACGACTGGCGCGAGCTCGGCGACATCGACGGCGCGCCGGAAGGCTCGAATCTCTCCGGGATCGAGCGGAGCGCCCCGCCATTGATTGGCGTTCTTACAGAAGATCTGAAGTGATTCGCAGCCGTGTGCGACACCGCGCGCGACCGCCTTCGAGACCCCGCCCGCCACCGACATGTGAGCACCGATTCGCATTCGCGACGAGACCCTTCAGTGCGACCAATCCACTTTGGCACGCTTCGGCACCTTCGTGCCATTGAGGGCGAGACCAACTGCCGGTACGCTCCTTACCAATCTCACCGTGGCTGATGCCAGGTGTGAGCGGCTACGTGCAAGAAGGGGTAGAGCCATGGAAGGAAGTCTGGTGAAGGCACGCGCTCAGGGGGAAAGCCGCATGATTCGCCGGAAGGCCGTCTGGCTGTGACCAGCTCGGTCTAGCTACTTTCCGGTGAAGAAATGACCGCGCAGAGGGCGTACCGGTTTCACGGAGGCGACCGGCTTACGGTCCGATCGATTCATTTCGTCGTTTCCTCTATGTGGCGGCCCGCGCCCTTGCGAAGG
>Ga0194132_10006337_pt1 | contig 18412 bp, 16 predicted proteins | sample TA2KigOf80mmetaG_FD_148612 | JGI IMG/M metagenome (GOLD analysis project Ga0194132, IMG submission 148612) | Freshwater microbial communities from Lake Tanganyika, Tanzania - TA2015054 Kigoma Offshore 80m | ecosystem: Environmental > Aquatic > Freshwater > Lake | place: Tanzania: Lake...
ACAGACCATCTATTGACTCCTGGACTTAAGGGCAAATTTCTGGACGAGGCGGTTCTTTTCAGCGCAAAAGATCCGTCTTACTCTATGTCCGGCTTATCGTACCTGGCTATAAATTCTTCATATAGCTCCAGGGCACGCTCTCGGGGTTTAGTTGAAATGCCCCCCATTGCGTTTCATATCCCAACCACATTACTCAATGAAAAAACACTAGCCGACAGCATCTCATGTAAGAAACTGTCTGACTTTGCCTCTAAATGCGACACTGCCCTTCCCGCTTTAGGATCAAGTTTGCCTAAAACATGATTGAGGCTCGCAACGAGTCTTCTGTAGCCAATACCGTCAAATCCTGGGTAGATAGAGGAGAGGCGTCCATATCTTTCATTCAGTTTGTACCAAAAGTACTCAATTCGAGGACTCCAAAAAATAAGTCCTATATTTACTCGCTCGCCAGCAGCCGCATTCCTCGTATAGTAAATCAGACGAAACTCATAAGGTATCTTGTTGCTACTTACCATGGCTAGTGCACCAAATCCTTCAGATTTTCAATTATCTGAGCGGAAAAAGTATGGCGCTCGCGCAAGAACTTAAGCATTAAATTGAATCGAGATCTTGTAGTTATCCACTCATTCGGAACGAACCCTGCAATTTGTTCAATTGCCCCCAATGTAACTTCATCAGCCCATTTCTCTACTAGCGCCTGATAGAGGCGTCTTTTGTAATAGAGTGTTGCATATGCACAATTATTCGTAATCTGATCTTCCGTAAGAAATTCACCACCACTCAAAATTAGGCCGACAGGCATGACTGTCGAGTGATCTATTAGATAGAACTCATTCGCTTTTACCAGAAGGTTCGGCTTAAGTTGTGTGCGGTCTTGATTCCATATCATTGCGTCGAAGCTTATCACCCCTTCCAAAGCAGAAAGAGCATCTTCGTCGTCCAGCCTCCTTCCCGGAATAAAATCAACCGCTTCCTCTAGATATTCACATCCAAATTGAGGGCCAATATTGTCATTAAACAATTGATGCACCCTACTTGGGACAGAGTCTGCGAACTCTTGTTCTATATTCACTATAGCATAACTCGGAGATTTTAGTCCAAGCAATTGTATGATCTGCGCAGAGATCAATTCGCAAGCAAGTGACAATCCGCCATATTGAAAAGCTGCCGAGTCCGGCCTTGCCACTTTAAGAACGAAGGATTTTTGCATGCCCCCCCTCATCTTCGCACACAACGATTGGGGGATTGGAAGCACCGCCTCTGAGTCTGTCTCTAAACTCGACCGCTCTGACCCTCGGTGGAGGCTCTATCATTCACATGCCGTCTTGTATATTAAATTGGTGATAGTCAGCACCATTACTCCTAATGTGCGACATTGTATTATCAAAAACGCGTAAGTCAAATTTGATAGCGAATTAATTTTGTTTAGCAGTAAACCGAGTCCAGTGCTACAATTAGCCCTGTGCCCCCACTCCTAAGGTGAACGCGTAATGCCCCAAGACCAGATCATCATTCGTGGTGCCCGCCAGCATAACCTCAAAAACATCGACCTCGTCATCCCCCGCGACAAGCTCGTCGTCATCACCGGCGTCTCCGGCTCCGGCAAAAGCTCCCTCGCCTTCGACACCATCTACGCCGAGGGCCAGCGCCGCTACGTCGAGTCCCTCTCCGCCTACGCCCGCCAGTTCCTCGGCCGTATGGACAAGCCCGACGTCGAGTACATCGAAGGCCTCTCCCCCGCCATCTCCATCGACCAGAAGGGCACCTCCCACAACCCCCGTTCCACCGTCGGTACCGTCACCGAGATCTACGACTACCTCCGCCTCCTCTTTGCCCGCGCCGGCCGACCCCACTGCCCCAAGTGCGGCCAGCCAGTCCAGCGCCAGACCGTCCAGCAGATCGTCGACTCCGTCCTGGCCCTCCCCCAGGGCAGCCGCATCACCATCCTTGCCCCCAAAGTCCGGCGTCGCAAAGGCGAGCACAAGGACGTCTTCGAGGCCGCCCGCAAGGCCGGTTTCGCCCGCGTCCGAGTCAACGGCCAGGTCATGCGCCTCGAGGACACCGTCGGCCTCAATCTCGATAAGCAGAAGTGGCACTATATCGAAATCGCCGTGGACCGCCTCGCCATCGAGCCCGATATGGAGAAGTCCCGCGTCGCAGACTCCGTCGAGACCGCCCTGAAAGAGGGTGAGGGTGTCGTCCAGATCACCGTCGAGGGCGGCGACGAGCTGGTCTTCTCCGAGCAGTTCGCCTGCGTCAACTGCGGCACCAGCCTCCCTGAAATCGAGCCGCGCACCTTCAGCTTCAACAGCCCCCACGGCGCCTGCCCCGCCTGCACCGGCCTCGGCTTCAAGCTGGAGGTGGACCCTGACCTCGTCTTCGCCAACAAGGACCTGACTTTGGCAGAAGGCGCCGTCCTTCCCTGGGCCCGCGCCGGCACCTCCAGTCCTTGGTACTACAGCCTTCTCGAGTCCTTAGCCCGCTCCTACAACTTCTCTACCAAAGTCCCCATCAAAGACCTGCCGCAAAACGTCCTGGACCTTATCCTCTATGGCAACAGCGGGAAACAGCTCACCATGCGTCACAAGACACACCACGGCAAGGTCTACTCCTGGGACACCAATTTTGAAGGCGTCATCCCCAACCTGGAGCGCCGCTTCCGCGGCACCGAGTCCGACTATATCCGCAGCGAAATCGAGCGCTACATGGCCGCCATTCCCTGCAACGATTGCAAAGGCCAGCGCCTCCGACCCGAGGCCCTCTCCGTGAAAGTCGATAACAAAGGCATCATGGACGTCTGCGATATGCCTATCACCCAGGCCCTCGCCTGGGCGCCCACCCTCACTTCCGACGCCTCCCACAACGGCACCACCGCCCCCTTAACCCCCCGAGAGCGCACCATCGCCCAGCCGATAGTCAAAGAGATCGTCGCCCGCCTCCGCTTCCTGGACAACATCGGCCTCGGCTACCTCACCCTGGGCCGCTCCGCCCGCACCCTCTCCGGTGGCGAGGCCCAGCGCATCCGCCTCGCCACCCAGATCGGCTCCGGACTCACCGGCGTCCTCTACGTCTGCGACGAGCCCACCGTCGGCCTCCACCCCGCCGACGACAGCCGCCTCATCGGCACCCTCAAGCACCTGCGAGACCTCGGCAACACCGTCATCGTCGTCGAGCACGACGAGGCCGTCATGCGCTCCGCCGACCATATCATTGACCTGGGCCCCGGCGCCGGCGAGCACGGCGGCAATGTTGTCGCCCAGGGCCCCCTCGCCGACATCCTCACCTCTCCCGACTCCCTAACCGGCGCCTACCTCAGCGGCCGCAAGACCATCCCAGTCCCCTCCAAACGGCGCCCCGGCAACGGCAAGTTCTTGGAAGTCCGCGGCGCCGCCGAAAACAACCTCCAGGGCATAGACGTCAAGTTCCCTCTGGGCCTGCTGGTCTGTGTCACCGGCGTCTCCGGCTCCGGCAAAAGCACCCTCATGTATGAAATCCTCTACAAGCGCCTCGCCCAGGTCCTCTACAAAGCCAAAGACCGGCCCGGCAAGCACGACCGCGTCCTCGGCCTCGAAAATCTCGACAAGGTCGTCAATATCGACCAGTCCCCTATTGGCCGCACGCCCCGCAGCAACCCCGCCACGTACACCGGCCTCTTCTCTCCCATCCGCGACCTCTTCGCCACCCTCCCCGAGGCCAAGGCGCGAGGCTATAAGGCCGGTCGTTTCTCCTTCAACGTCAAGGGCGGGCGATGCGAGGCCTGCGAGGGCGACGGCTATATCCAGGTCGAGATGCAGTTCCTACCCGATGTCACCGTTCTCTGCGAGGTCTGCAAGGGCCAGCGTTACAACCGCGAGGCCCTGGAGATAACCTACAAGGGCAAGTCCATCGCCGAGGTCCTCGACATGACCGTCGAGACCGCTCTGGACTTCTTCACCAACATACCCAAAATCCGCTCCAAGCTGGAGACCATCCGGGACGTCGGCCTCGGCTACATCCACCTCGGCCAGCCCGCCACTACCCTCTCAGGCGGCGAGGCCCAGCGCGTCAAACTCGCCACTGAACTCTCCCGCCGCGCCACCGGCAAGACCCTTTATCTGCTCGATGAGCCTACCACTGGCCTCTCCTTCGAGGACACCCGCCACCTCCTGGGTGTCCTTCACCGCCTCGTCGACGCCGGCAACTCCGTCATCCTCATCGAGCACCATCTGGACATGATCAAAAACGCCGACTGGCTCATAGACCTGGGCCCCGGCGCCGCCGCCGAAGGCGGCCGAGTCGTCGCCACCGGCACCCCGGAAGAAGTGGCCCGCACCCCCGACTCCCAGACTGCCCGCTACCTCCGCCCTGTCCTCGGCCTCCCCCAGCCCAACGGCCGCCGCCCCGCCCGCTCCCCCGCCCAGTAACTCCACCCGTCATTCCAGCGAAAGCTGGAATCCAGCCCCTTGTTCCTGTGGCGGGGGTAGGTTAGGGATAACGTCATTTCCAGCGTAGCCAAGAAATCTCAACGTGCCCCCCACCAGCTACTCCTATCTGCCACCCGCACCTCCCTGCCTCCATCCCGTCTGGTCCTCCCCCTTTTCCTCGTGAGGAAAAGGGGGAGTTAGAGGGGGAATTGGTGCAATTTTTGTCTTTCCCTCTTCTCAGAAAAAGCCTGTCCTGAGCCCGGTCGAAGGAAGAAGAGGGATTAAGGGTAATGAGGTCGCTCCGGTTAAAGGCACACCCTGGTGACGGTGCCAACTGCCCACCATTACCAGTCCATTCGGCTTCCCAAATACTCCCACCTGTCCCTACCTGCCCTCCCCGGAAGCTGCTAGCGTGTTATGTAAACAATCACTGAAGCTCTCCACCCCACCTGCCTCAGCCGCTCAATCTAAGTCATCCCCAGGCCCAGCCTGGTCAAACTTAGGAGGACCCCATGTTAGGACCCTTCCTCGTACCAGCCTTCTTCCTCGCAGCGTGGATAACCATGATCTTCTGGGGCATCATCGCCCCGCAGATAGACCTTCCCACCATCGGCTACGCCAGGGCCATGCTCGTAACCCTCGCCCTATGGCTCGTCGTCTTCCCCGTCGCCATGGCGGTTCGAGGCCCCGGCTTCGCAGCCGGACGCAAGTTCCGCGCTGGCCGTGGCGCCATGGCCGCCGAGAGCGGCGACGCCGTCAAGGCCACCGCCGTTTTCAGTGGCACCTCCCGCCGCATCTCCTCCCAGCACTTCAAGGGAGGCGATGCCACCGCTGTCTTCGGTGGCGTTGAGCTGGACCTGCGTAACGCCGTTATCGAGTCTAAGCCCGCCGTCCTTAACGTCACCGCCGACGAGCGCAAGGACGGCCATCCCGCTCCCGACGGCCCTCAGCCCGACCTTCTCATCACCGGCACCGCCGTCTTCGGGGGCGTAGCCGTCAAAGCCTAACCCTTGTCCACAACTCTCATTACGGATGGTTTCCGCTCTGGCAATTATGCCATGAGTCCTTGTACTCATTCGTAGGGGCGGGTCTTAGACCCGCCCCCTATCGTTTCCACCTCTCTCACCTCATGCGTTATATTAAGAACATGTCACGTCTAATTTTCATATTCTCTTTCCTCCTTCTCCTATTCACCGCCTGTGGCGGCGGGACCGCCTCACCCACCACCTCTCCCCTCTCCACTCCCACCTCCGCCTCCACTCCTCCCCTCTCCACACCCTCCACCTCCCCTACCCCCTCTCCCACCACCACACCCACCCTCCCAGGCCCATACACTCCACCTGCCCCCACCGGCACACCCACCGTGGCTCCCGCTACCCCTCCTTATTCACCGTCCCCTGCTGCCACCTCCCCTGCTCTCACCCTTAAAGAATTTCCCGTCCCTGCTGGCTCCCATCCCCACGATGTCGCCCCCGCTCCCAACGGCTCCGTCTGGTACACAGCCCAGCGCGCCGGCGCCCTCGGCCTCCTCGACCCCGCCACCGGCCAGACCCGGCACATCCCCCTCGGAAGCGGCTCCTCTCCCCACGGCGTCATCGTCGGCCCCGACGACGCTCCCTGGATCACCGACAGCGGCCTCAACGCCATCGTTCGAGTTGACCCTAACACCCATCAGGTAACCGTCTTTCGACTCCCCCAGGGCACCCCCAACGTCAACCTCAACACCGCCGCCTTCGATGGAAATGGCATCCTCTGGTTCACCGGCCAGGCCGGCTACTATGGCCGACTTAACCCCGCCGATGGGGCCATCCAGGTCTTCGACGCCCCGCGAGGCCGCGGTCCCTACGGCATCGACGCCACGCCCTCCGGCGACATCTACTACGCCTCCCTAGCCGGCAGCCACATCGCCCGCATCGACACCGCCACCGGCCAGGCCGCCCCCATCGACCCTCCCACCCCCAACCAGGGCGCGCGACGCTCTGGTCCGATTCCAAAGGCCAAATCTGGGTCTCCGAATGGAACGTCGGCCAACTCGGTATGTACAACCCCAGCACAAACCAGTGGCGCGAATGGAAACTTCCCGGCAGCCGTCCCATGGCCTACGCCGTCTACGTCGACGACCAGGACATCGTCTGGCTCTCCGATTTCGGCTCCAACACCCTCGTCCGCTTCGACCCATCCGCCGAAACCTTTACCCCCCTTCCCCTGTCCAGCCCCAACTCTAACCTCCGCCAAATCCTCGGCCGCCCCGGCGAGGTCTGGTCCCCCGCCTCCTCCGCCGACAAACTCCTCGTCGTCTACACCTCCTAGCTCCCCTTTCGCCACCCCCACAACATGATACTGCGATACAATAGAAGCACCAGTTAACGCCCCTGATGTTCCTGTCGCATCTACAAATGGACTTTGGGTCTTGCCTTTCGAGTCCTCTCATCGTCTCCTTGCTTCTATGAAAAAACCTTAGCTTGAAAAGTCACGGGCTTCTGGGACAGGCGGGGCTTTGGGTCTCCTCAGGTACTCCCCCTTCGGCCTGAAAGGCGAAGGGGGAGTTATACCAAATCGACAGAATAGAGGCGGGAATAACGCTACGGGATGTTGAGGACGATAACCCAGTCCTCGCATGGCGCCTTCCTGTCTTATCCTCTCCTTGGTAGGGTGAGGGCCTCTTCTTCAGGTCCTCTCCCTCGCTATGCGGGGGAGAGTTAGAGAGGGGGTAGGGGGTCGGGTGGGGAGGGGAGAGGCCGCTTATAGCCACCACCCGCAGGCGCATAGGGCCTGCCGCTCTCCAACCTTCACCGCCATGTCTACGTAGATTTGGTATTAGAGGGGGTTGTGGTTCCTTATTTCTCTTCCCCTTCCAGCAGGAAGGGGATTAAGGGGACGGTATCCCAATTAAATACAAGAAACGTATAACAAGCCAAAGTATCTCTTCAATATCTACCCATCGTAAATCGGCGTTCTAGGAGGCCAGGCATGAACATCGGAATCGTCGGCCTGGGGCGTATGGGCGAAAGCCTCGCTCTTCACGCCATCAAAAAAGGCCACAGCGTCGTCGGATACGACCACAACCCTGATCGCGCGGAGGCGGTAGCAAAGAATGGCATCAGACCGACCTTCTCCCTGACGGAGCTGGCGCAAAAGCTCAGCCCGCCTCGCATCATACTGGTTTATGTGCCCCATGGTGAGCCAACCCGACAGACCATCGTTAGCCTGAAGGACATCCTTCGCCCTGGCGATTTGGTTGTCGATGGCGGGAACTCCCATTGGGAGGACTCCATCTGCCACTACGAACTGCTTAAGTCCCGCGGCATCGCCTTCCTCGACATCGGCACCAGCGGCGGCGGCGAAGGCGCCCTCACCGGCGCGTGCTTCATGGTCGGCGGTGACGCCCAAGCCTTCGCCCGCGTAGAACCTCTGCTTCGAGACCTCGCGGTGCCGGAAGGCGTCGTCCACGCCGGCCTCCCGCCTCCGGCCACTACGTGAAGGTCGTCCATAACGCCATCGAGTTCGGCATGGTCCAGGCCATCGCCGAGGGCGTCGACCTGCTGGAACGATGGAAATACCCCCTCGACCTGCCAGCCCTCCTTCATAATTGGAACCACGGCTCCGTCATCCGAGGTTGGCTCGTCGAGCTAATGGAGCGCAGGCTCCGTGAACACCGACTGGACGACCTCAGCGCCTGCGTAGAGGACACCCGGGAGGTCAAGTGGGTTGTGCAATACGCCCTGGAAAAAGAAGCCTGGATACCCGTCATCGCCCAGTCTGAGCTCGCCTTCTACCGTTATCGAGATCCAGACAGCACCGCCGGCAAAGCCGTGGCCCTATTGCGTAACGCCTTCGGTGGCCATCCCCTCCACAAAGCATCGTGAAAGAAGACCCTTAAAACTTGGGCTAGGCTGGCTCTTCATCCTCGCCTTCGACTTATTTGCCAGCTAGGCTCCTATTTTCCTCAGCGTGTTGCTGGGGGAATCTCTGGCGCTGACAGTGATAATAGTGTTAGTGCCACCAATCACACCTGTATGGTACGCTAAAGGCAAGGCGCGGAGTGGACGGAGCACGTCGTCCTGTTAGCAGGATAGACGCCGTACATAGCTGCGCAGTTACATTATGAACAAGTTATTTTCTCCAGGCCGTAAATCTAGAAGGTCTGGTAAATCCCCTGAAGTTCTGGCCAACTTTAATTATTGGCTCCATGCTTTTAATCCCCAACTTAGCCTTAATAAAGATAGTCAGTTCCCTTTTCGCCCCAGCGCGCTTTGAATTGACTCCGTAATATCTATTCTGATCTTTCCAGTCAAATTGCACACATCCTGGCAGGACATCAACCAGCTGCAAGAAAATCGACATGTCAGATGTAGCCCTGAGACACCCTTTTACCCGAGGCAGTGAACATACATACTCCTCCAAATCTTAAGTGGCGTCATCGGGTTTACCTTGTAGGTCAACAATAGCAAAAACGTCTCGCTTCAGCCGCCTCTTTAGTAGCTCTCTTACTAAGGTTACATATGCGCCCCAAGAGTTGGTACCCCACCTCTCCAAATCGAATCTCGTATGCTTCCGGTCAACCAACAAGCATGAAATTCTAACCCTGGAAATGAAAAGTACAAGTTGACCAGATCTATGTACTGCTGGAGATTATGTGAAGTTACCTCGGAAAACTTGTATTCATGGTGCCGTGTAGCCCACATTAGCTTGTCCAGCTCGGCCATTGTTGGCAGACTTTCCTCGTTCAGAATTAACTTCCTTAATTCTTTTCTCTGAGTGGCTTTTGTTCGAACAAAGTTGAAGTGTAGCTTGTAAAAGCTATCAGTTATTAGTCTGGGCTCTGGTATCACCAGAATCCCAATTCCATACACTGGTTGCTCTTTTAGAGAACCATTCAGCACACCAGTTTCATCAACAAACGCCGGACAAATCTGCATCCTGAGGTGCCTGTGATTTGCGTTTCGCGGATTATACGATATACATATTTGACCCTTTCCCTCTCTCCGCCCTATCATTCCCACGTCCTATCCCAACTCCACGGAGGACTCCCCCGCCCATGTCCCAAGATCTCAGCTACCTCCCCGTCCATCAGGCATCCCGCCTCATCCAGCGCGGCGACCTCTCCCCCGTCGACCTCACCCGCGCCTATCTGGACCGAATCCGCCGCCTCGACTCCAAGCTTAACCTCTACACAGTCCTCCTCCCTGAACAAGCTCTCGCCGAAGCCCGCGTCGCCGAGGCCGAAATTCTTCATGGCCGATACCGCGGCCCCCTCCACGGCATCCCCGTCGCCCACAAAGACCTCTTTGATATCAAAGGTGTCCGAACCACCGCCCAGTCTAAGGTCTACGAAAAGCGATTCGCCAAAGTCGACTCCACCGTCGCTGCCCGCCTGCGCAAGGCCGGCGCCATTCACCTCGGTAAGCTCGCCATGGGCGAATTTGCCGCCGGCAGCTCCAAGACCGCCCTCTTTGACACCCCCCACAATCCCTGGAATCTCACCCACTACACTGGCGGCTCCAGTGGCGGCTCCGCTGCCGCCGTTACTGCTGGCCTCTGCGCCGCATCCTACGGCACCGACACCGGCGGCTCCATCCGCAGCCCTTCCTCCTTCAACGGCGTCGTCGGCCTCAAGCCCACCTACGGTCGAGTCAGCCGGTACGGCGTCATCCCCCTCAGCTATTCCTGCGACCACTGTGGCCCCCTAACTCGCACCGCCCAGGACAACGCCATCATGCTTCAGGCCGTCGCTGGCCATGACCCCCTTGACCCCACCTCCAGTCCCTCCCCAGTCCCTGACTACCTCTCCACCCTCGACCAACCTCTCAAAGGTCTAAAAGTCGGCGTCCTTCGCGACTTCTACACCCAGCCCAAAGATTGGGTCGTCCCCGAAGTCCTCGATGCCGTCGACACCGCCATCGATGAGCTAAAACACCTCGGCTGCACCGTCCGCGATGTCAAAATTCCCTGCCTCCAGTACACCCGCATCGCCCACAACGTCATCATGATGTCGGAAGGTCTCACCTACCATGTCAAAAACCTCCGCGCCCAGCCCCAGAACTACGGCCCTCTCCTCCGCGCCCTCCTCCTTTCCTCCGCCGCCTTCTCCGCCGCCGATTATGTAAAGGCCCAGCAAGTCCGCGCCCAGGCCAAGATCGAATTCATGGAAGCCCTCCAGTCCGTCGACGTCCTCGTCTCCCCCACCGCCAACAACACCGCCCCCTTAATCCAGGACCCTGAGCCTATCGGCCTCTTCGCCGAAAAAAGCATGACCTCCCACTACGACCTCACCGGCCTCCCCGCCGTCACCCTGCGATGCGGCTTCTCGTCCAAGGGCCTCCCCATAGGCCTCCAAATCGCCGGCCGCCCCTTTGACGAAGCCACCATCCTCCGTGCTGCCCACCACTACCAGCAGGCCACCCCCTGGCACCACCGCTGCCCGCCCATCTAGCCCGGCTATCCAGCTGCTAATCATAATCCCTCTTGGCTTGTAAAAGTCTTCTCTGCGTCTTCTGAATGTTTGGCTAACGAACAGGACGCGCTAGATGTGGGGTGTCCCATCTGGTTCTCCCCCTTCGGCCTGGAAGGCGAAGGGGGAGCTAGACGCCGTCCTGAGTATGCCGAAGGAAGGGATTGTGGTTCCTTATTATCTCTTCCCCTTCCAGCAGGCTGTACTCAGTCCCGATGCAGTCGGGAAAGGGGATAAAGGGGATGGTATCCCGATTAAAAACAAGTCTAGCCTTTACATTCAAAGCTGCGACAACGGCGTCTCCGATTGAAAACAAGGCTGGGGGTTCATGCAATGTTATCTATCCCTACCTTACCGCAATAAAAAACAACCGCTTAAACTCCATCACCGTAGTCCCATCCGGCCTCCGAGAGTAAAACCCCCTCACCCTCGCCGCATACTCCTCCAGAAACTCCTTCGACTCCTTCTCGTCAAGCTGCGCCAGCAGCGGCCTCAAAAAGCTGCCCTTCGTCCACTCCACAATCGGGTCCTCCCCTTGCAGCACGTGGTAGTAAGTCGTCTCCCACATATCCACGCTGGCAGCACTACCCCTCAGCACATCGTAATAAGCCCCAGGCTCCAGAACAGGCCGCTTCAACAAGTGTGACTCTAGTTTGTCCCGCCACAGCCCCCTCTCCACCGTCTCCACGACGGTGGTATGCGTGGGTGCTCCAAAATTATTCGGCATCTGCACCGCCAGTGCGCCCTCAGGCTTGAGATAACCCAGTAATCGAGGGAAAAGCTCCTCATGGCCCCCCAGCCATTGGAATGCCGCATTGGAAAACAACAAATCGCATTGCTCATCGGGTTCCCAGGTGTTCAAATCTGCCCGCATCCAGGCAATCCCACCGCCCCGGCTTCGCGCCTGCGCCAGCATCTCAGACGAGCCGTCCACGCCCGTGACTCGCGCTAAGGGCCAGCGCCCCTTGAGTATCACGGTAGCGTTACCTGTACCGCAGCCCAGGTCGTAGACTACCGACGGCGCTTCTAGCGATATGCGCTCTATCAAGTCCATCGCCGGACGAAGCCGCTCGTTACCAAACCTAAGGTATTGTGTCGGGTCCCACGTTGTCATGGTTCCTCTCGACCAAGCGGCTTCCCCGGTGGCTCTTTCGTTGAGATGGGGCCACCGGGAACTGAATTCCCGGGCTTCATACTGCTACCCGGTTCCTTTTACCCTCCCCCGCCTCCCTGGAACACCACCGACGACGCGCTGCTCCCCACCACCTGTCCCCCGCCGCTATACGCGCCACCGCCGTAATCGTATCCACCACACCCCCCTTGGCGCCCGGCACTGACATTATTCGCGCGAACCCGCTGGCGTCTGTCGTGCCGCTGCCGCTGGTGCTGAAGCCATCCGTTCCATGCACCGTCACCGTTACATGGATCCCTGCCTCCCCGGGATTGACCCGCACGTCCACAACATACCCCTGGCCCTCGGAGGGATTGCTGGGCACACCCGTTACGAACACCGCCCGCTTGTGCTCAATCTTATCAATCGGATTTCTCGTCTCCGTCACAGTTTGCTTATAAAGCTCTATAAGGTCGTTTTTCTTCTCCGGTATGTCCGTGGCTGTATCCACAATATCCACGTAAAGCTTGAAACCGTCTACCCCCTTCTCCGTAACCCCCGTCACGTCCACAGGCAGCACCTTGTCCTTGGCGATGTCTGTCACAATTTTTGTGAGGTAATCCAGACTTAACTGCTGCTGAAAATCTGCCTGTTTCTTTTGTATCTCAATATCCGTCAGAGTGCTTCCGGGCATATCCCTGGCAATCTCCCTTATCTGAGTTGCCGTTGTCGCGGCTTTTTCGCTGGCCAGGAACAACATTACTCCACCGGCGACTATGGTTACCGGCAGTCCAAATGTTGCCGCTGTGGCAAACCCTGTTATATACAGTGCCGATCCCAACAGTCCCGCGCACCCGACTCCAAAAGTCCCGCCGCCGTATAGCAGCTTGCCCAGCTTCTCCGCCTCCATCGTGTTCTGCTCCACCGCCAGCCTGTACTGCGCCGACAGCTCGTTCCAGCGCTCTATCTTCGCGCGTCGCTCCTCGTCCGACTTTGTGTCCTTGACCAGCGACGCGCTTCCTGGCGGCTTGGGGGTCGGCGTCGGCCCCTGGCTCGGCCCCGGGGCGCTTCCTCCCCCTGACTCGGCCGCTTCAAACATCGGCGCGAATTTGGCCGCTATCATCCTGTCCAGCAGCACCAGGTCTTGGCTGGTGACGGTTATTGTAGTGTTCGTCGTCGGCTCCACACCCATAACAATCTTGGCCTCAGGGTCCTTGGTCAGACCCTCAATCGCCTGCTTCAAGTTGGTGATCTGGTTTAACAGCGCCGCTAGGTCCGTCTGCAAAGACGGCAACGCCACCTTGCCGTCAGACACCGCTGAAATGGCCGCCAGGTCCCCCTGGGTCTCCAGTAACGTATTCTTCATCCCCTCCAGATATGCCAGGTACATAGATCCCGGCGACAGCGATGACAACGGCAAGCCTTCAATAGTGAACCCCTCTACCGGATTCGATACCATTAGCCCTCCGGCCTGCGCCTGCCACGCCTGGACAGTCACCTTTCCCGACAGGCTTTCCACCGATTGGGGATTCACATACGGCGGCACTATCACGGACACCGAGTTCTCCCCTGCCTCAGCCGGCACTTCTGCCGCGAATGCGTCATTAAAGAATCGCACCGTGGCCACCTTCCCCGCCTCTAGTCTCCCGGACGGCATTTCCAGCAGGTCTCCCGGCATCAGGCTCATCTCTTTTAGTGTGATAGGCGCCGCCGGCTTCACACTAATCTGGTAAGTTCCCGTGCCTTCCCCGTCAGCCGCCCGCACCCGTGCGTAGTATGTCCCGGCTTCCAGTTTTCGAGATACTATCGTCGCCTTCCACGCCTCATCCAGCCCTTCCTCCCCCAGCAACAGGCCCGGCGAGTTCGGACCCCTCAGGTCCACCGTCACCTCCCCCAGCGTCCCTCCCGTGGCATAAAGGGCGTACGCGTCCGCCGACGTCACTTTGAAGCTGTGCCAGCTGCTCTTACCAGTTGCTGCAATCGTCCCCTGCAGCATGCTCCCATCCGCTGGCAGCGCGACGATCCCCAGGTCCGGCGCTGACACCACCGTCGGCTTGTTTACATCCGTAACCCGGGTTACAAAACTCTGAAACACCGTGCTCAACCCCGCCGGCGCCAGCCCCTCATACTCCGCAGCCGCCACAACCCCCTCCAACCTCATTTCATAGATTATCGCGCCCTTAATATCCACCAGTAGCGTCGCTGTCTGGAAGTCTTTGCCCCCCCGGTATCTGGCCCGTCAGCCTGTACACCTGCACCCCGTTCAGCACATCCATCGCCACCGTGCCGTTCTCCAGCTTCAACTTCCCGGCCAGCGCGTCCTCCCACGGCCCCACCTCCGACGCCTCCACCGCGTTTACCTCCCACTCCCCTGTCGTAGGGTCCAGGGTATAGTCCGCCACGTCCACCAGCCTGTTCTCAAAAGTTATGCTGACCTCTGTGCCTCCCTGCTTCAGCTTGATCGATGTCACGGTCCGAAGGTTCCCGCCAACCTTACCCGCTCCTTCCGAATGCACCGACAGGATTTCCTCTGTCGCTTCCTTGCTGGCCTTGACCAGCACATCCCCCGTCAGGCTATATCTGGTAGTCGAAGCCATGGCCGCGTTGACCTTGGACAGCAGTTCCAAAGCGCTGGGCGGCGCGGGCGTAGGAGTGGGCGTTGGCGTGGGTATAGGCGTAGGGGTAGCTGTTGGTGTCGGCGTGGCCGTGGGCGAGGGAGTGGGCGTGGCGGTCGCTGTCGGCGTGGCCAGAGCGGTGGCGGTCGGCGTTGACGTCGGCGCTGGTGTGGCCGTCGACCCGGAGTTGGTGCAGCTTGTGGCCGCCAGCGTCAGTACAAAAATTAATACAATTACTTGGAGCCTGAAGGTTCGGGACCCGAGCATTTAAATGCCTCCTGGATTGTCCCATCCCCCACACACCCCTCAAAAAGCGCCTCAGTCTAGCACCTTCATTCCTCGGAATACAAACAAATCCGCAACACAATTCCCATTAGGATGCCGCCATGATCTCCAAAACTGGCTCCTACCCCCATTTGACCCCCTCCCCCTCTCGGCCCTATCATTTCCCACGGCCCGCCTTCCGGCGCGCCCACCCCATACCCAGGAGCGCCCCCATGCGCCTCGACCCCGTCAGCCTGCCGGACTTAGAAGCCCGCGCTAGGGACTACATGCCCCACAACGTCTGGGACTTCGTTGCCGGCGCCTGCCAGGACGGCGTCACCCTCCGCCGCAACCGCGAAATGCTGGAGGCTATCTGCCTCCGGCCCCGCTTCCTTCGAGATGTCTCTAAGCGCGACATCTCCACCACCGTCCTCGGCCATAAAATCTCCTTCCCCGTCATGCTGGCCCCCGCCGGAGGCCACACCTTCGTCCACCCGGACGGCGAGCTCGCCTCCGCCAAAGCCGCGGGCGCCGCCGGCACTATCATGGGCCTCTCCACCTCCTCCACCTACAGCATCGAGGAGGTCGCCGCCGTAGCCACCGCCCCCCTCTTCTTCCAGCTTTACCACTGCGGCGAGGGCCTCTCCAAAATGCTCGTCCGCCGCGCCGAAGAAGCCGGCTACAAAGCTATCATGCTCACCGTTGACACCCCTCTGCCCTCCAGCAAGGAGGTTGACATCCGCAACCAGTGGGAGCGGCCCACCGGCGGCCACATGGGCAACTTCCGAGGCCACGACGCCAACAAGTACCTGCCTCCAGGCACCGAAATCTCCGACTTCTGGGAGCGTCCCCCCACTATCCCCTTCACCTTCGACCAGATCCCCTGGCTCAAGTCCCTCACGTCGCTGCCCCTGGTCATCAAAGGCATCCGTACCGGCGAAGACGCCGCCCAGTGCGTAGCACACGGTGCTGACGCCATACTCTGCTCTAACCACGGCGGTCGGCAGGTGGATGGCACCCTCTCCTCCATCGAGACCCTTCCCGAAATCGTCGACGCCGTGGACGGCAAGGCTGAGGTCTATTTCGACTCCGGCATCCGCCGCGGCAGCGATATCTTTAAAGCCCTCGCCCTCGGCGCCCGCGCCGTCTTTATAGGACGCCCCATCTTCTGGGGCCTCGCCGTCGATGGCGAGAAGGGCGTCCGCCGCGCCCTGGAAATTCTTCGCAAAGAGTTGGATGTGTGTATGGGCTACTGCGGCTACACCTCCCTCGACCAGCTCGACCCCGGCGCCCTCATCCTCCCCCCCGAAATGTCTGACGATGTCCCCGGCTACATCCAGGAACTCCGCGCCCTCGCATCCCTCCGCGATGACGGCATCCTCACCCAACCCGAATTCGACGCCAGAAAGAAACAACTCCTGAACTCGAACGGTCGATGACTCTTCCTATGAATTACCAATTTGCGAATCCAAGCAGGAGTCGTGTCACACGACATTTGCCCTGTTGCAATCAGGGGTGGTCTGCTTCCCTCTCCTCAGGTTCTCCCTCTTCTCCTACTGCAAAGGAGAAGGGGGAATTAGACGCCGTCCTGAGCCTGGCCGAAGGAGGGTGATGAGGTGATCCTATTTTTCTCTTCCCCTTCCAGCAGGCTGTACTCAGTCCCGATGCAGTCGGGAAAGGGGCCAGGGGATGGTATCCCGACTAGGCCAAGGCTAGTTTCTACAAGATCAGGAGACGCCTAACCCATGCGTCTCCTCCCCACCAGCCTCGCCGACTACGAGGCCCGCGCCCAAAAAGCCATCCCCCACGACATCTGGGGCTTCGTCTGGGGCGGCGCCCACGACATGCTCACCACCCGACGCAACCGCCAGGCCTTTGAAGACATCACCCTCCGGCCCCGCTTCCTCCGCGATGTCGTCAAGCGCGACCTCGCCACCACCATCCTCAGCCACAAAGTCAGCTTCCCCGTCATGCTCGCCCCCGCCGGCGGCCACACCTTCGTCCATCCCGATGGCGAATTGGCCTCCGCCCGCGCCGCGGGCGCCGCGGGCGCGATTATGGGCCTCTCCACCTCCTCCGACTACTCTATGGAGGAGGTCGCCGCCGTCGCCGCCAAGCCCCTCTTTTTCCAGCTTTACCACTGCGGCGAGGAGCTGACCACCATCCTCGTCCGGCGTGCCGAGGATTCCGGCTTCAAAGCGATTATGTTAACCGTCGACTGCCCGCTTCCCAGCCTTATGGAGATCAACGCCCGCGACGAGTTCCCCCTCCATCGAGGCGCCATCCTCGCCAATTTTAAAGACCCCGCCGTCCGAAAAATCCTCCCTAAAGGCCTCCACCTGCCCGATATGTGGGAGCGCCCTCGCACCATCCCCTTCACCTTCAAACAACTAGAATGGCTCCGCTCCCTCACTACCCTTCCGATAATCCTCAAAGGCGTCCGCACCGCCGAGGACGCCCGCATGGGCGTCGAATGCGGCGTTCAGGGCATCCTGGTCTCCAACCACGGCGGACGGCAGATCGACTCCACCCTTTCCTCCATCGAGACCCTTCCCGAAGTCGTCGATGCTGTCGGCGGCAAGGCGGAAGTCTATCTCGACTCCGGCATCCGTCGCGGCAGCGATGTTTTTAAAGCCCTCGCCCTCGGCGCCAAGGGCGTTTTCATCGGTCGGCCCATCTTCTGGGGCCTCGCTATCGACGGCGAAAACGGCGTCCGCGGCGTCCTAGAGACACTGCGAAAGGAGCTGGATCTCTGCATGGGCTACTGCGGCTTCAACCGGGTCCGTGACATCACCCCCGACTCCGTCACGCTGCCCCCTTACATGAAACGCCGCTTCCCCTCCTACATAAACGAGCTCCGCGCTTACGCCCTCCTAGTCAAGCAAGGAGCAATGACCAAAAAAGACTTCGCCGCCAAAAAGAAAGCCCTCCTCGGCCTCTAACTGCCCCTCCTCCATCAATCATTCAGCCTTCGCTGGAATCCAGCCCCTTTCCTCTCAGGGGTGGTAGTGTGGGGTGACACGTCATTTCGAGCGAAGTCGAGAAACCTCAACGTGCCGTCCGCTAGCTTTACCTGTCATTTAGTCAACCCAGGTGCCCCCCCCCAAGACATTGGCTAGGCAGGCCAAGGCTAAGTTACAAATAAAGCGCCGTCATCCTGAGACGCAGTCGAAGGATCTAATCGCCGTGTCCGCCGGTACACGCCATGCATTACTTCCACTTAATTCCTGCTAAGGGCAACCGAGGTTGCCTAGCCCTCCCTTCCAGCTCCCCTCTCCACCTTCAACGACCCCTCAGCACTAGCATCGCATGATTAAGAAGGGAGCCCACAAAAGGGGACTCCCCTCCTCTATAGCATTCTCATCCCGCCCCACCGTTATTACGGCGGTGGCGTCGGCTGCTGCCCCGGTGGCGGAGGCGGCGGAGGTTGTGGAGGCCCAGCCGGAGGTGGAGGCGGTGGCGCGCCTGTCGGGGGTGGCGGTGGAGGTGGTGCGCCCGTTGGTGGAGGCGGAGGTGGTGCGCCTGTCGGTGGAGGCGGAGGTGGTGCGCCTGTCGGTGGAGGCGGAGG